>Ga0080004_1093870_pt1 | contig 43786 bp, 42 predicted proteins | sample WasSprMetagenome_FD_69207 | JGI IMG/M metagenome (GOLD analysis project Ga0080004, IMG submission 69207) | Sulfidic aquatic microbial communities from Washburn Spring, Yellowstone National Park, USA - WS (SPADES assembly) (version 2) | ecosystem: Environmental > Aquatic > Thermal springs > Hot...
ATATACATACTCGCAGGAAACCGCTGCTTACCTCCTGAAGGCGGCCGGAGATTTTTTGGCGAGGATGAAAAAGCTTGTTAGGCCATCGCTGAGGGGGAAGGGCAAAATCATGGGCACGGAGGGCCACTGAAAAAGCGTGCAACCGCCGTCGAGCTCTCGCTCTCTATTTCCCGGATCTCGCTGCCCCTCTCCGCGATGCCGCGAAAACTCCCAGAGCTGCGGCGACCGCTAAAAGGGCAAGCATGGAGAGCGTTGCCAAAAGCGTCGAATTCGAAGGCGACGGGGCGGGCGCTGGACTGGGCGCCGGGGGCAAAATTCGTTCTTCGGAGGAAACAGTGAACTCCTCTGAGTCGGAGCATTCAACTCCCTTTATGACGGCGTATGCGATCATAGTGTACTTCCCCTCCTCGCCCGGCACCTTGAAGGTTGCCTCCAAAAATCCTTGATCGTCTGTGCTCAAACCTTGAGGAATGCTAACGTTAACAAGTTTTCCCCCCTCATCCCTAACTTCAAGCCTCACCGGCACATTTCCTATGAAAACCCAATCGGCAGGGGAAAGCGGGGGAGGGGCCTGGCCAGGCTGCGGAGGCTTCGACTTGTCGAGAAAAGTGATGACCTGAAATCTTATCTCCTCATCAGGGTATGCCCAGCCCTGAGTAAGCACCGAAATGTTGACCCTGAAGACCCCGGCCTCAAACTTTACTTCCTTTTCGGTTCCCTAACTTCACGATGTATGGCTTAGTCAAGGCCTGAGTTACGACCGAGCTTGGCCGCGGGTATCTTTTCTCGACGATTACGGTTATTTTATCCTGCTCCTCGACGATCTCCCTGATCTCAATTGAATAGCCCCCAGTCGGGCACTCCCCCATGAACGCGGCTATGACAATCTCCGAAGAGAAATCTATTTTGGGCGGTTCTAAAGCTGGGGAAATTCCGCGCATCGCCTTGCTCCAGACGCTCTCCCACTCTCCCTCATCCCCGATCACGAGGTATGCCTCGCTGTCGTAACCGCAATTTAAGCCCTTTGAAACCGTCTCAAAGCTCATGCCTGAGGCAGTGGCTACGGAGGCGCTGAACAAAATTGCCGCGCCAAGTAAGCCTATTACGAAAAATCGCTTGCAAGCCGAGCCGCAACTAATTGCCCTCCCTAAGCGCGGCCCATTGCTCAAATCCATTGAAAATGTGATTCCAATCATCTCCGCCCAAATTAAAAAGGGCGATGATCGCATTTAAATTAAGTTTCATAAGTGAAAAAAATTTTAAATGCTCAGGATTTGATTTCATAAACGATACCATGAGATACAAATTGGCCATATCCCTGGCGATCCTATCGTTCGCTCTCTCCACAACTGTATCTTACTTGATACTCAATCATTTTTACGGTCAGGCTGAGGTTTTAACGATGACCCCCATGCCCACGCCTGCCCCGGCCCCTGAATTGGAGGCCCCAAAGACGCCTGAAGGTGGCGCGACTGGAAGGTTTTACTCGAGCGAGCCCATCGCCGTCGCCCAGATCTCTGGCTCAATAGGCATCGCCGTTGCAGCCGCCTCTTTTCTTGCGGTCTGGGTTGCGAGCAGAAACAATCTTGGCGACGCGGCTGCGGTCCTGCTTGACCGCGGGCTGCATGACATGACCCTGAGGGACTTGGAAATAGTTGGGCAGATCTCCAACATGAGGGAGTTCACCATACCGGAACTTATGGCAAGGACCGGTGCCTCAAAGATCACGGTCTGGCGCACGGTCCAGAGGCTAATGAAGCAGGGCCTCGTGGAGGCCACGGAGAGAACTCAACCGGGGGCGAGGGGGCTTGGGGGAAGGGGAAAGCCAAGCCGCGTTTACAGGTTTACAGGCGGAGGATCGCAAACTTAAAAAATTCGTTGCGATTTACCCCTTCAAAATTCCACGATGTAGTTGTTGGAGGTCAGGGTTGGCTTGAGTGCGAGCTGTTCCCCCGCTAGACATTTCGCTCGCCTCTTACTCAAACCTGAAGAGATGCTTTTTTAAGTCAACTTTCCCGTCCTTTATCACTATGCCCTCCGCCGACAGCAGCCTCCCCTTTTCCCGCGATCCTAATTTGTAACCCCCAAGCTCTCCGTTAGACTTCACCACGCGATGACAGGGGATCTTTATCGGACTGGGGTTATTCGCCAGAGCCCCGCCCACGGCTCTGCAAGCGCCGGGGTTTCCGATGGCCCTTGCGATCTCTTTGTAAGTGGTCACTTTTCCCCTCGGAACCTTTGAGACAAGCTCCAGAACTCTCGCCTGAAATTCGCGCATTTTACCAACTATTTGATTAACCCATCCGCATATTAGTTATGGCTGATTGAGATGATAGAAATAGACGGTTCGCTAGGGGAAGGCGGGGGCTCTGTGCTGAGGGTGGCGCTAGCCATAAGCGCCGTGAGCGGGCGACCTGTGCACATCTACAACATACGTGCCAATCGCCCCAAGCCTGGGCTTGCCCACCAGCACCTCAGCGCCGCGAAGGCGGTATCAGAACTCGTGAACGCCCGAGTAATGGGCCTTGGGCTTGGGTCAAGGGAGATATTTTTTGAGCCTGGGGAGGTGGAGGGCGGAAGGTACAAAATCGAAATAGGGACGGCGGGGAGCATTACGCTCGTGCTCCAGGCGCTTATGCCCGCCGCCGCTTTCGCAAAAAGGGAGGTTGAGCTGGAAATTGTTGGAGGGAGCGATGTACCGCTAGCTCCCCCCGTGGACTTTCTAAAAAACGTCACCCTGCCAGTGCTAAGGAAAATGGGCTATCGGGGGGAGGTCGATTGCATCCGCAGGGGGCACTATCCTAGGGGAGGGGGCATAGTCAGGGCCAGAATAAGCCCCATCCAGAAGCTAAACGCAATAGAGCTCATGGAGCCGGGCAAGGTGACTGCCATCAGGGGGATCTCTCACTGCGTTAAATTGCCCGGCCACGTGGCGGTGCGCCAGGCCCACTCGGCAAAGATGGCCCTGTTGAAAGCTGGGTATGAAGCAAAAATCGAGACGGAGTTTTACGACCCATCCGAAGACCAGCATTTTGGGCCGGGAAGCGGGATTACCATATGGGCGGAGACAGAGGGAGGGGCAATCCTGGGGGCGAGCTCGCTGGGCGCCCCGGGCAAGCCTGCGGAAAAGGTTGGGGCAGAGGCGGCGGAGAGCCTGATCGCCCAGCTTAAAACGGGTTGCGCTGTGGATCGCTATTTGACGGACCAACTTATCGTTTACATGGCCCTATCCGAAGGAACCTCGCGCATATCGAGCGCAGAGCTCACGATGCATACATTGACGAACGTTGAACTAGTTAAACAAATTTTGGGGGTCGAGGTCGAGGTTGAGGGAAAATTGGGGGAGAGCGGAAAAATAAAGGTCTGGGGAATCGGGTTCAAAAGGCGCTAGGGGCCCGCTTTTTGCCCTCAGCTTAAGCGCTAATCTGCGATCCAAACAAGCGACCTAGTTGCAAAAAAAGAGAAAAACTCAAGCTTAAATTCATGTCCAACTATTTTTAATGAACCAAAGGTGATGCTGTGAAAATTCCGGTGTGCGAACCCAAGCTGAGCGGGAAGGAGTTGGAGTACGTCACCGATTGCATCAAAACGAACTGGATATCATCAAAGGGTAAATACATCACTGAGTTCGAGGAGAGGTTCAGCAGGTACTGCGGGGCAAAATATGGGATAGCGACATGCAACGGGACCGCCGCCCTTCACCTCGCCCTGGCGAGCCTCGGCATAGGGCCGGGAGATGAGGTGATATGCCCGTCATTTTCGATGATCGCGACGGCCAACTCTATAACATACACGGGCGCAAAACCTGTCCTCGTGGACTCAGAGCCTGAAACCTGGAACATCGACCCATCTAAGATAGAGGAGAAGATCACCGATCGGACGAAGGCCATCATGGTGATGCACACGTACGGACACCCATGCAACATGGACCCCATACTTGAGATAGCTAAAAAACACGACCTTTACTTGATCGAGGATGCGGCTGAGGCCCACGGAGCTGAGTACAGGGGCAGGAAGGTTGGGGGCATAGGGGATGCGGGTTGCTTCAGCTTCTACGCCAACAAGATTATAATAACGGGTGAAGGCGGGATGGTTGTGACCAGTGATGAAAAGATCGCGGAGATGTGCAGGCTCCTGCGCGACCAAGCATTCGAGCCCAAGCGCTTCCTGCATCGCTACATAGGCTTCAACTACCGCATGACCAACCTTCAGGCGGCAATTGGCGTTGCCCAGATGGACATAATAGACGAGTCTGTCGAAACGAGGAGGCGCAACGCCAGACTTTACAATTCGCTTCTCAGGGATGTTGAAGGAATAACCTTGCCCCCCGAGGCCCCATGGGCGAAGAACGTCTACTGGATGTACACGGTGCTCGTGGAGGACTCCTTCGGAATGAGCAGGGATGAGCTGATGGAATTTCTGAAGGAGAGGGGGATTGAAACTAGGTCGGCCTTTTACCCGATACACGTGCAACCAGTTTACGCTGAAAAGTATAAGGGAGAGAGGTACCCCGTTGCCGAAGAGATTGGGAGAAAAGGGATAAACTTGCCATCCGGGAACACCCTGACGAATGACCAGATAAGATTTATAGCGGAGACGATAGCATCCGCGAGGAGGTGAAGGGTTGTCTGAACTCAACTTCGCGGTCATAGGATGCGGGGGATTCGGGAGCAGGAGGGTAAACGCGCTCAGGAAGCTGGGCGAAAAGATCGTCTGTTTGGTCGACACCAGGGAGGAGATCTCAAAGTTGGCTAAGGAGATAGGGTGCGATTTCTACTCTGACTACAGGGAGGCTTTAAGGAGGGGAGACCTTGATTGCGTCATAGTCGCGACGCCGAACAAGTTTCACGCGCCAATAACAATCGCCGCCCTAGAAGCCGGGAAGCACGTGATATGCGAAAAACCTCTGGCGAGGAACCCGGAGGAGGCAAGAGCTATGGTCGAGGCAGCGGATCGAAATGGGGTCTTTTTAAAGACCGGGTCAAATCTGAGGTATTTCTCAAACGTCAGGAGGGCCAAAGAACTAGTCGACGCCGGACTCATAGGCGAGCCGCTTTTCGTAAGGGGTTGGATAGGGCACGACGGCCAGAGGGTGCTCCATGGTTGGAATGTGGATAGAGAAATGGCTGGGGGAGGAACCCTTATAGACAACGGCCCCCACATCCTCGATCTTTTTCGCTGGTTTGTGGGGGACTTCTCCGAATGTTTTGGCTACGCGCGGACCCTTTCAATGCCCATCGAGGTTGAAGATAACGCTATGGGGATCTTCAGGTCAGGCGAGGGGAAAATGGCATTCATCCAGTCCTCATGGACCGAGTGGTCTGGATACATGTACATGGAGGTTTACGGCTCTAAGGGTTCGGTGACAATAGACAACCGCGGCGAGAGGCAGGCGAACACTGGAAGGTGGTTCGTGACGAGCACGACCGTCTACATCACTAAGGAAGGGGTGCGCCAGATATTTGACTACTCGGCCGAGCCTCCTCAGTCGTACGAGCTTGAGCTAAAGGACTTCATCTCCAAGGTGGAGCGGGGGGAGCAGCCTGTGGCGAGCGGCTACGACGGAATGAAGGTCGTGGAGATGGTCAGCGCAATTTACGAGTCATCCAGAACCGGCCACATCATCAAACTGGGGTAATTCTTTAACATAAAGTAGAAAACCGTTATACCTGAAGATGTATGGGCTCTCCACGGGGGCAACTGGCGATAGCCTCACGCGTGTTTAAAAGATGGCTCTGCGGATAGTTTGCGCAAACTATCGCTTCATTGTTTTCCCCTTTAGGGGCAAAGATCCGCACAAAAGTTTACCATTTGCGGGGTTGCCGATTTTTTTAAATTTTATACTATCACTGCAAAGATTTTTAAATAATTAATACTAGTAAAATTGGTGCTGGGATGGTATCAGTTGAGGAAATCAAATCCGCCATCGTGGACAGGGAGGAGGAGATGATGAAAATATTCTCCTCCCAAAACATCGTGGAAAGGGAAAACCTGGAGATAGGGAGGAACATTTCCGCCGACATCGCAAACATAATCACGGGGGTGAGAAGGTGCGGGAAATCGGTGCTCGCATTCCAGCTGGCCCGGAAGGGGAACTTCGGTTACGTGAACTTCGAGGATGAGAGGCTCGCCATGAAAGCGGGGGATCTTAACAAGGTCCTCGAGGCAGTTTATTCCCTCAAGGGGGATGTGGACACGTTGGTTTTCGATGAGATCCAGAACGTTCATGGGTGGGAGAGATTCATCGGCAGGATCGTGCCCGCCAAGAAGGTGTTGCTCACCGGGAGCAACGCCAGGCTGATGGGCAGAGAACTCTCGACCCATCTGACCGGGAGGCACCTGGACTTCGTCCTTTATCCCTTCAGCTTCAGGGAGTTCCTCCGTTACAAGGACGTGAAGATCGAAAAGGAGAACCTTTACTCGACGAAGGGGGCGGCCCTGATAAAGAAGTTCTGGGGGGAGTACATGGAAACCGGTGGATTTCCCCCTGCCCTCAGATTTGGCAGGCTTTTCCTCATTGAAAACTTCAAGGATATCGTCGAGAGGGATGTGATCCAGAGATACAGGATAAAGCACTACTCAAGGCTGAAGGAACTCGCGAGATACCTCATCTCGAATCCATCGACCGAGATAACCTACAATAGACTGAAACGAATGCTCTCGCTCGGAAGCGCGAACACCGTCTCGGATTGGATATCGTTCCTCGAAAACTCCTACATCCTCTTCAAGCTCGAGAGGTTCTCACCCAAACTCAAGGAATCTGCCCTCGCTCCGAAGAAGGTCTTCTCAATCGATACAGGGCTCTCGAACGCTGCTGGGTTCAGGATATCGGAAAACCGGGGGAGGATGATGGAAAACGCGGTGGCCGTGGAACTTCTGAGGAGGAGGGATTACTGGAGGAGGAGGTGGGAGCTATTCTACTGGAAGGACCACAGGCAGAGAGAAGTGGACTTTGTAATTAAGGAGGGGGCCAAGGTAAAACATCTCATCCAAGTGTGCTGGGAGGTCACGCCCGAGACTGAAAAAAGAGAGGTCGAACCCCTCCTTTTGGCGATGAAGGAATTCGGGTTGAGGGAGGGATTGATCCTGACCTCCGACCAGCAAAGAGAGGAAACCTTGGAGAGAAGACGGATTGTCTACAAGCCTGTCTGGAGATGGATGATGGAAATCAACGAGGACCTGCATCGCCCGCTCCCCGGGTGCAAAACATCATGAGTTTGTTTCATATATCTGGTGCGGGATTAGTTGATCGGTGGGGCTGAAAATGAGGATAGCCTACGTCCACGACGCCATCTACCCGTTCATCAAGGGCGGCGCCGAAAGAAGGCTTTACGAGCTCTCGCGGAGGCTGGCCCAGCGGGGCCATGAGGTCCACGTCTTCGGCGTGCGATGGTGGGAGGGAAAGCCTGTCAAAGAAATGGATGGCGTGACTCTTCATGGGGTCTGCAGGCCGGTTCCGCTTTACTCCGGGGGTAGAAGGTCGATAAGGGCTGCGGCGCTATTCGCTGGCTCGGTTTTTCCGCGCATCATGGGGGGGCGATTCGATGTCATCGACTGCTTCCAGGCGCCTTACCTGCACTGCTTCCCCACAAAAATAGGCGCGGTTGTTAACCGCTCTGCGCTTGCCGTGACATGGCATGAGGTCTGGAGGGGTTACTGGCACGAGTACCTCGGGGCGCTGGGCATAGTTGGGAGGGCTATGGAGAGGGCGATCTTGCTCGGGCTAGCGGACAGGGTCATAGCGGTTTCAGAGCAGACGAGGGATGACCTGATCTCGCTGGGGGTAAAGGCAGAGGCGATAAGAGTCGTGCCCAACGGAATAGATTACGAAAGAATAGATAATGTAAAGCCCGCACGTGAGCAATTTGATGTTATTTACCTGGGAAGGCTTATAGAGCCGAAAAATGTGGACATTTTGCTCTGGGCGATAGAATCCCTCAAAAGGGAGATGCCCGGCATCAGGGCTGGAATTATAGGGGATGGCCCTGAAAGGCCCAAGCTTGAAAGACTTGCGCGCGACCTCAGCATGCGCAAGAACGTAAAATTTTTCGGATTTGTTGAGGATTACGATGAGGTCATCGCGAAGATGAAGTCGTCAAAGGTCTTTGTTATACCTTCGACGCAGGAGGGCGGGGCGAGCATCGTTACGCTTGAGGCGAACGCTTGCGGCTTGCCGGTAATAGCGGTGGACCACCCCCTAGGCATAGACAAGAGGCTCATCAGGGATGGAAGGACAGGATTCTTCGTTAAGCTTTCCCCTGAGGCGATAGCTGAGAAAATCCGCCTTCTCCTGAGTGAGGAGGAGATCAGGGAGAGGATGGGAAGGAATGCGATGAGGTTCGCTAGGCAGTTTAACTGGGAGAAAATCGTGGACACAATAGAGAAGGTATACGGAGAACTCCGGTCTCCAGCGCCATGGCTTTGAATTTTAACTCACACAATTTCCTGAATTCGGGAATCTCCGCAAACCACGGCTAAACGAACTGATGATCCACGGGCTAATTTAACTTTTACCAAAAATTCAGTTTTTCTTTAATTTTTGCTATCGCTGCAGAGGCCCAACCGGCATGGGACATCTCTTTAATAAAATCTAAACCAGAGGAAAAAGGAGAGTGACTAAAACCTTCTTATTGAAAAAAATGTGGATCTCTGAAGCTTACCAAGCGCATTTCTTATTTAGCTGAACGCTATACCATACCTGTAAGTGAGGGGTTGATCCATGCCCGATGCCAAGGAGTACGCAAGTCAACTTGTCAAAGGAAGCGCTATTGTCTTTTCCTCGCTAATTGCGTCTCAGCTCGTCGCCTTCCTATTGCGGATGTTCCTGGCAAGAGAGCTAACCGTCGAGGAGTATGGGTTATTTTACGCCGTTTTCACGTTTATCAATTTCTTCGGGCTATTCAGGGACCTAGGGTTCGGCAGCGCTCTGGTGAAGTACACCTCTGAATTCAACGCGAAGCGCATGTTCCGCGAGCTTAAGTCATCAATGGCATTCACGCTGGGGTTTGAGGCACTTCTTTCACTTTTCATCGCCGCCATGCTTGTCATATTTTCGAATCAGATAGCTCTTGGATTTTTCAGATCTGGGGGGGCAGTGCCGCTCATCCGTATTCTTGCTGCTTGGTTTTTTGTGCTGACGTTCACCCTTTTCTTGAGCGTTTTCCAGGGGTTCAGGGACATGCCCGCTTATGCTTTGCTGCAATTCCTCAGAAATTTTCTTGTGCTCCTATTTGCTTTAGTTGCGGTTGGCTACTTTGGATTTGGGACTCAGGGCGTGGCGCTTGCGTACCTCATCGAACTCTCCGCAATAGTCATTCTAGCGTTCCTCTTGCTTAGGCGCAGGTATCCGCTGATCTTCAAAGCTGAAGTCTCGATAACAAAAAAGCTCGTGAAAAAATTGTCCCTTTTCGCCCTTCCCGTGTTTTTGGGGGGAATAGGAGGGCTTGTTATACATTACACTGACACGCTGATGATAACCGCTTTTAGAAGCCTTCCTGAAGTAGGGCTTTACCAGGTGGCACAGCCCGTGTCACATTTTCTGTGGTACTTCCCAACTGCCTTGGTGACAGTGCTATTCCCCATGGTCTCGGAGTTTTGGACGAGAGGCAAAAGAAGGTTGCTCAACATGGCCTTGAGCTTCATAGTGAAATTCTCATTCATCTTAATCATGCCGGCGACCCTCATATTCATAGCGTTTCCGGAGATTACAATCAACCTGCTCTTCGGCCCTGAGTACTTGGCCGGCTCCACCGCTTTACAAATACTAAGCGCCACGGCAATCGCTTACACCATTTTCATGATCCTTTCCTATACAATGCAGGGAATTGGCAGACCCATGGTGAGCACAAAGGTGGTCGCGGCGATGGCAATTTTCAACTTTTTAGGAAATCTTGCGCTCATCCCCGCCTATGGGATAAATGGGGCAGCCATGACCACGCTTGCCTCTTATGTTCTTGGGACAGTGCTTCTTTTCTATTATTCAGAAAGAATTTTGAAGTTCACCGCGCCGGTCTCCTCCATCGCCAAAACTGCTCTTGGAGGAGTTATCACGCTTTTTTTGATTTTTGAGCTAAAATCACTCATCGAGCTGTCCCCATGGGTTGAGGCGTTTGTAGTCATTATACCAAGCATAGTGTTTTACGCTGTATGGATTCTGGCGACGAGGACAGTCACGAGAGAGGACCTGCAGCTCCTAGCGCGGATAATTCCAATGCCCCAGTGGCTGGTCAGGGCTGCCGGGAAAGTTGTGGGAAAATAGAGTTAACTCTTACATTTTACAAAAAACTTAATTACGATACGATGTCAGTGTAACATCTACTTTATTTCAGATGATTTTTTCCTCACGCAATATCTTTCTTATTTCATCTTTCGTTAACGGTCTCGAATACTTCGAAATATATTCTTCTGGCCCCAGCGGTTTTCTGGTTGTTTCTTTCGTCACAACATGTGGAGTAACTATTCCAGGTCTCAAGACGAACATGTCACCTTGGTCTTCTACGTGTTGAGCTTCCTCTTCCGTCATCAGGGCTTCGTAAAGCCTCTCACCGGGCCTTACCCCAATGATCTTTATTTTGATGTCGCTTGGCCTATAACCATATTTCGGAGCCAGCTCTTCAATTAATACTTCTGCGAGATCCATTATCCTGAGGCTCTGCATCTTTAGGATGAATATTTCCCTACCTTTCATCTTGTACGCTGCCTTGAAAATTAGGTCGACTGATTCTTGGCTTGACATGAAAAATCTCGTCATATCCTTGGATGTTACAGTGACAGGTCCTCCCTCGCTTATCTGCTTTTTAAAAACAGGGATCACTGATCCACTAGAATTGATAACATTACCAAATCTCACGCACGAAAAAATAGTTTTTACTTCTCCGAGAGCGGCATTCATCACAAGCTTTTCGCTTAATAGTTTTGTGGCACCCATTGTGTTGATGGGATTTACAGCTTTGTCTGTGCTTATGGCTAAAAATCTCTCCACCCCTTCCTCTCTTGCGACTTCGATGAGATTTTGGGTTCCGTACACATTAGTGCTAACGGCTTCGAATGGATTGTACTCGCACAAAGGGACATGTTTTAACGCGGCCGCATGAAACACTATGTCTACGCCCTTCATCGCCCACTCCAACCTACGCTTGTCCCTGATATCCCCTATTAAAATTCTCAATTTGCTGCTTTTGATCTCTTCTTGAAGATTGAACTGACCGGTCTCATTTATATCGAGGGATCTTACCCTTTTCACATCATAGTTGAGAAGGTTTTTGATAAGCACTGAGCCGATAGAGCCGCAACCTCCTGTCACCAAAATATCCTTGTTTTTGAAGAAATTTGCCAACTGCCGTTCCATTCTAGTCGTCTCCTTGTTCTTTGAAGAAGGTATTAATTTTCTCGGCTATATAATCCATCTCCTTTTTTGACAATGTTGGATACATCGGCAGAGTTAAAACTTGCTTGGACAATTCTTCCGTTACTGGCAATTTAATTTTGTATCCTAATTTTTTCCTGTAAAAATGAGTCAGATGGACTGGATAGAAAAACACCTTTGTCATTATCCCGTTTCCAGCTAAATATTCGGAGAGAGCATCTCTGTATTTACCCTCCACTCTGATCGTATACATCTGATAAACGTGGAAATAATCCTTGGGGGAATAAGGAGGAACAACTCCACTTACCTTTGCCAGTTTCATAGTAAGGTATTCTGCATTTTTTCTCCTCATCTCAATTATCCTATCAACCTTTCTGAGCTGCGCCACGCCCAATGCGGCCGTGATATTGGACATTCTGAAATTGTAGCCCAAGTTAATGTAATCCATGTGCTTCGGAGAGGTGAAGTAGTCGCCGTTCTCCACCCTGCCGTGCGACCTGATGAGTTTCAACTTCTCATAAATTTCCCTTGAGTCGGTCACTATAGCTCCCCCCTCACCCGTGGTTATAACCTTGTTCTGGCAGAAGCTGAATATGGCGGAATTTCCAAAACTCCCCACTTTTCTGCCATTAACGCTCGCGCCAAACGCCTCAGCGGCGTCCTCTATTAAGAGAAGACCGTGATCCTTGGCTATCTCCTTTAATTCGCGTATTTTGCAGGGACAACCACCGTAATGAACTGGAATGATGGCCTTAGTTTTCCGATTGATTTTCTCTTTCACGTCCTCCGGGTCTAACCCGTATGTTTCTTCCTCAATATCTGCAAACACTGGCCTTGCGCCAACAAACAGTGGAGCATTTGCGGTGGCTATGAATGTGAAGGAAGGAACAATGATTTCATCGCCATTTCCAATATTACAGGAAATAAGAGCTGCATGAAGTGCTGAAGTTCCTGAGTTAAAGGCAATACAGTATTTTGTTCCAATGTACGAAGAGACCTTTTCCTCAAACTCTTTAATATTTGGGCCGACCGCCCAGTATGAGCCTCTTCTAATCGCCTCAGTGACCAAATCTATGTCATCTTTACTCCAGTAAATTTTAAACAAAGGTATTTTCTGCTTCATTGTTATCTCCTGTATGCCGGGAAAAAGTCAGACTCCGATAATTCTCTCCCAGCCAATCTATTGTAGTTCTCCCACGCTTTGCATAGCTCATTATATTTGGGTTCATTATGAATTTTTCGATAAGTGTAGAATTTAGCTGTGCTTTTGGAAAATGTCGATTTGAATTTGAACAAACTGTCCCCCGTTTTATACCCCCCTCCAAGATTAAAAATTTTGTATCCCTGCTGTTTTGCCCACAATATCGCTTCGTAGAGAAGCAAATTATTCGCACCCACGGAACGGAATTCCCGAGAAGTCCCAGACAAGTAGTAATGAATAAGATTTTCTTCTCCAACGAAAAGAGAAGCGCATACCACTCTATCATTAAGTTTGGCAACAAACAAATTAGCATTTTCCTTAAGCAAATCAAAAAGCAAATTATAGAATTCTTTTGGGAAATAATACATCTTCTTGGCCTTTCTCCAGTCCATTGTCTCATTATATATTTTATAAAAGGACTCTAGATCTTCCTTTTTATCTGTTCTGCAAATTTCCACATGCTCACGCCTCGCTCTTGTTATGGAATTACGGTTTGATTTTTCAAAATTTTTCCAGAGACTCTCTTCATCAAGCGCCAGATCAACATAAACAACTACGCCGTTTTCTTGTACTCCACCTGTCACTCTTGACAAGGGTTCATTATTTTTGAGAAAAGGATTCAGCCTAACGAATTCCGATACAATATTATTTTCAGTACAAAACTTATGAAACTCATCTAGAAATTCTCTCCAGAGTGTACTTTCAAGGTTATTATGAGTAATCCGTGCTGCCGGGCCAACATAACCGTACGGTGATGCTATGTCGTAAACCGGTTTCTGCGTCTGAGCCACATATGGATAAAAAGGCAAATCCTTTAAATCCCTAATGAAAAACGGATGAACTATAAAATCGTCTTCATCACCGTATACGAAAAGGCATGCTTTTCCTCCAAAATTTGCTCTAGTTTCGCTTGGAGGACACTTTTCGAAGACCATTAGGTACTCGGGCATATAAAATACGTCACGAAGCGATAACCTTGCCACCCAATCTCTCCACTCCTCTTTTTCAGTACCTTCGATGGTGAGTAACTTCGAACGCCATTTTTTCATGGCCAACCTCGATTTTTATTAATTTTTTAATATGTAAGTTTTTTTTGTATTAGTTTGTTGTCAATTTTAATCTTAGACAAAATATTTGCAATTTTGATTCCACCTTTTCTCACAATATTGAACGGGTTCTGACTTTTACTTACTCTGCGTCTAAATTCAAAATCACTCAAAGCACTTTTTACGGCTTTTACAATCGCTTTCTTTTCGTGAGGAACATCAATAATGTTACTTCCTCTTTCCCTTCCTTCTTGTCTTTTACCAATGTTCACTGCAGGTATCCCGAAAAGCGGTGCTTCTATTATTGCGCTACTAGAATTACCAACCATAACTGACGAAATTCTCATCAGGCTAAGAAATGTCATGTATGGAAGATTTTTAAAAATTTTAAAAAAATGGTAATTTTCATATTCTCTGATTACTTTTATCATTTCTCTCCCCCCGGCATCTGCATTAGGGTAGATGATCACCGTCTGTTTCCCCAGCTCAACTAATGCATCCATAGTTTCTCGCATTTGCTCGCCAGCTTTTTCTACTTCTGTCGTCACGGGGTGTTGCACGACTAAAAGAATTGGTTTATCTGGAATCAGGCCTAGTTTTTTACATAGTTTATCTTTTGGAATAAAATCTCTTTTAGTCATGGCATAAACGCCAAGGGGACCAACAACATGGACTCTCCAAGGCTCTTCGCCCATTTTAACAATTCTTTCAGCGCTCTTTTTCGTGGCTGGAAAATGAATGTGAGCGAACCTTGTGATAGCATGCCTAATTGGTTCGTCAATACACGCTCCAGTGGTAACATCTCCACCATGAACATGCGCCACTGGGATCTTCATGTGCGCTCCAGCAATGGCCGCTGCTAAAGCTTCACCTCTGTCTGCAATAACCATGAGTATGTCTGGTTTTAGATTACCTAAAATATCCGCCATTCTGATAATTCCCTTTCCCAAAGATTTTGCCATAGCTTGAAGGGTATCCTCCTGCGCAAGCATTGGAACCTTTGCGTCAATTCTAAATCCATCTGATTCAATTTCTTTGATAGTATAACCAAATTCTCGCATCAAATGCATTCCGGTAACTATCAAAGAAAGTTCTAGCTTTGGAGTTCTTTGTATTGCTTTCATCGCGGGATAGAGAACACCGTATTCTGCTCGTGTCCCAGTAACAACACAAACCTTTCTTTTTTTCATGCCATCACTTTTTCAAAAGTTATAGCCTCATCTTTTCTTATATTTGCTATGGCCCTTTTCCCGATTATCTCGTCAAGGTGTTTTGGTTCTAGCCCTCCACCAGATCGTTTAATGGACAACATGTCCCTAGTGATGATGCAACCTCTCTTGATGTCTTTTTTGGCAACGATATACTTTCTCATCAGAGCGATCATCTCTTTTTCTGCCGGCACTGGCTTTTTGACGGGCGAACCTAGTATTAATTCAATTTTTTCTAAAACTTCTTTTTCTATGCTTACTTCTCTTGAAATCTGCATTAATCTTTCCATCAGCCTATCGACTACGACCGGGGTTTTCTCAGACAATCTAATCCCTTTGACCATCTCTTCGAATTCACATGGCTCCAATGAAATCTTATGATCTGGTCCTGGCAAATCCCTGCTTAAAGTAAGATGCTTTTCAATGACACTCGCCCCCAACAGTGCGGCTATAATTGGGACGCCTATGGTTGTCGTGTGATCTGAATAGCCAACGGGAAGGCCAAACTTTTTTCTTAAGGTAATCATTGCAAGTAAGTTAGTGTCCTCAATTTTTGTTGGGTAGAGCGATGTGCAGTGGAGCAGTATCACCCTGTCATTTCCCGATCTTTTTATTACCTCAACTGCCTCTTTAACTTCCTCCAAAGTGCTCATACCAGTAGAAAGTATTATGGGTTTTCCTTTTTTTGCAACATATGCCAAATGTAGGTGATTAGTTAAATCTGCAGAACCAACTTTGAATGCTGGTACACCTAACTTTGCGATTAGGTCAACACATTTTTGACCTTCAGGTGTGGACATAAATATTATCCCTATCTTTTTCGAATATTCAGCAATCCGTCTGAATTCCTCATCAGAAAGTTCCAGTTTTTTTAGCATTTCGAATTGAGATCGTCCCCAAGTGTTTTTTTGGTAGAGTGGCTTTGGAACTTTTTTATTTACAATCTCCTCAGTTTTCCACGTTTGAAATTTGACGGCGTCTGCTCCCGCTTTTTTTGCTTCGGTGACTAGTTTTTTAGCCAATCGTATGTCTCCATTATGGTTAACTCCTGCCTCTGCGATGACAAAACAAGGCTCACCTTCGCCGACTAGCCGATTCCCAATTCTTATCTTTTTCATTATAAGTATTCCCCCATTTAGATAACCTTATCTCCGCTCACTACCCAATGGATAATCCTGTTTTTTCTGTTATTGTAGGTCCTAATGCTTTTTTCTATGTTAACGTTCTTGAATTTTTTAAACAATTTTTTTACTTCGTACAGTTTGTAAAAATGCACGTAACCTTCTTCTAGATATGGATTAAGCCATGATCCAGAAGCCACGAGCATTGAAAATACCTTTCCGTTGGGCTTTAAGACCCTGAATACCTCGGATAAGGCCATCATGGCAAATTTAGGTTTGTTATGTTGGAGGGAGCACACGTCAATTACGCAATCAAAAAATTCATCCGGGTATGGGATTTTTATAAAATCGCCCACAACAAATTCGCCGTCTAAGTTCTCCTCCGAAAACCTTTGTTTGGCCTTCTCAACGGCGGTTTTTGAACCATCTATACCATAAGCTGAGAATCCTTCTCTGGCGATGTACCAAGTGCAAGCACCGGTTCCACAGCCTAAGTCCAAAATTCTAATCGCTTTTCTGTTTTGGTACTTGTAAAAATTTTTTGCGATAAAGCGAATAAGTTCTTCTGGTGGGTACTTTCCCCATTCTCGGCTTTGAAACACCTTTTCCCAAGTTTTATCCCAGCTTTGCACAGATGCTCGCCTTCCTCTGTTTCACGCTTTTGTTTATCTCTAGCAATTCGGGATGCTTATCTAAGAGTTTGATCACATCTTCCAGTTCAAAGAGCTTTCCCGGTTTGTAAAGTCTTTTAAAAATCTCCTCCATAAGTTTGAAATCCTCAGGTGTATCCACAGTCAACCTAATCTCTGGTCGTCTCAATTTTTTCTCCACTCCAACCTTTTCTATCTTGAACAAATGGGGATTCTTAGTAAAGAATACTCCCCATATCTCAGTATCTTTTTCTTTTTTCAGCTCAACTACTTTTTCTAAAGCTTTTACCTTAACACCATAAGAAAAAGCACCGAGAGGCAGATCAAGACACGTTATGTAATCAGCTTTTGATTTCATGAACTTCTCGATTATCTTGTCTATATACCGATAATCTGTAAGGGGGTTATCCCCAGTAGTGCTGACGATAAAATCTACTTTATATTTTTTTGCGGCTCTAAGCAACCTATCTAAAACATCTATGGGGTCTCCCCGAAACCACTTAATATTGTTTTTTTTGGCAATTTCTACTAGAATGTCATCTTGTGGATTAGTCGATGTGCACAAAATTATCTCATCAGGACGTTTAGCTTTTTTTACTCTTTCAATAAGATGTTCAATCATAGGTTTTCCCTGCAAAATCTTCATGGCTTTTTTTGGGAGCCTTTTCGACTTCATTCTAACAGTGATAGTCACGGCAGTCCTCATTCTAGATCTCTCCATCTGATATTCTCGTTTTTTAAAATGTCTCGTCTTGCAATCCTGCCAACAACCTTTTTTGCTTCTAGAGGCAAAATTCCAGGTTCTGACCTTTTAAATGCGAGCATCTCCCAAGTGATTTTTTCACCTTTCGCGATATCCCTGGCCGCCACAATATTCTTCTTCACGCGTTTTCTATATTGCAATTCATCTTCAGAAAACTTATGCGGTCCATACGCTCCAAGCGCTTTTTCCACCAATCTAAGGTTTATTATAAATTTTCTAAACTCATCAGGGTTCATGGCCGATTGATAGTCGATCAGCCTAAGTTTCCTGTCGATAGTGAAATGTTTTTCGATTACAACTGCCCCATAGGGGATGGCCAGCAATGGCACTATGCCGCAAAGTTCTGAATCTCCGGCTATGTGATCAGCGAACCCCACATGAAGAGCAAATTTTTCCTTCAACCATTTTAAAAACCTTAAGTTGGTGTCTTCGATTTTAGTCGGGTATGCTTGAAACCCGTGCATAAGGATAATATTTTTGTTTCCCATAGCCCTGACCAGTTCCACAGCTCTTTTTATTTCCCTGACATGGGAAGCCCCGGTGCCAATGAACACGGGTCTTCCTATCTTGGCGATTTCTTTAATCAACGGCTCGTCGGACAAGTTAGCCGAATGAATGTAGTATCCATCGGATGCATTTTCCTTTGCTATTTTGACGCTTGGGATATCGTTTGGCATACTTATTGTGAGAAGTTTATTTCTTTTCGCAAGTTGAAAGAGATCTCTCCACTCTTCTTTAGTGAATTTTAATTTTTTTGATATCTCGTAATCCTCATGCCAAGGTACTATGTAATCCTCGGTGGATTCGATATGAAATTTGATCGCATCTGCACGGGCTCTTGCCGCAATTCTAATCATTTTCTTCGCAAGATTTATTTTCCCTTCGTGGCCACATGCCATCTCAGCGATTACAAAGATTGGATATTTTTCACCTATTTTTTTATTTCCGATTTTAATTTCTTTCAAGCTTCGCCCTCCTTTTAACCACAGCATTTGCGAGAAGCACGTCTAGTGGAGTATTTATGTCGATAGAACTTATTTCGTCCATCACCACTCCCTTAGCTTTGCCATCAAATACTGGAGCTACGGGGTCGGTTTCTTTTACATTTTTATAATAATCTCTTTTCGTAACGTAAATCGACGCATTAAAAACATAAATCTTCGGAACATCCTGCCTTCTTAAGGGCCTATTCCTAATCTTGATAAACGGCTCGAGAAATCCATTCTTTTTTTTCACCATAAAATATGGATGATCCTTCGCCTCCGTTATGCCTGCAACTGCGTCGGCACCTTCGATTTTTCTAATAGCTGCATCTATGTGCCCCACTCTTCTAAAAGGTGATGTAGGCTGCAAAAAAACTATGATATCCGGAGAGTAATTCTCCTTTTTTTCTAAATAGTTTATTGCATGGAGAACCACCGACAACGAGGACGACGTATCTTTTGCCAAACTCTTAGGTCTCAAGAAAGGAACCTCTGCCCCGTATTTTTTTGCAATCGCGGCTATTTTCTCGTCGTCTGTGGATACGATGACCCTATCGATATATTCTGACTTGCACGCTTCTTCTATCGTATAGGCAATCAGCGGTTTTTCCCCTATCCGCACTATGTTTTTATGCGGTACGCCTTTTGACCCTCCCCTTGCGGGTATTATTGCCACGACTTTTTTATTCCGGAACACGCTCCTCCAACCCAAAATGACTATATCTTGACACGATATTTTCCTTTACCAAACAATACCCTCAATCGGTCGTCACAACTCTTGCAGATATTTATTTTATGGGCCTCTCCCCTCATATGCAGTTCCCTCATTTGGTTCATTTTATCACCAAGCCAGATTTCCGATATTTTGGTTATTGCTGCATCACCAAGAACCATTCTCTGGTAGTGATCTCCGCAGCATGGCACTACTTTTCCGTCCCAAAGAATCACAAGTCTTTGCCACAGTTGTGGGCAACAAAATTCTGGTGTAGGGGTATCGGGAGCGTTCTTATCCAAGTGCCAATCCTGCATTTCCTCGATGCCCACCTGATCCGCGATTTTGCCCCAGAACCTGAGATATCCTTTGATTTGATCGTGATTCCAAGGGGTGTCAACCATCTGGACTCTGACTATTGGTTTTTTAGAACCCATTTCTTTCTTAACTCGCTGCAATGTTTTTATGTTGTTCAAAATTGTCTCGAATTTTGCTCCAACTCTTATTTTTTCGTAAACTTCTTTAGTGTAGCCGTCTATCGAGCATATTATTTTATCTAACCCTGCTTCAACAAACGCTCTCGATTTATCCTCTGTTAAAAGAGTAGCATTCGTATTAAACATCACCTCAATAACGCCTTTTTCTTTTGCGTATCTCACCATATCAACAAGTTTTGGGTATAATAAGGGCTCGCCGCGATATTGTAGCTTAACAGAGCACAGTCCCTTTTCGACCCCCTCGTCGATGATTTTCTTGAAAAGATTAAAATCCATAAATCCGGGTTTAGGCGGATTATATGACTGAAAACACATTGGACATTTCAAATTACATCCGCTAGTTGATTCCAAATCTAAATGGATGGGAAACTCCTCTACTATATGTTTCTTTGGATTTTCAACCCACTTTCTCCGATACTCTCTATATCTAGGACTTTGATCCTCAGGTCCCTTCTTAAGCAGTTGGAATGTAGGGTCTACGATAACTTTTGGCATGCTTATCACTCTTTCTCTCTTTTTATTAGCCTTAAGATTAAAGTTGCAACTCGCTCATGTGCCTTTCCATCTATCTTGTAAAAAGAGCCTGCCAGGTATTTTCGCCTCGCTTGTGCCAGTTTTTTTTGCAAATCCCTATTTATTAGAATTCTTGTGATGGCATCGGTTAAATCATCATTCTTGTTGATTTCATAAACAGCTTCTCTGTATTTATCTTTTTTACTTAATTCAGCTAGAAAACCTTTTGCTAATCCATCTACAACAATTACATTTTTGTCTAGCATCATCCCTTCAATATCCGCTGTAGAGCCTGTACTCAGCACCAAATCTGATTTGCTCAAGACCGTGTAAAGAGCTTCTTTTCCGGGTTCTTGTGTAATAATAACATTTTTCAAACCGAGTGACTTCACAATAGATTCGTAATTTGATCTATATTTTTCTCTAGGATGGAGTTTGATTATAATCTGGGCCACGTTTTTAATCTTTACAATTTGGGCAAGGAACTTCTGGATATATTTGAAGTATTCTCTTTTGCCCACATAACCATCTTCAACAAGAGGTTGGGTTATCAGCGTTATTATTTTTCCGGTTTTATGTTTCTTTCTTTTAGATTTATACTTCGCAATTTTATCGAAAAGGGGAGATCCCGTTATAAAGATATTCTCTTCTTTGATCCCTAGATTCCGCAATCTCTTTTTTGCTCCCCAACCCCATGCTGCAAAATAGACATTTTTGAGAAACACGTCACGCACGATAAAATACCTGTCCCCATAACCATGGGGGGAGTAAACCACTTTCCTGTTTAACCTGTATGCCACGCCGAGGAGTAGAGTCTCGTAAAACCCACCAAGAGACTCCAAGTAAATCACTTTTATGTCAAAGTTCTCAACAATTTTTTTGAAAGTTAGATAATACATTATCAAAATGAATAGCATTTCTTTAGAGAACAAAAAATTGATCTCATTTTTTATAAATTTCCAGTAATTTTTTCCGTTGAAAGTAAACAGCGCGGCTTTCATACCCTCATCGATTTTTTCCCATTTTTGATTTAGCTCAGATGATAACCTCTTACTCTCATCGAGTATTCTGCGATCTACATAACTGTAAATTAGATTGTTAAGCTTTAGCAAACGCCTAAATGAGTTTTTAGACAAGGGATCGCAAACAAGGATCAGCGGCTTGATTTTTCTTCTCTTTAAAGACTCGACTACATCACAAAATCCAATTGCTCTCGCTTCTCCTCCCTTAACCGCAACTATCTCGCTTGTATAACATAAAAACAGGACATCTCTTTTTTCTATGTTTTCTTTTTTTGATGGAGAAATCCACAACTTGATTTTTTCATTTATCATAAAACCTTTTTTAAAAGCAAAATAAAATAATCTTCGCTTCAGAACTCCAAGAAACGTCTGGGTTTTATCACTTTTTCTATCTTTTTCTATATCTACCAAGCTTTTAAACGGTCTTGGCATATACGGCAATTTTATTAAAGGTTCTAGAAAGTACCAAAGCGGGATACCGTCAACCTGAAATATTTTGTCAAATTCTTTAGAATTTATTTTCCTTTTTGACCACCTCTCTAATGCCTTAGAAATCTTGCAGTTCATGATCTAGCCTCATTTTGAAACTACTGCGTCGTAAATTTTTTCATACTCTAGCAAGAATTTCTCTTTGGAAAAATATTTTTTCGCGGTTTTTCTAGCATTCTTTTGATATTTTTTATACCCTTTGCTTATCTTTTTAATGGCTTCAGATAAATTGCTTGGTGTAGGTTTAAACACCACACCACATCTCTCTTTTTTAATAATATCGGAAATGCCCACTTTATCTGATACTATTACTGGCTTACCTGCGGCCAAACTTTCCGGTATTGAATTTGGACATGATTTGTTGAACTCTTCGGATGTAAAAGGAACTACTGTCGCATGGACATTACCATACATATTGTTCATATCGGCTATAATCTCGTTAATCAATTTCACGTTTTTCAGCTTTTTAGCTTCGATCATCCTTTTTATAGTAACCAACGCTCTTTTTCGCCATAACAAAACGAATTCATATTCTTGCAACATTTGGGCTGCTTCTAATATCATGTCAATCCCCCGCGCTCTAAAGTACATCTCTTTTAACGGAGAGCTTGCGAATAACACTTTAAATGTGTTCTCCGTTGGGCTTGAATAAGAAAACTTGTTTAAGTCTACACCGGGATAAACTAACTCTATTTTGTCTTTTTCCAAACCAGCATTTACCAACATCTTTTTTTGCTTATTTGATTCGACCACTATTTTCTCAAGTTTTTCGTATTCATCTATCGAATGAATCCTATCTATGGTTACAGCAGTTAATAAAATAGGCTTTTTTTTCAGATTTCTCACAAAATAATCGCCATATAAATTCCCAAACACATGCGACAGATCAAATTTTCTTTCAAAAAAATTTTTTGCGGTTCTTAGCGGAAACAACGCACTACAGAAGATAAAGCTTTTTTCATCTACTTTCATTCTAAAAAGAGAGCGAATTCCAAAAAAGGGACTCATGCAGTATACAAAGCTTTCTCTAAAATAAGAATGTAAAAGATGGACCTCTTTAGATATTCCTTCGCATGACGGTTCATAGATGTCTACAAAATAAATTACCTTTTTCGGCATAACACCAACCATTCCAATGAAAGATCTACTAGTCTACTGAGCCTCCATCTGTCAATAGCATAGATTATTTTTTCTGCTAAGTTTGAAAGGCCTACTTTGTTTATTTTTGAGATAATTGCCTGTACCGGGTAAATCTTTAGATTACCTTCCATCTCTAAAACATCAAAACCATTTTTTTCCATCTCTGCGATGAATTCATCTTTCTTCCAGAGCTTGTCATATATCGGATACTCTTTTTCGCTTTTGCCTTTCCTTAAGATGCTTTCTATGGTATAGTTGGGCACATCAAATATAAGTAAACCGCCAGGCTTCAGCAACCTTTTAATCTCTGCATACAATTTCTCTCGATCTTTTAATTTAAAATGACGAATGAATCTCATCGTGATCACCATCTGAGTAAAGTTTTCTCTTAGCCCTGAACTAAAAGCATCAGCTTTAATCAATCTCCACCTATGGCTCAACTTTCTTTCGCTTAAACGTTTTCTAGCTATTTCTAACATTCTTTCACTAGAATCCAATATGTAGCCCTTGGACTCAATTTCGGTTGTCAATCTTGCAGGCCCTGGAGCAATTTCTAAGATAGTTTTAATCCCATATTTTTTAATAATTTTATTGATAAACTCCACTTGATTTCTGTGAAGGACTCTGCCAACAGGGGATTCAAATCTTTCTTTAAAATAGTGAGCAATCACTTCTTCATCTTCATAGAATTTTTTTATTTCTTTTTGATTTTTAATTAACATTTTGACCCTGCCGAGAACGACCCGTCTCAAGCTGTAAAACTAACTCGCTGAAATTCAGCGAATGTTTGTTCGATTTTTTTGTTAAAATTAACCAAGTTGAATTTCTTTGCGTGATTGATACACCTCTTTACATGGGTTCTTGGGTCTATTTTTTCCAATTTTTTTATAGCTCGTGCAATTTTAATGGGAGTTGGGTTATCTATGAGTAGACCTGTTTCCCCATGAATAATTGTTTCTTTTAAGCCCCCCTCTCGCGCACCAATCACCATTTTTCCATGTGAATTTGCTTCGATCGGTATTAAACCAAAATCTTCGTCGATTGGAATATACACAACGGCTAAACAATTCCGATAAAGATAGCTCAATTTTTCCTCTGAAACATCCCCTAGTAAAAAGACATTGTTTAATTTGTTTCTGGCTATAATTTTTTCAATAGATTTTTTAGCTGGACCATCGCCAACAACAAAAAGTTTGTATTCTGGCCGATACTTCATGGCCTGAACTGCCACGTCAACTCTTTTTTCGGGAAAAAGTCTTGAGACCGAAAGTAAAAATTTTTCAAACCGTATTTCAGTTTTCTTAACTGCAACACCAGGGTAAATTACCCGAGAATCCACATGGTAAAATTTTTTAATCCTTGTTTGGACATTTTTAGAGTTTGCTATAATAATCGGAATTTTTTTTACCAAGCTTTTATCAATAGTTCGCATTACAGTTACATATAACATGGCGAAGGGCCGAAGTAGAACATTAACTTTTTTTAGTTCATAATCCTTTAGATCATAAAAAAGTCTTGGGGGTGTGTGGCAATACCAAACCACATTTTTATTCCTCAGTGATAATGCGGTGGCTGGGAAGTCGTGAACATTTATTACATCATAACCTTTGAATTTTAGTCTAGAAAATTTGATGAACATTAAAATTTGCCTTATAGCAAAAAATTTGGTCTTGATGTTTAGACTAATTATTTTAAACTTCTTAAAATCATCGAAAGTACTGTTCTTATCATAATTCCCGGTGAGGATAGTTACGGCGTGCTTTTTAGACATGTGTTCGGCTATGTTCAACACCACTCTCTCTGCTCCACCTTTGGATGCCAGCTGACTTACCGCAATTAGTAATCTCATTATTACCCATAATAACTTTAAAATTGTAGAGTTAAAAAGCAGAGGTCTGGTTTTTGAAAAAATAACAATAAGTGCTAAACTTAATTATAAGGGTCGAAAATGTTATTATCCTTAACATTGAACATTTTTTTTACTCAATTAATAACACATAGAAAAATGGGTGAGCTTATAAACATTGCCTTCCTTTACCCTGCAAGCGGAATAAGCCCCCATCCATCACATCTCGCTTGGGCAAAGTCCGTCGGGGCGAGGGTCGTGGAGACCCCTATGGGCGTGGGGCGCTTCGACCAAAGCAAATTAAAGGGCTCCGATCTGCTAATACTGGAGTCCCTTTACTGCGCCCCTTTCGCCAGGCGCTACAAAAAGGAAAACCCCGAATGCAAGGTGATCTCAATAATAGCCGACACGAGCTTCTGGAGCGAGCGCCTGAGCATTCTAAGAAAAATCTACTACCGGAGATATTTGCCCATCGTTGACGGCTTCATCGCTGTTTCGGAGCGAATAAAGAGGGACATACAAAATTACGTGAGCAAACCTGTAGAGGTTGTCAGACCATTCCTTGTGAACAAGTTCAGGCCGAGAAAGCGCGTCTTCGAGAGGGAGATACTCTTTATCGGAAATGAGGCAAAAGAGAAGGGCTACGGCAACTTGGTAAAATCTATGGATTATTTGCCTGACTTCGAGCTCTTCCTGGTTGGCGACTGCTACAGAAAAGTTCGCGCAAGAAAGCCAAACATTCACGTTGAGGGCAGGGTTCCAAAACTCGACCCCTATCTAGAAAAATGCTCAATCTACGCCCACCCCGCTGACTTTGACCCATGCCCAGTTAGCGTTTGGGAGGCGATGTACGCGGGCTTATTGCCCATAATCACAAAGGGCGTTGGGCAAAGCGAGCTCTTCAGCGGGGATCTTGAGAGACTGGTTTTGGAGAAGAACGACCCAAAATCCATAGCTGATAAAATCCAGGAGGTTTACTCCATCCCTGACAAAAGAAAGCTTATAAAGGAATGCATGAAGCTGTCAGAAAACCACACCAGGGAGAAAAGCATCGCGCGCTTCAAAAAATCTTTTTACCAACTGCTACAGGAGCTGGACTGAAGAGAATTATTTTTGGCCACCACTCAGTAGAATTACCGTAATCAATTCGATCGATTTTTTAAGGATTTTAATTACGTGGCGTGGGATTTCTTCCAAAGAAAAAAGCCCGCCCCCAACCGAAGGTCCCCAAAACCGATTCCGCAGCCCAGGTCAAAACGTCACAGTTCGTCCATCGCCCGCAGGATCGCAGCGTACACATCTGGTCTGATATAGAGCCCCGAAATCACGAACTCCCCGAGCAGGGTTTTACCATCCTCTCTGCTCATCATTCCCCCTTTCACGGCCATGAGGACGAGCGTAGTCGTCCAGATGGTCTTTACCCCTACCCCTCTCGCAACTTTTATGAGCCAGCCATCACTCGTCACCAGACTCGTCGAGAGAGTTTTGGCGAGGTGCAGCACCTCAGCGTCCTCGATCTGGATATGTTCACCATCTGCGAGCCTAGAGACTGCATCTTTTTCTTCAACTTCGACTACTTTTATCCAACCCTCCCCTATCGCCCCCTCGATCGGGCTGACCCCGGGTTTACCTAGGGCTTTGGCCTCCTCCACGACTTCTCTGTATACTGAGGATGATATTTCAACCTTCCCGAATAGATCCTTGAGAAGTCTCAGCCTTCCAATCCTTGAAAGATGGATCAGAGGGCTGGAATCGCAGACCACCATCCTATTTCCTCTTCTTGAGCTCGGACAAATCCGCTTGCAACTCGGCCATGGAATATCTTATCGGGATACCAGCCCGCTCAACTTCGTCGAGCATCTCCACGTAGGTCAGCCCGGCCATTTTCGCCGCCGTCCTAAATGTGGTCTTCCCCTCCCTCAGCATTTCTAGAGATCTCTTCAACTTCCATTCCCTCACAGCCCTGTCAAGCAACTTTCGGATTACCTCCGCTCGCTCGGCCTTTTCCTGGCGCTCTATTTCAACGATATCACGAAACAGCTCCTCCGGAACGCGCGCGGTCACGGTTTCCATTTTTTCTTCACCGTTACAAAATATGTTATACGATACAATATAAATGTAACGCACCTCTGTTATGCATTCAAGAATCTCAGGCGGGATATCTCGGTTGTTATGGTGCGTTATTTTTTACCAGAGGCCCCGGCGTTTCACGGCCCTAGCTAAAAAAGCATGTGGCATTTGCACAAATCTCAGACAATCCGCCCGTACTCCGATTGATACCAGTCGACGAATGCCCTCATCCCCCGTTCGAGTTCGACCTTCGGGGCAAATCCCAGCTTTCCCAGTTTTGAGATGTCGGCACGTGTTCTCTGGACGTCCCCCGGCCACGAAAGGCCCCCTTTGTAAACAATTTTTGTCCTGCCACCGAGCCTCAGCATTTCGAGCAGCATCGTTGTTAGCTCCTCTACGGTATAAGCTTCCCCGGAACCAACGTTGTATGCCTCGCCCCCGAGCCTCCCTTTTTCAGCGACCAGCAACGTCGCATTCAAGGCATCGTCAATGTAGAGGTAATCCTTCTCCTGCTTCCCTGTCCCTAACACCTCTAGCCTCCCCTTATCCCTGCTCAGCTTTTGCATGAGGTCGAACATGACCCCCCTCGTGCACCTGGGCCCAAAAATGTTGTAATACCTAAGGCTCACCGTCCCAATTCCGTAAAGAGAAGAGTAGGATGAACAGTAAACCTCCCCCGCAGCTTTTGAAGCCCCGTAGTTGGAGATGGGCTGCATTGGGTGATCTTCAGGCGTGGGTAAAACTTTAGCCTCGCCGTAAACTGTTGAGGAGCTGGCGAAGATGAATGCCTTGACATCCTCCTTTCTCGCATGTTCAAGCACGTTTATCGTGCCCCTTACGTTTATTTCAAAATCCCTGCATGGATCTTCGGTGGACATGGGCACGCTTGACTGCGCGGCCAGGTGGAAAATCGCATCTATATCTTTTGCATTAGAAAGATCTCTCTCATTGAGGATGTCTCCCTTGATTAAAGTGAACCCTTTGGAATTTCTCAACGAGAAGATGTTTTCGGAGCGACCGCTTGAAAAATTGTCCAAGCCCATTACCTCAACTCCTCGCTCGATAAGCCTCTCCGCGAGATGGCTCCCCATGAAGCCCGCCACACCGGTGATCAGGACCCTTGACGCCTTTTTTGTCAATTCCTCACCTTCTGTTTTGTCATATCAATTCTGTTTTATCTCCACAGCAATCTATACACTTTGCTATTGCCCTCACCGCCCGCCCCATGCATAGCCACTTTCCACGTAAGGACATAGTTTAAAAAATTGAAAGGCTGCGCCATTGGCCCTTGAACCGTGCTTCTATTTTTTTGTGAGAAAATGCCCTATCCCTAGAGAACTAAGGAATCAGATAGGGTAATTCAACCTGTCCGCAAGCTCGCAGAGCCGCATCTTTCAGACTCTCTTTTTTGATTTTTCTGGCTCCCTTAACAATATTGTTAAAGTTTTCGCTAGTTTTTTGCATGCCAAACCCGCCCTTGATTGTTACCAAATGCTACAAATAGTAACATTTATATGGCGGTCGGAAAAAATAAAATCGGTGAAAAGGTGGCATCAAGAGTCCAGATTGCGACGCGCGTTGACAAGGACATAATTGCCCAGATCAGGGAAATCGAGATGGAAACGCAGGCGGACAGGGCGGAGGTGATAAGGCGGCTTTTGGACGAGGGGATCAAGCAATACCGCCTCAAGAAGGCTGTGACATTGCTTCGCGACGGCAAGGTGACAGTTTCAAGAGCTGCGGAGATCGCGGGTCTGTCAGTCTGGGACATCGTGGAACTCATGCATGCAAAGAGGATACCGATTCAGTACACCGCCGACGACCTGCGCAGGAGCCTAGAGCTGGTCCGATGATTGTCTGCGATTCGACGCCTTTGATTTATTTGGCCAAGTTGGGGCATCTCACGCTTCTGCAAAAGCTCTTTTCGGAGGTAAATGTTCCAGACGAGGTCATGACGGAGGTCATGCGCGGCAAGCAATTGGGCTTTGATGATGCCGCCATCATTGAAAAAGCTGTACAGGAAGGTTGGGTAAAGACCATTAAGCTCAACAGCCAACAGAGGCGTGAGCTTCTCAGGCTTGGGCGAACTTTCAGCGATATCAGCGATGCGGATTCGGCGGCCATCGTGCTCGCTAAAAGTTTAGGCGTCAACCTATGCCTCGATGACAGCAGGGCCATCAAAGTCGCTGAGGTTTTGGGCATAAAGCACATCGGCACGCTCGGCATCCTCTTGCTCGCGGTTAAAAGGGAGGTGTTAAGCGGGGAGCATGTAAAAGAACTTGTCCTCTCACTCCCGAAGCGCGGTTTTTATGTTTCCCATGACTTGCTCGCGGAGTTTCTTAAAAGGCTGGAGAGGTTAAGTTAGGGGGCAATCTTCGCGTCACGCTTTTGTTGTATTGCCCTCACCCGGCTATCAGCCACTTCCATAGCGGGACAAACCTAACCCTTCTCCCGTTGATCATCTCCTCCCCCTCAAAGTCCTCCGTCAGCACGAGCCCCTCTCGGAGCTTGAACCCCTCCATGGCCCTCGCCAGGCCCTTGAGCTCTCGCTTTCTCGTCGCCTCGTCGGTAGGGTCCCAGCACACCTGAATTAGCTGCTTCACCCGCAGGCCCTCCTTCACCACGAAGTCTACCTCCCTCTGCCCGATGTCCTTCCAGTAGAACACCTCTATGCTCGGGTTTTGCGCCATTTTCCTCCTCAACTCCACCGCCACCAAATTTTCAGCAACCTTTCCCAGATTCTCCCTGAACCTGAATCCGATGGCGTTTGAAATCCCCACATCCACCGAATAGACCTTCCTCGGGCTGTTCTCCTGTTCCTTCACCGACCAGGAAAAGCGTTTGGTGAAAAAGATGAGGTTTGCGGTCTCCAGGGAATAGGAAAACCTCCTTATGGTCTCGGTGGGCAGGTTGAGAAAACGGGAAATTCTGTTAAAGCTTATCGGTGAGGAAATGTTGGTGAGGTAAAACCTGGCCAGGGCCTTCAGACCCTCAGGTTTCCTTATCTTGAACCTCTGGACCACATCCCTGCTTATGATATCCTCATAGTAACTCCGGGAGGTCCTTGCCCTATAGGCGGGGTCCTTATTCAAAACGATCTCAGGGAAACCCCCAACCTCCAAGTACTCCCTGAACAAACCTCTTATCTTGGAAGAATTCAATAAGGCCTCCTCCATCCCTCCTATCTCCATCCCCTCAAAGCTCAAAAATTCCCTGAAGCTCAGGGGGAAGATCTCAAAATAAATCTGCCTCCCTGTGAGGACGGTCGCCAGCTCTTGGCTCAGAAGCCGGGATGATGAACCTGAAATAGCTATAAATGCCTCCTTGCGCTCATTCAGGGCCCTGACAAAACGCTCCCACCCCTCCACGTTTTGGACCTCATCAAGGAACAGAAAGGGTTTCCCGGGGGGCCTCAATATCTCAAGATATGCTTCATAGATCCTCTGGAGGAGACCGACGTTCGCCCCCTCGAACTCTGGCTCCTCGAAATTTACGATCAATATATTTTTTCGGTCGGTGCCTGCCTCTATCATCGCCTTGGCCATCTGTCTCATCAAGGTGGATTTTCCTGACCTCCTCACGCCAACTATTGAGACTATCTTGTCCGCCTTGACGAACCCGAGGAGTTCACCGAGATAGCTTTTTCTGGGTATTCCAACCTCCAAGTCTCGGTTCCAGAAATTCCATCCCGCCAGGACTTCAATTATTCTAGATTTCTCCATTTTTTCATTTATAATGTTAATGTGACAAATTTATATCTTTTTATCATTTAGGTGTGATAAATTCTGAAGCTAATGCGAACCGCATTAAGAGCGAAAAGAACAGAAACCCGGCTGAGCGCAGCTCAAAAATTCGCCTTTTCCCCGCCGCCGAAGAAGCGGCGGAAGAGATTTGGTGATCAGGATGCGCATGGGCTTTTTAGGAAGCGATTGTTCAGGGTATTGTTTCCTTAAGGAAACGTCAACAAAATCATAAGCCTTCACGTGCCAAGGTTTGCTGAAAATTTTGGTTGAAGATGTGCAGGAGCTCGCCAACGCTGATGTAAGCTTGCCGTATAATTTTAGTACGAAAATGTTTTACCGTAGCGAGTCATTTTGAAGGAAAAGCCCACCGGCGAGATTTTCCTCCAGCCTTGCCAGACCTTTGAGCTCTTACCAAATGGCGAAATTTTCCTACCTCCTGTACAGATTTCCCCCGAGGGCGTCCACGCCAACAATTAGCGGTCCAAATTTTTCAACTTTAAGAACCCAGACCGCCTCCGCCTCCCCTAGCTCAAGCCAGAAAACTTTGGAGACGCGCTTAACCGCCCTCGCAGCTAGGACCCCTGCCCCCCCAGTGAACGCAAGGTAAACGCAACCCAATCGCGAAAGCTCCCTTGCAACCTCCTCCCTCACCCCTCCCTTCCCTATGAGCGCCTTAACGCCCGTTAGCCTGACGAACTCGACCTGCATGTCATCCATTCTCGCGCTTGTGGTTGGGCCAGCTGATATGATCCTCCATCCTTTTTCATTTTTTTCAGCGAGCGGGCCGCAATGGTAAACGACAGCTCGCTCAAGATTCAAGGGCAATTTTTTCCCTGAGCGGAGAATTTTCAAAGCCCTTGCGTATGCCTTGTCCCTTGCCGTCACTATTTCGCCAGTAACCTTGACCACATCCCCAGCCCGGAGCTCTGAAACCTCACGCTCATCCAGAGGGGTTTTTAGCTCGATCTCGCCCATCTCACCGCCCTCCGCTCAGGAACCTCGATCTCGAACCCATTCTTTGAAAATCTCGCGCTCGCCCTCCTCGCCGCCCAACACTGGAAGCTTATGGCAAGCGGCAGGCTGGCGGTGTGGCATGCCGCAATGGCAGAGCGCACACCCAACACGGTGCACTTGCCGCCAAGCCCCATGGGCCCTATCCCCAACTTGTTCGCTTCCACCTCGACCTCCCTTTCAAGTTTCGCAAGCTTCGGGTTTGGATTTCTTTTGTTCAAGGGGGTTAATAGGGCCCTCTTCGCCAGGATGCACGCTTCGCTCGCAGACCCCCCGATCCCGAGCCCTACGATTGTGGGGGGGCATGGCTGTCCCCGGGCCTCGCTTATGGTTTTGATGACAGCATTTTTTATTGCCTCCACCCCTTCCCCGGGCCTTAGCATGTAAAGCCTCCCCCAATTTTCGCTCCCCGCGCCCTTGACCAACAACTCAACTTTAACCTCCTCCCCTCGCGAAAGCTCAGCATAAACCTCCGGCTGCCCCTCCCCCGAATTGTCCCCGGTGTTTCTCCTCGTGAGCGGGTCGACGACATTTGGCCTTAGGGGGACCTCAGAGGTCGCCTCCACGACAGCTTCTTGAATGCATTTTTTGGGATCAAACCCGAGCCTGATTTCGCTCCCCAATTTGAGGAAAAATATAAACGTGCCAGTGTCCTGACATATCGGGCTGCGAAATTTCCGCGCCAGCTTGAGGTTTTCAAGCATGCATTCAAGCTGAACCCTTGCGATTTTTAGGGTTTCCCTCTCCCTGCATAGCTCAATTGCTTTAACCACATCATCGGGCAATGTAGTTTCGGCCGCCCTTATCATCTCCACTATGCCCATGCGAAAAATTTTTTCCTGCAACATTGGCTCATGCCTTTACAATTTTCGCACCGCCACCAAAAAAGGTTAGGGGTTCGTGCGAATTCTCCCGCCCTCTCTCTCGCGTGCACCAAAAAAGTTTTTCTGATTTTCTCAAAAAGCCGGCGTGGCCGCGCCCCAGCGAAAAAATAATTCATTTTTGATCCCGCAAAAAATAGAGAGAAAAGCATAAATCTATAAAAAATCAAATAAAAAATCGAATTCTGGCTGGTCGAGGGGCGCGATGGGAGAGGACGGTGAAACAGGGTGGAGATTTCAGAAGCTTTAGCCTCGGCAGCCGCTCGCTTAGCTTCGGAGATAAGCGCCGATGCCATCTTAATGTTTGCTGACAGTGAGGAGAATTTAAAGCTCTTGCTGCGGAGCGGTTTCGCCCCCTCATTCGTCAGGAGGGCTCTGGGCTACTCGAGGAAAAAATTCAAGCTCGTCGCGGCAACGTTTGACGACGAGATCTACGAGAAGCTCGCCTTACATCCCCACGCAAAGGTCCTCAAGTTGACCGTTAGGACCCCAAGCAGGATAAGCCAAATAGAGCACGCGGTCTACCTGGGCCTAAGGGAAGGGATCTTCTCGCCAGGGGAGCTCCTTGTGTGCGTGATGAACGGGGGCCTCTCGGATGGCGCGGACTCCCTTTTCGTCAAGAGGGTCATAGGCTCAGAATCCGCGGCAGCTGAGATCATAGAGTCTGATCGGGTGGTCGCGGCCACGGTCAAGGTTGCCATGGAACTTGGGAGGAACGGCTACCTCGGTCAGCCCATAGGCACGGCCTTCATGGTAGGGGACTCCCAGGCGGTGATGAGGCACTCCCGCCAGCTCATACCAAATCCATTCAGGGGCCACCCCAGGATGATGATAACGGATTGCAAGAACATAGAGCTCATAAGGAGATACGCCCTCCTTGACGGGGCCTTCGTGATAGGGGAGGACGGGAGGATCCTGGCGGCGGGAAGGTTTTTGGACTCAACCGCCAAAGCCGAGATCCCCAGAGGCCTCGGCACGAGAAATCACGCGGTGGCCTCGATGACGGCTGCGACCAAAGCCGTAGGAATAACAGTCTCTGGTGAGGACAGGGCAGTCAGGATCTATAAGGAGGGCAGGCTCCTCTCAAAAATTGACCCGAGGAGCAGGACTCTCGCTGAGATATACAGCTACCACCAAGAAAACCCATAGCTGCAACGCCGCCCGCCAAAATTTGAGGCTTGGATTTGGCGCCGCCAGAAAGGCTAATCCTCCCCAGATCCCCAAAAAGTTGGCACCTCAACCTTTAAGCCGAACTTTCTTCTGAAGAATTTGGTTAGATTTTTAACGTCTCGTTCCAACAAGCTCCTCGCCCCCTCATGGCTGGAGGGAACCCACTGGGGCCAGTCTATAATCAGCACTTCCCCATCTGGCTTAATGATCACGTTGTGCTCGCTAAGGTCCGCATGTATTACCCCAAGCTCAAACGCCATCCTAACGTTATGGATTATCTCATCTAGCACAGCTTTGGGGTCGCTTATGGACTCAACGTTTGCGAGCTCCACCCCATCTATTAGCCCCATCACCACCACGTGTCTATCGAGGGCTATTGGCTTGGGGACCGAAACCTTAGGGTAAAGCTTTTGAAGGGCATTGAACTCCCTCTCCGCCGCGGCCCTGGAGAGGTACATCCAGTCATGTTTTAGTTGGTATGGCCTGAGCTTAACCACGCTCTTGAAGCTTGTCCTCCCAAGGCGGTGAAACTTCACAGCAACCCTTGTCCCGTCTGGCATTAAAGCGTCGTAAACGTCTGCCTCCTTCCCTATCCCAAGGGGATTTCCAAACGCCTGAAGGACATTTTTGTCAACCAGGGACCTAATCGCAAGCGCATCGTGGCCGGCGGGGAGGAGCTTGTAGCCAACATATCCAATTTTCTGCCTGACCACAAGCTTGTACTTGTTAAGCCTAGAGATGAAAAAGTTCACGTCCTTCTCTGGAATGCCGCAAAGAGACGGAAGCTTGTCTACGGGCACAAACTCGTATCTCCTCATCCACCTCTCAAGCGTCTCGAGCATCCTGAAGTCCCCAGCCCTAAGATTTTTGAAAGCCTCAATCGCATCTAGCTTCATACGGAAAACCTTTTTGATTCCCCGCTAAATCAATTTTGGGGAATTCATGCTGTATTCTGAATTGGCTGAGGCATTCGACAGGCTCGAGAGGACCTCCTCCTATTTGGAGAAAAACGCCCTCATAGCCGAGCTGCTCAGGAAAACCCCCCCGGAAAAGATGGAAATCGTTGTCCTCCTCCTCATGGGCAGGCCATGGCCTGCCTACGTGTCCAAGGAGACAGGAGTTGGGCTCCAGCAATTGAAGAAGGCTATCTCAATAGCCTCAGGTCACCCGATATCCAAAGTTGAGGAGCTCATGAGGCAGGTTGGAGACCTTGGGGAGGTCGCAAGGCAACTGATGGGGCGCAAGAAACAGGCAACATTTCTCTCAAAGCCCCTGACCGTGGAGAAGGTCTTTGAGAACATCAAAAGCCTCCCGGAGATCGTTGGGGAGGGTTCTGTGGACAGGAAAATTGCATCAATAACGGAATTGCTCTCCGCCGCAACCCCTCTCGAGGCGAAGTTCATCGTCAGGACAGTGCTAGGCGACCTGAGGATAGGCGTGGCGGAGGGAAGGCTGCGCGATGCCATAGCGAGCGCCTTCGGGGTTTCCCCAGAGGCCGTTGAACACGCTTACATGCTGACCACAGATTACTCCCTCGTCGCCAAGGCGGTGTCTTCGGGAGGGGAAGAGGGCCTGAAAAAGCTTGGAATAGAGGTCGGGCACCCCGTAAACCCCATGCTCGCCCAGCGGGCCGAATCCGTTGAGGAGATACTTGAGAGGATGGGGGGGAAAGCGGCATTTGAAATAAAGCTGGACGGCATAAGAATCCAGGCGCACAAGGACGAAGACAATGTGATCCTCTTCACTAGGCGCATGGAGGACTACACTAGCATGTTCCCAGATTTAATTGAGCCAATTCGGGCCGCGCTCAAGCCAAAGAAAGCAATAGTGGACGCGGAGCTTGTGGCGATAGACAAAAGGACGAACAAACCGATGCCCTTCCAGGAGGTGCTAAAGCGGAGGAGAAAATATGAGATAAAGGAGGCGATAGAGCAAATCCCGGTGGAGATCCACATATTCGACGTCCTGCTCAGCAACGGGAAAAGCTGGCTTGACAAACCTTACACCGAGCGGAGGAGGGCGCTTGAGGAGATAATATCCCCAATCCCTGGCAAGGTCATGCTTGTTGAGCAAATCGTAAGCGGGGACCTGGACGAGATAAACAGGTTCCTAAAGCACTCGCTTGACATGGGGCATGAGGGCCTCGTGGCGAAGGACTTGAACTCGGTCTACCGCGCCGGGAGGAGGGAATTCGTCTGGCTTAAGCTCAAGCCAACTCTGGAGACGCTGGACCTCGTGGTAGTTGGGGGACTTTACGGGCGGGGGAGGCGGGCAGGGTTTTTCGGCAGCTACGTGCTCGCGGCCCTTGACGAGGAGAGCGGGAGGTATAAAACTGTGACGAAGTGCGGGAGCGGCTACACGGACGAGGATCTCGAGGAACTCACAAAGCTTATGGAGCCATTAAAGCTCAAGGAGCCGCATCCGGATGTGGACATAGAGCTTGAGTGCGACAGCTATTTTGAGCCCAAGGTGGTCTTTGAGGTAACCTTTGAGGAGATCCAGGTCAGCCCAGCTGAAAAGCACACTGCGGGCATGGGGCTGAGGTTCCCGAGGTTCATAAGGCTCAGGGAGGACAGGAGGCCGGAGGAGATAAACACCGTTCAGGAAATAAGGAGGATGTTTGAGCACCAGGAGAAGAGGAAGAAGAGCGCTCTGGGAAAGTAAAACCCTGGCGCGAGCTTCTTAGCCCTGCTTTTATCCTCGATTCATCTGAGAAATCTGCATGAAAAAACCGGTGAAAATTCGGTCTTTTTTTCAGCCTATGAGATGAGCCTCGCCTCAAATTCCCTCAGAAAATCTTCCACCCTTTCCTCCTCGACCTGCGCCCCGCAAGCGATGGCGTGGCCTCCGCCCTCCCCCCCCACGGCCCCCGCAGCCCCCCTTATGGATGCCGCCATGTTAAGCCCCTTGAGGAAGAGGAGCTTTGAGCACCTTGCTGAGATTTTCGCAAGCCCATGCGTCCTGACTATCCCCACTATGGGCAGGTATGGGTCGCACACTGGATGACCTAGGGCTAGCCCAGCCACCGTGCCCACAAAGGTCTCCTTTATCACTCCTGTCGCGTCAAAATATTGTATCCTCCCCCCGGGGGTTCTCTGCAGGCCATTTTGCTTCACGAATTCCATCCCCCTTGCTATGCTCCGCCTGTGATGCCTCAGGAGGTTCAGCATTGCGCGATAATAAACCCCCCTGTCCCCCTTTGCCACCTCAAGCCCTATGAGGGGCTGCTCATTGCGGGCGGTGGAGTTCAGGAGTGTGGCGAACTCGTTCACATCCTTTAACATCGAGGCCTCGCTCTCCCTTTGAAGCGAGTACGCCTCGCCTATCACCAAATTCGGCACGTAAACGGCAAGTTCAGGGGGCACATGCATGAATGCCCTAGCTATGAGCTCGGTCGCCAGGCGTTTCTTTTCCTCGTCCGTAAGGTCCACAGGCCTCCTCCACCCCTGCTCCCCCCTCTGGGGAATTCCAAGGTCCTTGAGCATGGAAATGCACCCCTCGGTCGAATTGGTCACGCCTGGGATGAAGGGGTCTGAAAATAGCTCAAGAGCCTTGAATATGGGCCTGCTGTATCTGCCGTAGAGAAGCAGGTCCGTCTTGCCCTCAAGCCAGCCCGAGCTTATCCCCTCCTGAGCTATCTCCCTGTTGCGCCCGACGAGCTTGCCCCAAGCATTCTGCACGTCCCCGACGGCCCCCACGATTGCTAATGCTGAAAGATCATCATTGGCCCCAAGCTCCCTAGCTAGAAGGTACGCCATGCCCGCCCCGCTTATCTCGTGCGCGCCATCCATGCCAAAAAAGTGTGCATTAAGTTGCACTAGGCCGGGCCAGGAGCTCTCACCCTCTGGCTCGTGGTGATCTATGATGATGACATCCCTGTCCCCAAATTTTTCCCTGACGTTTTCTAGCTGGGAGCTTCCGAGGTCAGTAAAAATGATCAGCTCCGTGGGAGAAATCTGGTCGACCACATCCCGGTAGAGCATGTTCACAAACTTCACGTGACGCTCAACATTCAACCTGTCCAAAGCTTTTGAAATTATGGCCGCGGCGCATATGCCGTCTGTATCCATGTGCGAAACTATTGTGATGCGATCGTTTTGGTGCTCGAGAATTAAGTGCGCCGCCCTCCGCAAAAGCTCGCTGTTCATTTTCGCCCAAGTGGTTGTATGAGCGCATTTTATAAGTGGGTTTCGGAGAGATGAGCGAAACTAATTTAGATCTGAACATTTACAACGTAAACAACCATTTTATAAGTGCTCAAGTCCAAATTTCAGGAGTGAGAAAATGCAGAAGAAGGTTGAGGCGGCGCTCGACAGGATCAGGCCCGCGATAAAAGCAGATGGCGGGGACATAGAGCTTGTTGAGCTCACGAGAGACGGCGTGGCAAAGGTCAGGCTGACGGGCGCGTGCATGGGATGCCCGTTCGCTCAGATGACCCTCAAAATGGGAGTTGAAAGGGCAATCAAGCAAGCCGTGCCTGAAGTCAAGCGGGTGGAAACAGTTTAGATAGCTACTTGAAAAGCGAAGCCACCTCGCCCGGCTTGACCACTCCCTTCTCTGTCACTATGGCTGTTATCATGCGAGCCGGGGTGACGTCGAATGCGGGGTTAAGCGCCCTCGTCCCCTTTGGCGCGATCCTCCTGCCAGCCACTGTTGTCACCTCATCCTGGGCTCGATATTCTATGGGGATGTCCTCCCCCCTGGAGACTTTCAAATCTATGCTCGAAGTGGGGGCAACGCAGTAAAATGGTATGCCGTGCTCCTTTGCTATGACCGCGATTGTGTATGTGCCTATTTTGTTTGCAACATCGCCGTTTGAAGCTATCCGGTCAGCCCCAACCATGACCATGCTGACCATCCCCTGCCTCATGACCGTGCCAACCATTCCATCTGTGATCAGGGTGAAAGGTACGCCCTCGCGCTTGAGCTCCCACGCCGTGAGCCTCGCCCCCTGGAGGAGGGGCCTTGTCTCTGTGGCTATGACCTCGATCCTCTTTCCCTGCTCCCATGCAACTTTTATCGCCCCGAGGGCGGTGCCGTACTCGCCCGCGGTCGCGAGCCAGCCTGCGTTGCAATGGGTCAGGACTACATCCCCGTCCTTGATCAGGCTTGCCCCATTCTCCCCAATCAACCTGTTCACCTTGATGTCCTCCTCAGCTATTTTTTGCGCCTCCTCTACGACCAGCCTTCTAATTTGTTTCGCGCTCACCTGAGCTGAGCTTACGCGCGCCAGGATTCTCTCAAGGGACCAAAAGAGGTTGACGGCGGTCGGCCTGGTCATCCTTATTCGCCGGGCGGCCCTCCTCAGATCTGAGATCAAGCCCCTGCTGGTCTTGGCATCGCTTCTTAGGGCGGTTATGGCGAGGGCCATCGCGGCCGCAACCCCCAAAGCCGGGGCCCCCCTTATCTTCATCCCCTCTATGGCCCTGGCTATCTCCTCAGCGCTCCTGCACCTCACAAACTTAAGCTCGTGGGGCAGTCTGGTCTGATCGATGAGCACCACTTGTTTTCCCTTCAGTTCAATTGTCCGCATCATGCACCTCTCCATCCGCGCTAAAATTAGATGAAATCTGCCCGTTAATAATTCTTAGCCACAAGTCCGCTCGGGGTAAGAGCAAAGCGAGTGATAGCTAAGCCCCGAACTTTTTGCTTTTCCCCATAAGGTCTGCGAGGATCGGGAGAAGGTCCTTTCCGCTTATGGTGCCCATCCCTCCCCTAGCGCAGGCCCTCTCGTTATACGCATTTACATCATCCGTCCTGACTCCGGGGCCAGAGATCAATATCGGCACGGGATCGCCCGTGTGCTCGCGCACGGTAACTGGGGTGGTGTGGTCAATGGCGAGGACTATGAAGTCTGCTGCGTGCATTAGCGAGCCAAGCATTGAGTCCACTCGCTCAATGAGCTCGACTTTTGCTTTTGCCTTTCCGTCGTGGCTCGCCTCATCGAACCCCTTCACGTGGAGCAAAACAAGGTCGTTTTCCTCAAGAGCCTTTAGGGCGGCGTCGCGCTTGGCGTTTAGGTCTGTGTTTATTCCTCCAGTCGCCCCCGGGATGTCCAGGACCTCAAATCCCGCCATCCTGCATACGCCCTTAACGAGCGCAGCGGCGGCGACGCATGCGCTCTTAAGGCCCAATCTCTCTTGAATTGGCCTGAGGTTAGGAACCACCCCCGCCCCCCGAATCAGGATGTGGTTTGCTGGCATGAGACCATTTTTTACCCTCTCCCTGTTAAGCGGGTGGTTTTCCAGCACCTCGTGCGCCTTGCGGGAAAATTCGTTTAAAAGCCTGGCAGTCTTTTGGGCTTTCCTGCTAAGGGGCTTTATCTTCAAAACCTTGGCGCCTATCTCGTGGGGGTCGGAGTCTGTGACCTCGTGAGATAGACCATTCCCCCTGAGCACGAGGGTTGCGCGGTGGGCGACTGTGCTCCTGAAAATCACATTTGCGCCAGGGAGTTTTATTTTTTGAATTGCCTCCTCAAGTGGTTTGGTGTCCTGGATCCTTCCAGCCCTCCTGTCCTTGATCACGAGATTTTCGTCGACTGTGGCGTAGTTCACCCTGAACGCTATGTCCCCCGCCCTCAGATCTATCCCGGCCCCCGCGGCCTCAAATGGCCCCCTGCCAGTGTAAACCTCGAATGGATCGTAGCCGAGCAGGGCTAGGTGGGCTGTGTCGCTCCCGGGGGGAACGCCTGGAGCGATTGTGTTCATCATCCCGCATATCCCCCTTCGAGCGAGTTCGTCCATGTTTGGCTTGTTTGCAGCCTCCAAGGGCGTAAGGCCATTGAGCTCGGGCACCGGGCGATCTGCCATCCCGTCCCCTATGAATAGAAGCGCCTTCATTTTTCCACCTCTAATACGGTGGTGGGTTAAGTATGAAAATCTTTCTACCCAATCCTGAGCGAAAATTTCGGGCGCGTTGAGGTCGAACTTTTTTTAAATGAACAATTTAAGTTTGGAGAAAACCGAGAAGGAGATTAATCGAGGGAAACGAATTTAGAATTTAATTTTAAGTATTAATCCCCTTTCGTCGCTTAGATTGATATGGGCCCGTAGCGTAGGCAGGATAACGCGCAGGCCTTCGGAGCCTTGCGGCAAGGAAAGCCTGAGATCGGGGGTTCGAATCCCTCCGGGCCCGCTCAACCAGATCGTGGAAAAATAAGGCAGAGAGTCGGCTGGGAATTGGGCAAAACCTCTTTTCAACGCGCCGGAGCTTCAAATCCTTTCAGCCAACGTAGCTTGGCCTTTCCTTGTCGGGCTTTGATTCGGGGACCATGAGGGGCAGGGGTATCGGGGGAGGGATGTTCAGGCTTCGCGAGAGGACAGTGGCCTCTATGAGGGAGACGTTCGTTATGGTCTGGATGACTATGGCTGGCGGCGAGCGTTGCCTCTTATATTCCTCCTTTATCCTTTCGATTTCCTCCCTCTCCCCGGATAAAATTGCCTGACCCCTCAGGCTAATCTGGGCTATGGAGGGGGCGTAACTTATTGTCGTGACAAAGGGAATGGCAAGTTTTTCGTCCCTCTGCTCGACCCCGGTCACGTTTACATTTGTTGAAATGTGAACCTCCGGTGGAGCCGGTTTTCCGTGTTCCCATAACCTTTCGGCCGATAGAGAACTCAAGCTTATGTTGATCTGGATCATTTTGCAGCCCCTATTTTTGATTATTGCACGTATCACATAAGTAGATATCCCTGATGCGTTTCCATTAAGAGTTCAACATTTTTAAGGCTGGGCTTCAAAAGGTTTCAATCGGTGGGGCTGTGGTGTAGTTTGGCGAGCACAGCGGGCTCCAGCGGGATTGTGGGTCAACTGAAAAAAAAGATGATGATCCGTTGGAGCGGTGCTCCGAAGAGACCCGCAAACCTGGGACGGGGTTGAGGAAAACTCCTCCGCAGGAATTCAAATCCCAGCAGCCCCACCAATGCCTAGCGTCGGACCTTGATAAACCAGCAAAATTTCGCAGCTGAATTTCCCTTCAGGCTATTCTATCGCGAGAGCGAGCGCCTCGTTTTGGTCGCGCCCTCAGAAAATAGCTCAGTTTTGGCCCTCAACTAAATCACAAAAATTGAACTACAATTCAAACATTTTTACTTAAGGGGGTTCGTTGGATCTCTCGACCTCCCCACGCCTTAGCCTCCCAACCTTTTCAGCTGATGGATTCACTTTTTCCACCGCGCCCGTCAGCACTTTCAAGCTTAGCCTCGTTTATGAGCTTCCTGAACTCTTTAAGCTAAGAGAAATTCTAAGGATCAAACCTCTTTTCTTTGTCGGGTTTCCTGAGGCATCTATGGGGTTTATTTCGACCACAAGCTGGGAGGGCGAACTTCTGTAAGGTGGGGGCTTGAGCAGGAAAATCCCTTGAACGCTTGTTGCTTTCCTCTCCCAATCTTTTCCCTTCTCAAGTTTGAGAAAGCCTTTCATCGCGCAAATTTTCAGCCTTGGTAAAAGAGATGCGCTGAGGCGATTAAAAACGATTTCTGGCCCTCAAAGTTTAATGTCTAAGCCCTTTTATGTCTCATCGGATTTCGCCGTTTTCTTTATGAGCTTCTTCACGAACTCTATGACCGCTCTGCAATCCCGTAGAACCTCTACCGCGTCCGCCTCATCAAATTCCTCAAATGGTGCCCTTAGCCTTCCCATCTCGTTGAAGTCCACATAGTGTGCTCGGGCCCTTCTGGAGAGCCACTTGGTGAGGATGCCTGCAACCTCGCTTCCCTCTAGTCCAAATTGGGAGATAAAGCTTGCGATCTTTGCGGGGTGGTATCTAGGGACCCCGACCCCCTTGAGCGCAAGTGCCGCGGCGGCGCAGTCCTCCATCGCGTCATAGGCCTCCTTGACGACCTTCGACCATAGCCTTTTGCCCGTCAGCTTCGCCCTTTCAAAAACGGCCTCAGCTGACTCGAGGGTTAGCTCGGCCTCCATCAGGTAGGCTCTTGCCCGTCGCTCAGCCATGTCTCTGCACCCTAAGCTCAAACAGGACCCTATTTGGATCGTAAATAGGCAACATGCTTTCCACGACCTCCCTGGCGAATTCAGATTCAGATTTCAAAGCCCGCCTGAAATCCTCTGGGGTCATCACCTGGGCCATGACCATCTTGGCCCCTTCACCCGGCTTTTCAACTACCATTGCCCCGCATTTCTTCTTGATCCTAGCCACATCCCTAGACGCCAAGATCAGCACATCTATGTCTGAATCCTTCCTTGCATCGCCCCTCGCCACAGAGCCGTACAGAGCTATTGCGGTTATGTCAGGCATGAAATCCCGGATCTCCCACAGAAATCTCTCGACGTAGTGATGAAACATACGCTGGGGGATTGACCAGACCCTGATTTGAGTTTTTATATCTTCATCTAGGGGAAGGCTGAAGATCCCAACATCTCCCTCCATTACTTTGATCAGGATCGCAGTCTCCACGAGCGCGTATTTACCGTAGGGCCTCGTCCTGCCTTTCTCCTCTCCGACCCTTTTTACTAATTTAAAGTCCTCAAGGTAGGCCAGGTGCCTCGTTATGGTTGGCAGCGACTTTTTGAGCAGCCGCGACAGCTCGGAGGGAGTCATGGGCCTTTGAGCTAAAATCCTGAGCAATTCCAGCCTCGTTTTTGATATGGAAGGAATTTGCATATAATTAAAAAATTGTGCAAGTATTTAAATATCTTTCTCTATTTTGAAACCGGAATTCGCGAATCCTTCAAGCTGGAAAGAAGGGGGTTTTAAGCGAAGAGAAGGAGGCAAAAAATGGCAAAGAAGAAAAAGGAGGAGAAAAAGACTGAAGCCTGCCCAAGCCACAAGCTCATAGGTAAAAAAATTGCTTTCATTTTTTAGTATTCCGCTCTTTCGCGACTCCCCTCAAACGGCCTTATCCAGCTTTAGTTTTCTTTGGAAGGCTAGTTTTGGGTTAATCTTCCCCAACGAAAGTTTGACAGAAAGACGATGCGCCCTTACCATACGCGAATTACCATGTTGAAATGCAAACCTGAAAAACAGGGGCCCAAGAAGTTCGCAAATGCCCGATAAATTTATAATACTGGGCGGCTTGGCGGACTTAGGTGGAGGTGACACATCTTCCCCCCATGCCGGTCGGTCCGGCACAGAATGGAGAATAAAAATTATCTCAGCCTAAGGTTCTCAACATTGTCCCGGCCGAACCGCCCAGTATTAACGCAAAGCCAATTTTTCCAAATTGGCTTCTGTAAATATGTTAATATCACACATTTATATAATTTTTGTAGTGATTGGGTTTGTCGAATTAATCCCTTTTAACCTTAAATGGTTTGAGTACCCAATTTTTCAGTAGAATTTGGGGCTGGCCGAGGAGGTGGGTGAGGAACCCACCATGACACACCCTAAGTATTGG
>Ga0080004_1171672_pt1 | contig 43744 bp, 39 predicted proteins | sample WasSprMetagenome_FD_69207 | JGI IMG/M metagenome (GOLD analysis project Ga0080004, IMG submission 69207) | Sulfidic aquatic microbial communities from Washburn Spring, Yellowstone National Park, USA - WS (SPADES assembly) (version 2) | ecosystem: Environmental > Aquatic > Thermal springs > Hot...
TCATGAAACTCCATAACAAAATAAGCAACAGAAAAATTAGTATCTTGAAGATACCTCAAGAGTAATTAAGTTAAAAAGAAGACTACTTTAATAGTGGGATGCACAACTTAAGAAGTTGGATACAATATGTTAAGTTACTGAGTTCTTAGTAGTGAGTTATAAGATTTATATATTTTTGTTAGTGTTTTTCTTGGGCCCGTCGTCTAGCGGTAGGACTAATCTTAAAACCTGCCTCACACGCAGGAGGTCAGGGGTTCAAATCCCCTCGGGCCCATCAACAATCCTTACCGATTCTTTCAATCGTAGCTTCAGAAATACAGTCTAGTTTAGTAATAATTACATCTAGCTATTTTACCTCTTTCCTATGCTTTATATATGAAGTTTTGGGTTTGGCTTAATTCTCTCAGATATAAACTCCCTCGATACCTTCTTAGGTCTACCACTTCTATGCTTATCCCTCAAAGCCTCAACACCTCCCTCCCTAAACCTCTAACCCAATTGAGTATCATCCTCTTCGTCCTACCAACTGTTTCAGCTGCTTTACTGAGGGAGGGACCATCATAAAAGCTAAAATCCCTCCTAATATGAGCATCCCCTATCCTTAAAGCCTTAACCAAATCAACTATAAATACCACTAGGAAACAGAGTAGAAAAGTTACGCGAAATACTATAGTAAAGCTGTGAAGATAGAAATGTTCTTTAGGATTTCCTTTATGGCTTCTCTTGGCTTCATACCTCTACATCTCCTGCAGGCTTTGAAGGCAGCTAGGTAGAGGCTTAGGTTATCTTACATATATCTCTATGGATTGCTAGCCATGGCCTAAGTAGTGATGCCCTATTTCCCGCATCCGTTAATGTGGCATTCCCTCCTAACCCACTCACCATCCGAGTGGTTGACAGCCTCATGCCTATATTCCGCCTCACCCAAGCTGAGGTAGGATTTGAAGAAGTCTGTGTGTATTGTTGAGCTCCAATACATGCCTCCCAATTATCTTAGGTTTCAGACTCAACATCCCCTGATGGAATATAATCCTCCACATCACTCCTCCCAACGAGTATGAGGACTGGCTTATCCTTCCCCATGATCCATGCTCCTGAGATCTCTACGTCTAGGCTTCCTCCCAATCCTCCTAATTCTCTCACTGTTATTCCTATTCTTAAGGCCTGCTGTAACATATACCTCATCAGATTCAACAGCTCCACATATCTCCATATGCTTAGCCCTGCTTAAGATAAGCATGAGCTTCTTCAAAGCCTTAAATATGGCATATAGCTTCTATTAAGAAGCCAGCTTAAGCTTAGGCATGAGTTATGTAGGCAAAGGAATAGGATTATGATTGTAAGCCACTCCCTAAGGCTTAGCCTAGAGTAGTGGAGTATTGTTCCAGTCTTGTCGTTGAATGTTCGTTTACAAGCCTTACATTTATAGCGCTTAAGCCCCTGCCTATAATTTCCATGACCCTTAACCATCCAAGACCCACATCTCGGACAGAAAACACCATCCCCCCATCTAACCATCCTGAAAAACCTAGAGCATACCAACTCACTCGAAATAAGATCAAGAACATCCATAAATAAACAACAAAAACAGCCACAAAAATCTTATTTAAGAGCGTATATTACATAACCTTCTCCACCGTTTCTTGAGTATATGTTATGTCTGCTTAGAAATGAGAGATTTCAATTCAACATAAAGCAAGCAGATACCAACATGGAAAACAATAGTGGAAAAGCTTTAGCGAAATGCTGGAGAAGTGAGTATTAGATTGTAGATAAAGTTATTTAGTTAGCTTTACAGCTGCTTCAGGGGTTGTTACTTTAAGCTACTATCACATATTAGATATCTCTAAGATGGTTTCATAGGAGTGATATGTAAGATTATCTATTTGATGCAGATGTGCAACTTAACATATTGTATTTAATATCCTAGTTTGTCACATTCAGAAACTGTTGAAGCATCTTGAGTAAAGGGGCTAATGATATTTTCCAGTGGAGAAGTATTGAGGCTTATGAAGCCAAGAGCCAGGAGACCTAACGTCAACATCATAAACTCGAAGGCTTAAATCCTCCATCACAGTATCCAACAGCAATAATAGTTATATTTTGGTTTTCAATTCTCTTTCAGCCTCTACAGCTGTTTTCCCACTTATTATTAACATCCTAATCTTCTCCTCCTTCTCCTCTATTTCCATAGCTATCCTTAAAACTTCTAAAACCTTTTCACATGGAATAACCACTATACCGTTTCCATCACCAACTACTAGGTCTCCTGGATTTATCTTAACGCCATCAATTTCTATTTCTGTGTTGATGGATAATGTAGCTATACGTCCCTTTCCCGTTACTGGTGTTACAGCTCTAGCAAAAACTGGAAATTTTATTCTTTTAATCTCATCAATATCTCTTACAGCTCCATTAACAACAACCCCCTCCACTCCTTTAGCTTTTGCAGATAGCGATGCTAAACCACCCCATGTTGATGCTTCAACATATCCCTCAACATCAAAAACCATTACAGCACCAGGCCCAGCTAAGTCCAATGCTTCAGTTACACGAAACTCTGAAATACTGGTCTTTCTGGGGGTCTCCTTTACTGTGAAGGCCGGTCCAACAATCTTTACATCATCTATAATCGGTTTTAAACCAACTACAACCCCCTTTATATCTAACAGGTCTAAAGCATCAGATATTGTTGTTGTAGGTATTCTACGATACTTCTCCAAGAGTTCTAAGCTATAGATCTGCATACCACATATCCCATCTAGATCTAGAAGCTTTCTTATTAGTTTTTCGATTAAATAGTCAATACTGTTAAATTAGGCTTCGGATTTTATGAATTTACTATATGTTGACCATAGTATTTCGCGTAACTTTTCTACTCTGTTTCCTAGTGTATTTATGGTTGATCTGGTTAAGGCTTTAAAAAGGAGGGGGGATGCTCGTGTTAGGGAGAGGATTTTAGCTTTTAAGATTTTATGACGGCTCCTTCCTCAGTAAGGCAGCTGAAACAGTTGGTAGGACTAAGAGAACGGTTTTTAATTGGGTTAGAGGTTTAGGGAGGGGTGTTGAGGCTTTAAGGTATAAGCATAGAAGTGGTAGACCCGGGAAGGTATCGAGGGAGTTTGTAGCTGAGAAGCTTAAGCTAAACCCAAACTCTAGAATATGACGTAGACTACTGGACTATTAAGCTGCTGGGGTTAAGCTATCTAAGAGTGGTGTTGACTACAGCCTCAAAGACTCTACAGAATTGTTAAGGAGCTCGGATGTAGACTGATAAAGCCTAGACCTAAACACTACAGGGCTGAGGAGAATAAGTGGGCTGATTTAAAAAAGTTGGGGAGTTAATGAGTTGCCTCAACATACTATTACTATTATGTGAGCTAATTCATATAGTGAAAGCAGCTATTAAAGCTTATAAGTAGTTATTGAATCTACATGATGTGGAGGTTAAGAGAGGCTCCTTTCTAATTGTAAAAGGTCCAGCAAAATTTTCGGTTCTAGATGGCTTAGTTGAAGTTTTCGGCGCTCCTGTAAGATCTGGTAACTCATTTATTGCTGTTGCCGACCGGTATTATCCTATTGAAGTTATTACAAACTCTGTTATTGAGGTTTCTGGTGGTGAAGGCTATATATGTAAAACTGTAGATTCCCCTGTTATACCGTTAGACTGGAAAAATGCTGTAAATAGAATTCTAAATTCTAAAAATCCAGTTGTTATTGTTTTAGGTGATGTAGATTCCGGTAAAAGCGGCTTTACACTATATCTTGCTAATAGGTTTTGTATAAGTGGAATTAAGGTAGCAATAGTTGACTCTGATGTCGGCCAATCCGATATTGGTCCTCCCACAACTATTGGGTTATCGGTTGTTGATAAGCCATCGACATCCTATGCCAATTTACCATTAACAGATGCCTACTTTGTGGGTGATAATACTCCTATAGGCCATCTTCTACCTATGGTTGTAGGCACTATGAGAATGGTTAGTAGGGGCTTTGAGTATGGAGCAAATGCGGTTATAGTTAATACAACCGGTATGGTTTATGGTGGTGTAGCTCAAGCGCTAAAGTACTTTAAGATTGAGGCTGTGAAGCCTAACTTCATAGTTGCTCTACAGAGGAATAGTGAAATTGAGCATTTAATAAAGCCCTTTGAAGGTATTAGTGAGGTTTTAAGACTTAAAACCCCTCAACATATACCTAGGAAGAGTAGAAGTGAAAGAGTTAATTATCGTGGTTTTAAACTTGGGCAATATCTTATAGGTGCGAGAACAGTTACGTTTAAAATTGACAATATCACTCTTCTGAATACATCTATAGGCTACGGTAATGAAGATATGGAGCTTAGAAATGTTGTTGAGGAGATCATTGATGTAAAGCCGTTAAGTGTTAAAACCTATGGTAAGACTGTAGTTATACTTACCAGGTCTATTTTAAGGCGTGAAAAGCTTGAAAAGCTTTACTCATATTTAAGGGAGAAATACGATGAAATCAAGGTAATACCTATTCAGAGAATTAAGGGATTAGTTCTTGGATTACATGATTTAAACAATCGCTTCCTATCTCTAGGAATACTGGAAGATATAAGTGATGAAGATATTAAGATTAAATCTTCGGTTAAGTCACCCTTAGAAGTAAAGTATGTAAAGTTCGGGTCCATAGTTGTTAATGAGCAGGGGGAAGAGATAGCTAGAATCAAGCCTGGATTAATCTAGTCCCTCATTAATTCTCCAACAGCATGCTGTATTTCAGGCAGTATTATTTTCAACGCAAGCTCCACGGCATCAACACTACCCGGGACTACAAACACCAAACATCGTCTACCCTTATGTGTAACCACATATGCTGATGCGCGTGTAAGCCATGCCAATACACCATGAGACTTATACGTTAGTAGTCTAAATATCTCCCCAAATCCTGGAATTTTCCTAAACGCTATTTCCTCAAGCACATCTATACTTAGGTCTTTAGGTCTTAGCCCTGTCCCCCCACTAACAATCAATGCCTCAACACCTTTCTCAAACCCCTTAAATACCGCCTTCCTAATCATTTTAGCATCGTTTGGCGTTACTATCTTATATACGAGTTTATGATTTGTTTTAGATATTATTTCCTCGACGATTGGCGTTATGGCATCTCTCTTATCCCCCCTATATACAGAATCTCCTGTAACTACTAGTCCAAAATTAACTATCTCCTTTACATGTTCTCTATGCTTATCTCCAGTATGCATAATACCATACCCAAATCATCTTACTCTATAGCAAGGATCCTAATAAATACTAGCATTCCTTGCAAACTTAACATACTTCATCACCTCTACTAAGATAATGTCTTCCCTATGAACTTTTTCACTTAACTTCTCTATATATCCATGTTTGTTTAGCATCGTTATTGATTTTAGAAGCGTTTCTGCATACTTTTCATCACATCCATTCTTGATACATGATGCGAGTTATCGAATAGCTATCTATCCTCATTATTCCCTCTATTAGACTTTTAACTTCAAGATCGTATAATCCATGTTTAAGAATTCTGCATGAATCCCTACAGTAGGGGTATCATCAGTCAATATAATTATGTTGAACCATAAACAGCTCTAATCCTTTTAATGAATGTTAGTATGTCAGCAGCATCGAAAGCCATCATGTATACAATCCTCCTTAAATATAGCTTGAAGCAACATACAATACCTTCTTCCAGAGCCTATCTTAATCCTAGCATCATCAACCAGTAAATTCCATCATCCCTACGAACACATCCATCAGGAAATGGAAGGCTAATATTAACCATGATAGGTGGATTTATGACTCTATATACTATGAGCTTAGAATGTTTGAAGTATCTCTCGAAGATTATGATGAAAATATATATAAGCACCGTAAATAATTAAGATAATGGGCCCTCCTAATAACCTTAGGTATGGTATTCACCATAGGTAAGGAGGGAACCCCAGATAAAGCTTAGGTCTACAAGGCTGGTTGGTAAGTGTTTGGCATATGGTTAAGAAATGTATCGTTATATCAGGCTGTCCAGGTACTGGTAAAACTGTAGTAGCTAAGAGGATTGCTGATATTCTTAAATTAAATTATATTAACCTATCTGATCTCGTACTAAGCGAGAAGCTTTATAGAAAATATGATGCAGAACGAGGGACTTATGTGGTTAATTTAAGGAAGCTTAATCGTAGAATTCGGGAGATTATTGAGGTAAGTGGTAGCATTGTTATTGATAGTCATTATGGTGATGTTATACCATCAAGATATGTTGAGAAAATAATCGTTCTTAGACTTCATCCTATTATACTTAAAAGAAGACTTGTGGAGAGAGGGTGGGGGGTTGAGAAGATTAGGGAGAATGTTGAGGCTGAGCTTATTAATCTATGTACATTAAACGCTTTAGATAGACATAAAGGAAAAGTATATGAAGTTAATGTAACTGGGAAAAGCGTTGACGAGGTTGTTGAAGAAGTTCTCAACATAGTTAATGGTAAAGCAAGTCCTAGAGAATATATTAACTGGCTGACCGTATTAAGTAGAGATGACTTTGTATCTCTCTTCAAGTTTTAACTCAGCATAATTGCTTTAACTATTCTGCGTCCTTCTTCTAAGATATTTTCCTTCAGCAACAAGCTCTTCAGTATCTTATAGCCTTCATATGTTGGATACTAATCTTATTGGCGACGTAGGCTGTAGCAACATTTCCTCCCTAACTAAATTTAAAAACTATTCAAATATTCAGATATCAAATCCCTATATAACATATCAAACTTTAAAACAGTTACTGCATATATGGGTTTCAACCCTGAATTCTGGTATACTCTTGAATATACGGTTTTCTTTGTTTCATGGGCTTAGATTAGACTACCTTGGAGTTGGCTAAAATCGGAAGCACCATACATATGTAGCGTTAAGAATACCATTTCTCACTCTTCCAGAAGTTAGTTTAGAAAATACTTGGGGGAAGGCTTTGAGAGAGGGCTTTATTCTTGAGCTTCATCGTCCTACTTGTGGGTTACTATGGTAGTTTTATGGCTTAATTTCAAATCTAGTAAATTTACACGTATAATAGAGACGGAAGAGATTCGATATATTTCTTAACTCATACCGATTTAATATAAAAAGTACGAATATCGAGTATTAAGCCACAAAACTCTACAGTGGAATGTGTGAGTAGCATGCATGTAGATTTTGCCACGTCCTCCACCTCAGCTCCTTCATTAACAACTCCGCTTGAAGCTTTAAAATCAATATATGCTGAAAATAAATCTGAAAGAACAATATCATAATGAATGATTAATATACCTACAAAGTTGAATTCTGTAGATAGGTTTAAATTATTGCGTAACTATTTGAATTGTGATGAGAGAAGAGTCGTCTGAGCTCGTCGATGAAGACCCTGTTATTCTCTGATTCCCACCATCACCTGTTTTGAATTAAGTATGGATTGTATAGAACTCATACTTAGTCATTGGGCTTCTTCTAGATTCTTGAGAGCACACCATTATGCTTAACTTCTCCTAGGAACAAACCCATGTCCTGCATCTTAAGGAACTAATTTGTTCATAGCTTCTCAATACATTCTTCTACTTATCAATTCTATGCTTAGCAATGCTTTGAAGCTGAAATACGGCAAAACTTAGGAGGTTAAATACGATACATTAAGTTACCAGGTTCTTGAAACTGCTCTCTACGACTCCGTAAGCTTAGGCATGAGGATATTTTAACAAAAACTTTAACGAAATACTATAGTTAGCTCTGAAATAGCCTAAAGCTAGAGTTTATGGAGCTACTGCTTGAGTGAGGTATATAAGCATGCTGTGTATTGTTATTTATGAATGAGCTTTGGCCATGGATTATTCCATTACCTGCTAAAACCAGTGAGCAATATCGAATTCTTACATCTATATTTAGTAGTAGAGTTGCTGCTAGTATTATTAAGTGTATTAAACCTTACGGTAAGACCTATCAGAAAGAAATTATTGAGGCTACCGGCTTCTCTAAGAAGGCTGTTTTAAATGTTCTAAACAAACTTGTTAAGTTTAATGTTCTAAATGAGGATAGTGAAAGAATCGAGAAAGGTGGTCGTAAGTATTGGGTTAAATGTTATACTCCAACATTTCTTGGTAGATGGCTTATCCTCCTCTTAACCCCTATTGATAAGATTGACCGTAAGGGTCTTGAAGAGGTTATAAGTAATCTCTTTAACCTATATGCTGCTAGTCTCGCTAAGCTATGTTTAAGGCTTAACATAGATTTCAATCAATACTATATATCTCTAAATAAGGCATACTTTAGCGAGCTTCCTAAGATACTGGTGAATACTAGGAAGCATTGTAGTGTAGCTGTTTTTGGGTCTTTAGCTCTAGATTATATAGTATCCCTGGATAAGTTTCCTGAATCTGATGAGGTTAGAATTGGTAGGGAGATATCTATATCTCCTGGAGGCTCATCAGCTAATGTTGCTGTTGCTTTAAGTAGACTTAAGGTGCCTACCGCGTTTATTGGAAAGGTAGGTTCTGATGATGCTGGTCGAATAGTTATTAAGAGCCTCATTGATGAAAGTGTTGATTTATCTTCAGTTATAATTGAGAATAAGAGAACGCCATACGCTATAGTGTTTGTTAGGGATGGATTTGATAAGAGGATTGTTGTACCTTTATCTGATGATATGTGTTTCTCCATATTTAGCCCATTAGAGATTAACTGGTCCATTGTTGATGAGGCTAAGCTTATATATATTGGTGAGGTTTTTATTGAAGCTGCTTCAGCACTATCCTCATATGCTAGGTCTAAGGGTAAGTTTGTAGTTTATCGTCCTTCAACACCATTCCTAAGCATGGGTTTTGAAAAGCTTAAGCCAATACTTGAAAATACAGATATTTTCATAGCTAACAGATATGGCTGGTCATTAATTTGCAGATCATCCATTAAACAGCTAGAATATAATGACTTTATAGATATTGGTGTTAAGTTTTTAATTATAACTAAGGGTAGTGAAGGCGTTGATGTTGCTATGCGAGATGGTGTAAAAACTTTTCCAAGCATTAAGGTTAATACTGTAGATACATCTTATGCTGGTGATGTATTTTCAGCTGGCTTAATAAAGGCTATACTTGACGGTAAGGGTATTGATGAAGCTGTACGTTACGCTATTAAAGCATCAACATTAGCTATTTCACGTACGGGTGGGCGTAGTAAATTTCCATTGCTTGAGGAGTTAACTTAGCTTCTTAAAACCCTACTTAACCGATACTTTATTAAATCTATTATCGGTGTTACTGGTTTAACTGTGTTTAAAGCCATTAGGGCTGAAGCAGCTGATGGTGTTGTTATTGATGTTTCTCTTCCAAGAACATCGGATAAACATACAATCCTATTCAATCCTAATCTTTCAGCCGCCTTTTTAACTAGTATTTTCTCCCCTAACCCCATGGCGAGTATTAGGGGTTCCTCTACACATTCATCCACGATCCTCGTATAGACCTGATATATTCCATCAGCTACCTGGTCTATTTGCTTATTGTATATGTACTTAGCTATCTCCACAATATCGTTTTCTGAAAGCATATCTATATCCGCACATACTATTCGTGCCAGTCTAGCTAGACATTCAATTCTAGTTTTACCTCTACCATCAGCTGTTTCTGTTGTGTATTCCTCCTCCCCAATGTTGTTAAGAACTAGATGTACATCTCCTGTTAATGCAAACAGCTCTGATGATACTCTAACATATCTCCCTCTAACAGGTACTTTATCAACTATTGCTGCAACATTTGTTCTTAAAACTCCTGTATATATCAGCTCACCGTTAGCAAGTTTTTCAAGATCATTCCTACCTTCAGCTCTACAAATCCAATTAACTACCGGTATTATTGAGCATGTAGTACTGCCGATATCAACCCCTATACATGTATCTATGATTTTGGATAGCAGCCAGCCTGTTGCTGCCCAGTTTGAGGCTGCAACTCTATTAGGCTTCTTTCTAGCTTCATCAATACTGACAACATCCAGATCATTACTTACAATTTTAATTTTTTCACTATTATAAATCGACTCCATACATTTTATGATATGCTCTACTCCCTCCCTCTTCGTGAAGTATACATCTGAAAGCTCAGCTGTCATTGTTAATCCAATATTATCAACATCTATTCCTCCAGCTATTCTGCTATGTATCTCTCTAATTTTCACTTGAAGATTTTCCTTACCTCTACGCCAAATCGGGAAGTATTCCTTAACCGATCTTATGTGGAAATCTCCATTTTCAAGCTTAACTAGAGATGCTTTAATATTTGCTCCACCTATATCCCATCCTATAGATGAAGGCATAGCTTTAAGTTTCATGTACGTATAAAACCTTTACTACTAAAGTAGTTTTCAACCTCCAGCTTTAATTTTTCAATATCTCTCTCAGCTTTCTCCACTGTCGCATTGTTTGCAATAATCAATGCTATTTCCTCCCCTCTTTTAATGCCGCTTAATGCAGCTGCTGGGTTTATGAATATGTTGTCCTTCCCAATAAATTCATCTAGGGTTTTAACCCTTATTCTTCTATTAGCCTTCATCTTCTTAATTATTGAGTATCCATCACATCTTACATCTACATTTACATTCCTACCTATAATCATATCCGGTATGTTTACGTTAATTATTTTTCTAAGACCTATATATGATGTTGTTATTCTAGGATTTACATCTGTTATGTATGGTGTATTGTTTGAGATTATGAAGTCTATACCAGTAAATCCATATAGACATTTTAATGTTCTTACAACCTCCATCAGTGTGTTTGATATGTTTCCGTTTAGCCTTATAGGAATTAATCCTCCATTATATGATGATTCTCCATATGGGTTTTTTAAATCTATGTACTGAAGGTTTATTGAAAGTATTTTAATATTTACTCCATCACCTACAATACATGCACTAGCATTAATACCATCAATAAACTCCTGAATCATAAAGTAGTTTTTTAAAGTACTACTTCTAGCTTTGGTTACTGCTTTCTCAATATCGTTGACATTGTTAACTAATGAAATTCCAATACATCCAACTCCATTAACCGGCTTAACAACAAATGGAGGTTTAAATCCTCCGGTTTTTATCCTCCAAAGTTTAAATGATAATCTAGATGTTTTAGGTGTTGGTATACCTCTTCCTTTTAATGCTCTGTATAGTAGATACTTGTTTGAACATGTTCTTATTGTTTCTAGGCATGGTCCAAGAATTCTTCCGCCGGCTTTCTCCACTATCTTTACTATTTCTGGAAGTTTTTGTGCTGGAGCTATAGTGACTATATGGTCAAATTGGCTTGCGATCTTTTTGAGTATTATGTATGGATTTTCATACCTCCTAATTAGTAGTACCCTATCTGCTTCGATAGGATATATATCTTGAACCTCACTACTTACCATTACAGTAACGCTATGTTTTAAACCAATATCTCTACTAATACATTTAAGCATAGCATAGCCTTCTGTAGCTACTCTGAAACTCTCTAAACCACCAAAACCGCTAGTAGCATACTCTAAAGCTAGAATTGAAGCCATTGCTTCACCGTAGCGTTAGCTATACGTATGCTCTAAGCCTTGATATCCTGTTATGCTTAGTAAGTCTGCTCCTATAAGTGTTCTTGAAGTGTATGCTACTACTGGATTTCCACATCCAGTAGTAAGCGTTGTGGATATAGCTGTTACTGATGGAACTAATGCTGGTGTTGCTATTCCAAGTTCTCCTACAGGTTTTGCTACACTATGCATTATTATGGTTGTAGTCATTGTTGCTACTACGATGCTTAGAAGTATCGATATATCCGCTATGGTGAAGTATACTGATATTAATATTGGAACTAAGGCTTCCCCAACATTTAACGCTACAATTGTTTCAGTAATCTGTTTTTCAATATATGATAGGTAATGTATCCTAAAAAACTCCGCAAAACCTAGGTTAATAATAGGTGTTTCTGCTCTTATCTCATACATTCGAGTATTTACGATAAGTGATGCTATAAGTAGCAAGGTTATTATTTTAGAGCTGAATACAAGCCTTCTAAATGCTACTCCAATAATGTCTATAAATATAAATGAATGTATTAGTAGAGTTGAAAAAACTATCATAACAATCATAAACGGTATTGTAACTGGTGAATAGGAGATGTTTTTATTCAAGCTTACACCATATGAATCTACGGATTTCAGCTAATATTCTTTACCGTCTTTAATGTGTGAACTGTTGTCGGATAGTTAACATTTATAGCTATCCGCTCCACCATTTAAGGCTTCATAAGTGGCTTTCCACCAACGATGAGGGAAGACATATCGGAAAGCTTCACATACTTCAATGCTCATTCAGCTTACTCAATATGTACACATCAAGCATTGCAACGGTAATGCTAGAAAGTTAACTATTTAAGAACTGCTGTAGAGCCTTTATTCTAAGATATGGAGTGATGGTGAAGTTCAGATTGAAATCTATAAGTGTTTGTAGGAGACTGTTGGATATAATGGATAAGGTTTAGATCTATAATCTAAAGATTAACTTAGAACTCATCTCAAAATTCTATATCTTATGTGTATGATTATTGATGCTATTATTACTAGGGCTACACTATCTTTAAGCCTCTTCTAGAACCCCATAAAAATAACAAAAACAAAGAAAGAGAAGCTTAAATAGTTTTGAGATGAGCTCTTAGAATAAATCTTCATCAATGTTCTAGTTGTTTTTTAAGTTTGTAAACAAGCTCTGATGAAACTCTCCCACTTACTCTATCCCCTATACATACTGCTCCCCGAAATCCAACTATATCAGCTTCAATCTCCTTAACCATCTTAATGTCCTCCATTCTTAATGAGCCTGCAAGCGCAGCTTTTAATCCGTAGTTATGTGCTCTATTTATAAATTCTTTAAGCTCCTCTATCTTTAGGTAATGTAATGTTTTAAATCCATTCTTAATTTTAGTATCTATCATGGCTACATCAGCATTAACTCTATATGCTAATTCAGGTATAATTGCCGGGTTTAAGCATTTAGCCTCCTTATAGTCAGCATATCCTGCAAGAACTACTTTAGCTTTTTCGTTAGCTATTTTTACAGCTTTACATGATGCTTCAGCAAGCTTTAATGCTTCGTCAATACTTCTAGGACCATACATCCCTATCTTAACGTAATCTACACCGCATAGTGTAAGACCATAGCATGCGAGAGATACAAGTCCTGGAAGATATGGCGAATCTCCAACAGCAGCGCTGACTTCGGTGTTTGTAATTGCTTTTCTAACTTCCTTTACAATCCATGGATAATGTCCACCTAAAGAGCCTTCTGAAGGGTTTTTTACATCGATAATGTCTGCTCCACCCTTTAAAGCCTCCAAAGCCTCTTCAACACATGTTACTGAAATTAAAAGTTTCAAAGCCATTTATACACCATGCCTATATTTTAAAGCTTAACTTAAGCTTTACTATAGATTAATGAGCTCTTTAACTCTCTCCACAACCAAGTTGGAAGCTTCTCGCTGAATCTATGCAGTTAAATGAAGCTATGAAGCAATTATATTAACTTCAAGGGTAAGGTTGATTTAAGCATGGAGAAACAGTAATGCTTAGAGAGATTATAAGATAGCCTATTTTCCTAGATGATGAAGCTCTAAATACAATTAGATATAATTAATTTTAGAATGTTAAGGTTTTGGCTCTACTACATGGATAAAGTTATGACTTCGAATTAAGCTACAAAGTTGGAAATGTTTAAATTTCTTTACTTTAAGCTATTTTGGTGTTACAGTGCAGATAACGTTAGGTTTTGATCCTGCAACTTTAAAATTACTGTATACTATGACTATTGTAGTATTCATCCTCCTTTTAATACCTGTTGTTGTGAAGATTATAAATTCATTTATTAGGAGAATTATTCCCTCTAGAGATTACTCCTTAATAGTGAAAATTCAGCAGTATGCTAAGATTGTAGTTGTGTTGGCTATGCTGATGTTTGCTTTAAGTCAGCTCGGCTTAGAAACAACAATTCTAGCTGTTATCGTAGCGTTAGCTGCTTTATCAATTATTCTTGCTTTTAGAGATGTTATTCTCAACTTAGGTGGTGAATACTACATTAAAACACATCAGCTATTTAAGGTTGGGGACTTAATTGATATAGGTGGATGTAGAGGTAAAGTTGTTGATATAGGCTCACTTGCCACCACTATTGAAACCCTAGATAATGAACGTGTAGTTATTCCTAACTCATTTATTGCACGTAACTACGTTATTAATAGAAGACTATGCTTTTTAAGTATCCCAATAAAAATAAGTAGTGATAAATCCATTAGCGACTTAACTAGATTACAGAAAGAACTTTCAAACAGACTTCAGAAACATCTTACTGACAAGCCTACACTAGAGCTTAGTGATGAAATATGTAGCATAAACCTAAAACTTAAGGAAAATACAGATTTAAACCTTGTTAAAAACATTGTTAATGAAATAGTTAACATGAACTTTAATAGTTCCAACAAACATTAATACGTAACGTTACTCAACAGCTACCTTAGGAATCAATAATAGGGCACAATTTAACCATAAAATATTGTTGAAAACTCGTAGAATCCATGTTTTAACATCTACAAGTAAATTCACTTAAACATCGAGGTATCTTCAAGATATTCAATTTCTCTTGCTTATTTTGTATGGAGCTTACGGATTAAGTAATGATGGTAAGTGTTGCTTCAGCCTTTTACCTAAACCTGAAAGAGATTTAAGCAATTGGGGAATCATTGATCAACGGTATATGTGGTTTTGGATTTAGGTGATGTTGAAATGCTGGAAGTATAAGTTGTACGTAACTGCATGGAGGCTTAGAGGGCTTTAGGAGGCTGGTATGAAGTGAAATAATCGAGTCCTCCTACAAGATATAGATATGCAACGTAGATAGCATAGCTGTAGAGACTGAAAGAGGTGAAGAAATAGGAAAAGAGGTGAAGAAATAGGATATGATGATTCAGCATTGAAAGGATAAAGATACATCAATAGTTGATGAGAGGTTGAAGCCCATAGCTATTAGCTCAGGAAACACCTACAACTCAAAATGTTCAACATATACGATAAGATGGGGCCTAAAGGATTTTATGGGATTCGACATACGATACAGATGGAGTAAAGAATAGATTGAGGGATGAGTTCAAACAACATAAAGTAAATCCTAGAAATGGAGGCAAATACTATACAGTAATGGAGATGTAGAATGATGAGGTTAGCTATGGAGAAGTTTACTTAACATTTAGAAAAGCCATAATAAGATATGAGAGACACAATGCTCCAGCAATCATAGCATTCACATACATAATGATGCATATGAGGTATGGAATATGATAAACTTAAATATTTTGAAATTACCTCCAAATATGATTATTATTGCTCCTAATCTATTTGCTGGAATGAAGTCTATGCGAGATTAGGGATGAACTAATTTTATTATTGAAGTAGAAGCTCATAAATCTCCAGCCATAGTAGCTGCATCGTATAGTACATATAGTCATGGATCTTTCATGCATTACTAATCATTAATATTAAATAGCTGTAAAGATGAAGTATTTGTAGAGCTGCTTGACGGTAATTATAAACCCCCCTCTTTTCCACCTTAAACTCCTACTACAAATAGTATTAGGTAGTAGGGTTAAGCTATGGTGCTCCTTACTAAACCCAATCAAATCCATAATCAGCTACACCCCGCTAATGGATTCCCTATAGTCTACTTATTCCTTCTGTATGGGGGACTTAGGCTAGCCCCCATTAAACCTGTAGGTATTAATGACTTGAAACCTACAGGGATGATAGTGCCATTTTGTAGGTGGTATTATGATTAGGAAGCTTATTAAAAATAGAAAAGCTATAAGCTATGGTATTGTTGTTGCATTAATAACAATAGTAGCCATAGCCTCATCCGCCTTAATTGCTGTATGGATTTTCGGTGCTGGAGCAGCATCCACTAGAAAAGCTGCATTTGAAGTTGTAGGCATCCCACTAATATCAAGCACTACTAAAACTCTTTCTCTAACTGTTAAGAATATAGGTGGAATAGATGCCTATATTATAAAGCTTATCATTGGAGGTAAAGAAGCTACTAGTTGGAGCATAACAAGGGAGGGAGCTTCCACTTCTGAATGTATTCCAAGAGCTACAACTGTAACAATTAGTGTAGGATTGCCAGATGGTATTGTAAATGTTCAAGGAAGTAATAGTATTAAGTTGGGTGATAGTGTTAACTGTCAACTTATAACTGATCAAGGTACTTTACCCTTCACAGCCTATGTAACTGATTAGGTGTACTCTATGAAGCTGCTAAGGTCTAGAAAAGCTATAAGTTATGGAGTTGTTGTTGCATTAATAACTATTGTTGCATTAGCTTCAGCCTCCGTTATTGCTGGATGGATAGTATCTGTAGGTACAAGAGCTGGGAGGCAAGCCCTACTTAGGGTAGCAGGCTCACCAGTAATACAGTTTGATAATGCTTATAGCTACGTAATAGTATCCATTACGAACATCGGAAACACACCTGCCACAGTTACTAGCTGCATATATCGTGGTGTTACTGTTGGTATAGATCAAGTATTATCTGGAGACCGCTTAATACAGCCAGGTGCTTCAGCAACGTTTAGATTTAGATTCACGGGTGATATTTGCCCAACTATTGGGGATACGAGAGAGTTTACGTTAGTAACTGATCAGGGAAATCTTGCCTTTACGGCTTATAGGCAGGGATGATGTTGGTGATCGCTAAATGAAGCTAAGTATTAGGAAGGGGAGGGATGATGGATCTTTAGAGCAGCTTATTAAAAGGATTCGTAGCTCTAAGAAGAGGGGTGTTGAAGATGTCTGTGGAGTGAAGGGAATTGGTGAAGTTAAGGTTGTTTACCCAATGCTTGAAGGTAAGAACATAATTGAGAAATACACAATTCCGAATAGTCCAGTTGAGGTTTTTATTACTGATCAAGGTGAGTATTTGATATGTGATCCTCCGCTAAGTGAGGAGCGGCGTAGGAAACTTGCAAGGTTTATGTCGGATCTTATATATCTACTGCCTGATGATGTAACTTTAAACGATATTGAGAAAGCTGCAAACATTTTAACTGATGCTGAAACCTACCTGGTTACAAGAGAGGTTTTTGGATGGGGTGTTCTCGATCCTCCTATAAGAGACCCTAGGGTTGAGGATGTAAACATTACATCTGCATATGCACCTGTACTAGTTACCCACTCAACTTATGGAAACTTAACATCAAACATCTACTTTGACTCTGAAGAGGAGGTTTTAAGACTTGCTGAGAAGCTTGTTCATAGATGTGGTAAAACAATATCCTTCTACCACCCATTATCCTCAATAAGAACTCCTGAAGGACATAGGTTAACGGTAACTTATGGTAGGGAGGTATCCCATACTGGCACATCGATAGTTGTAAGGAAATTCCCTGAGTTTTCTTGGAGTATTACAATGCAGATGGTTAGAAACACTATTGATCCAGCTATAGCTGCCTACTTTATGATGCTTATAGAGAATAGGCTTGCATGTATAATTTATGGAGTTATAGGCTCCGGTAAGACCTCCATGGTTAATAGCCTATGTAATCTTATACCTGCAAATGCGAGAATAGGAACTATTGAGGATACTGCTGAGCTTAAATTAGCTCATCCATACTGGAAGCCTCTAGTAGTTAGGGAGTCTTACACCGTAGATAGGAGGGGTGAGATTTCACAGTTCGATCTTGTTAAGCATGCGTTAAGAATGAGTTTAGACTATATAATTGTAGGTGAGGTTAGAGGTAGGGAAGGGGTTGATTGGGCTCAAGCAGTATTGACAGGTCATGGAGGTATAACGTCCTTCCATGCTGGAGGTCCTGAAGAGGTTATTCAGCGTTTCACATCACCACCTATATCTCTAAGCCTAGGAGGATTGATGGGCGTTTACTCAATGGGGCATATGATGAGGTTAATGAGGGAGGAAAAGGGTGGTAGAAGACTATTTGTGAGGAGAATGGTTGAGGTTCATGATGTTAGCTTTTCATCTGATAGTTATGATATTAAGCTTTTCGCCAGATATGATCCGTCTAGAGACTCCTTTCTCCACATACCTGACAGTGAGGTTACTAAGCTTCACTCTATGAGGAGAATTATGGAGGTAAGAGGATGGGATGAGGATAGATTAATGGAGGAGCTTCGCTTAAGGGAAGCTTTCCTAACTTTTCTTAGGGATAAGGCTAAGGTTGATGAGGCATTTCTAGATTACCAGATGGTTACAAAGGCTGTATGGAGGTTCTATGAGGACCCATCATATTTCCATCTGGAGAACATAGCTCTACCTGAAAAGAGATATATGCAATCTATAGTAGCCCTAAGGTCTTAGGGTAGGTATGAATGGCTAGAGATATTGTATATGCTATTGATGTAAGTGATTCAATGTGTAGTAGAGGATTTAGGATGAAGTCCCATTTAGATATCGTTAAGGACTCCCTTATTAAGCTTATATCTGATAGGTCCCTGTTTAATGGTGATGATAGATTAGCTATTATAGGCTTCCATGCTGAAGCATTATCATCTAAGATTAACTATCAAGTTGTAATGTATTTAACACCTGTAAAGCTTATCACGGCTTCAGATATTAGAAGGATTAGTGATTTGAAGGGTTATGGAAGAACAGCTTTAGGCGCAGGTTTAAGGAAGGCTTTTGAGATTCTTGCAGGAAGTGATGTTGGAAATGAAAAGATTATTGTTTTAGTAACTGATGGTAAGAATAATGCAGGCGAGCATCCATATGCTTCAATGCATGATATTGTTAAGCATAACATTAAGATTTATACTTTAGGCTTAGGAAACAGATTCGATAAGACAGTTCTTAAGGTACTTGCTGAGAAAACAGGAGGACTCTATGGTGAGGTTAGGGATAAAGACTTCGAGTACTTACTACTACATCCAGATAAGATGTCTCTACATTTTAAATCTAAAAGCTCCCATTTAGGAAGCTATGGGGACTCATATACTTATAGGGAGGCTTTAATGAAGTATGTTTCAGCCCCTATTAGAGCTACTACTTCAAAGCTTAGGTTTCAAATACAGAATCTATCTCCAGTAAGGCTTTCAGATAAAATCTACCTAAGCGGTATGGGAATAACACCTGATAAATGGAGGAGATACATGACAGCCTTAATTACCCTCTCATTTACTCCATCCATACTATATTTTGCAGCATCCCGTTTCAGCTTAGACTTACTATCCGTATTTATTCCATATCCCTATGATCTTTTAGCTATTATAGGATTATCTATATCTATTAGCATTATCCTATACTACATTCCAATAGTTAAGGCTAGTGTTTTTCAGTCTAGACTTAGAAGGGAGCTTCCATGGATTGCATCATACTTTGTAAATAATGCTGCTATAGGTATACCTCCAACGGTAAGTTTAGAAAGAACTGTAGATTTGGAGGAAGTATTTCCTGCCTTCGCTAGATTATCTAGAATGGTTAGTAAGATTAGGGTTTTGAAGGCTATGGATCCATTCTCAGCTGTGGCTTGGCATGCAGATAGGTTTACAGATCCTGATTTAAAGGATTTTCTTATATCAATGGCTTCAACCCAGAGAAGCGGGGGGAACGTCTATGTGGTTTTAAGGGAGAAGCTTCAATCCCTATATGCTGATATGAAGAGTTCCTTGGAGATTTTAGGGGAGAAGTTTAATGCTGTAGCTTCATTTATCTTCATGGTCTACGTTTTATTACCTATGTTTATGTTAAGTATGGGGATTGTGCTTGGCGGTGTTAAGGGATCTATGATTCTTACATCTTTCTTCATTTTAAACACGTTTTTCAGCTTCATATGTTGGCTTCTTGTAGATGCCGTAGTTCCTAAGGAGCTTTTAGTGAAGCCCTCATATAAGCCGCTAGCTCTACTACCAGTAGGGCTCCTCCTCATACCGTTTAAGCTAATCAACTACGTAGGAATTCCTTCACCACTCGATAAGTTACACTACTTTACAGCATTAGCTATTATTATAGGTCTTGTATCTCCATCCATCTACGTATTGAAAACTAGGAGTAGGCAAAGGAAAATCATTAATGCTCTCCCATCTTTCTTAAGAGATGTCTCCGAAAGAGTTAAGAAGGGCGAGTCTCCAGGACTAGCTATAAGGTGGCTTTCATCAAATAGAAGCTATAATAAATGCTTTGACGAGGTTTTAAGAAGGATTTCAGCATTTATACGTAGTGGAGCTAGGATAGGGGAAGCAGCTAGACTGCTTAATATTCCATGGACTGCTAAGATATCGTTTGAGCTGCTGGACACTACTGAGCAGACTGGAGCTGATCCGTCTCTAGTTGAGTTTATGGCTGAAAGCATTAATCAGCTATTTACAGCTATGAGGATGCTGAAATCTAGAGTACGTTTCTTCAAGCTTATAGTTTACATTAGTGTAGGAATGCTTGCCTTCACCATTGCTTTATCAAGTATTATAATGAATGTTTTATCCCTTACCTATCAGCAGGCTAGCGGATTATCTGGCCAGACAGCTGGAGTTTTAGCATTTCCACAGATTGAGGATGTTGAACACATTACAACTATAGCTTCAGTAGGAGCTATATATACTGCAGTACTGCTTGGACTTATAGGCGGTAAGGGAAGTGATGGAGGCTCAATAATTGATGGATTACCTCATGCATTAATCTGTACAGTTCTTACAACATTCCTCCTATACGTCATGGTTGATGCTGGTCTACTCTACTCTATATTTGGGTTTGGTGTATGAGCTTCCTACAGCTTAAGCTATTAGCTGGTGTATCATATGGTTTACAGTAGTTTTCTTAAGAGTTTAGCTTGGCTACTTATGCTTTTAACGTTTGTCTCAGCTTTAACTCCATGTTTAGAAGCTCAAGAAATATATATTCCTGAAGATCTAACATGGTGGCGTCTACATGATAGATTTGATAGTAATCCTAATAGTATTGTTGAGAACATAAACGATCCCTACTTCGACTCATGGTATGATGTCTCCACTAATGGAGAAACAATATTTTGTGTAGGTTTCTGGGATTACTATTGGGATACTAATTGGATATATGGTAGACATATAGATGCTCTATATGATCTTAAAGGTAATCTGTTAAAATCTAATGTATGGTATCCTCCTAGAGGCTCTTGGGGTACTGGTAGGAGGGGTGCTAGAGGTCTTGAATCCTACTTTGATGGTCAATACTATTATGCTGTTGGAATTGTATGTGAGGAAATAAATCCTCCTGGTGGATGGACAGTAGTAGATAAGGATGCCTACATACTAAAGTATACCAGTAGTGGAAACCTAATTTATAGTTATGTATCTAATGATGGGGACTACTCCTTCCAATGTAGGGATATGTATGGTAACTATGTTTTAGGCTCACGTATCCGTCATAGCTACTGTGAAGCTATGGTTAAGATCGATAGTGATATATACATTGTTGGATATGGAGGTGTTGAGGTTTTCAACTGTTTAAGCCATTACATATATGATGTTGGCATTATTGAACGGATAAGAGATTACGGTAGCTACGCTAGACACATATACTCTATTGAAACTACTGCTAGGTTTCTAGGAGTTACAACTGACGGTGTCTACATATATGTTTCCGGATGGGTTCCGGTAGGTAGTGGTAAAGTAGGGTATGTTGGATGCTATAGTAGGGATTTATCGCTAGTATGGTATAGAACTTTCAGCTTCGCTACTGAGCTTTTTGAAGTAAGGTATAGTGATGGATATCTATATGTATGCGGCTATGTTTCAGATTCTTCAGGAGTAAGTGATGCTATACTTGTTAAGCTTAGTAGGGATGGTGAGGTTAATTGGTGGAGGAGGTATGGATCGCCAAACTCTAATGAATGGTTTAGAAGCTTAGCTGTAGGTAGATATATATATGTTACTGGTGGAGGTGGGGGTGGAATATATTACCGTTATGTTTGGGAAACTCCACAGCAGGACTTCCTCATGCTTATCATAGATAAGAATAGTGGAGCTGTTGTATGGGAGGATTTATGGGGTGGTTCTGGATGGGAGCTTGGCGAGGAAATAGCTTTGCTATCTGTTAATGGTGTTGAATCCCCTATTGTTGCTGGCGGTATGGAGTCCTGTATGCGTAGTCGGGAATGCTACATCGTAGCCTACTGGTCCCCGATTAAAGCACCTGTTAAACATAAACGCATCATACTAGCCCCATACACTGGGGATTATATAGATGAGTTAAGCTTTAGGTTTTTACCCTACGAGTTTATTGGCTGTGATGCTAGCTACTGTATTAAGCTACCGGTTAAAAATATTGATGGAAAGCCTAAGATAAATGGTTTTGCTACCCACTGGGTTAACGTAACAGTATATGGTAGCAGCCCTGCAGGGTGGATTATGTTTCCAAACGGCACTGTTTATCCTGGGTTGGGGAAAACCCCTGAACGTATTAGCTTAGTTTTCAATACTACATGTTACGATGCCGAAATAGTTAATGGTGAAGCTATTCAGAAAATTCTGGTTGGAGTCCCTCTCAACACTACCGGTAACGTATCTATTTCTTACGTTGATAATTATGGTTCTACACATATAGCTGCGGGATATGGTAGAGTAGGTAGTGGTGTGAGGTTAATAGCTTCAAACTCAACAGGTACCTACATACTATCGTTTCTTGTTAAGTCTGATGTGTATGAATATGTTGATGATGGATGCTATATTAAATCAAAAGTCTACTTCCTAAACTTTACCAGATCATTCACCATAATGGGCGCTAAGCTAAACTATACAGTTACACATTATGATAACAATATTAAAATCGACTTCACCCCAGTATGGCTGGATAATGGTGAAGCAATAGTAAATAGAAACTTTACAATATATCTTGAAGAGTTGGGGATCAGAGATGTTTTCATAAACCAAACAACAATCGAAATACCTCTAGAAAAGCTGAATTCCCTAGGCATGATTAATGGATTTATAACTGCTACACTACTACACTCACCTGGAAACGTTATTGTTAACTATGAAGCTGCTAAAATACCCTACTATGATCTAGCTCTAGAAGTTGTATATAGAGACTTGTCTACACTTATATTAAGAGTTTTAAGATTTAATGATTTAACTCCTGTAGAGGGGGTTGGGGTAAGGCTTATAGTTGATGGTGTTGTAGTGGATGAGGAGACTTCGGATACGGATGGCTTAGCAATATTTACACCTCCGCAATCATACATGGAGCTTAAAGCATCCCTAAAACCTCCCCAATGCCACACCATATACAACACGTTAAGATATGGTAGTATATTAATAGATAGTAGGGGGTAATATGTTTAGACTAGCTAAAAGCCGTGGGGGGATAGCTCCTCTATCAAAGATAACTCTTATCACCGCATCTATAATATTATCCACCATATTTCTAACTCTACTTCTACCCATAACTATAAAGCCTAGTAGTCCATGTAGCGGCAGGGATATTGGTGAGATTGTAGCTAGCACTATGGAGGGTGGTTTAAGATTTTCATCATCCTGTATTTTAAGTAGATGTAGGTTAGTTGAGTTTTCATCATTCGGCAGCTATGAGGTTAAGATAGTTATTGATGGAAGGGAGGAGATTGTTGAGAAGCAGCCTAAAACCCTTATTAGGATTTACGGTCCATATGAGTTGTTTAATCAGGAGCTAGCGAATAGAAACTATACTGATACTTCCCCAATATGTGTAAGCTACTGCATCAACTCATCCGTACATGTTAGGCCTCTAGTTCAGTATTCTAGGGGTGATGTTGAGGAGTATGGTAGGAGGCTTATTGTGTTAAGAATCACTATACCTGTACTAAGTATTCAGGGGTTAAGCAGTAGAGTTGGTGATGTAACTATAAATTTCCTTCCATTAAACTCTACGGTTAAGGAGTATATGCGCTTCTTCAGTTTTCCTACATCAGCACTTCTAATTATAAACGGTTTTAAAGTATTAACATTAAGCTTCTCTCCACGTGATTATCAGGGATTAATAATTAGGATTGCTGTTCAGAGAGTTGTTGTTAACTTGGTTGGTGAATAGCATGGATAGACCATTAACTGAGGTTTTAGTAACATTTACGATGGTGGTTATTACTTGTTTAAGTATACCGCTAACCAACAACTTCCTAATAAATACTGGATCTGCATCATCATCTCTAAATGCTAAGTATTGTGTTAATGCTTTAGCGCTAGCTATATCTAGAGCTTCAAGAGTCTACACGCCTCAAACCGTTAGTTTACCCTACGTTATTGGGGTTTACGTAAACAATACTATAGTAACAGTATCTATAGGTTATGCTATTGAATCTATGGATGTAGGTATTCACGTTATCGGCGGCGGTGTTTCAAACTGCTTTACGGTTTTGTTTAACAACTCATACATTATAGTTAAGCCTGGGGTAGTAAGATGAGGGTTTTGAAAACTGCTAGATTAAAATTCTCCGGCTTAAGCTATACCCTGCCCGCATTGATATGTGCTCTAATAGTAGTTTCAGCATCGATGCTAGCAGCATCTATAATCTATCCAATAATCTTAAGAAGTAGGGGTGTTGAGGAAGCTGTAGACTCAGTAATTGCTATACATAACGCTATTGAAAGCATAGCTTGTAGAGTCAGCTCCTCAACAACCATATATGTAAATACTCCCCCAGAATACCCGGTAATTATTGATTTTCATACTGTTAAATGTCTTAAAAACATATTTCTTAAGAATAGAGTTCTTAACGATCCTAAGGGTATTGTTGATATTGTAGATGATTACGGAATAAAATATAGCGGTATAGTAGTAAATAGTTCAGGAGTTATTGCGGGACCTACAAGAGCTACTTTAACATGTATTGGAGTTATAGATGGTAAATCCATAATATCCCTGAAAGTAGCTAACATAACCCTAAGCTACAGAAATCTAAATAGTGAAGGTACGTTGAGCAGATTAGTTGTTTGGTGATGAATAATTAGATTAAGTATTGGTGATTAGGTGGAAGTCTTATTTGAGGTTGCTGTTGTTTTTATGCTTTTCATCATGCTTTTCTCGGTAGGTTTAATGGAGGTATGTTCCAGGTTTATTACAGCTTCAAACCTAGTATATACAGGTAAGCTAGCATACATAGCTGATGTTGAAGCTGAAAGAATAGCTGGACAGATACCTCCACAGCTTAAAGCTGCTGCTAACTCATCAATAATGCTTTATGAGAGAGTTGAGGAATATAGATTTTTGCTAAATAGGTATTATATGGTAAGATTCTGGGAGACTGGAGAAACTAGGTATTTGTTAAGCTCTAAGACTTTAAGAGCTGAGGCTGTAAGGCTTATATATGTAAATAGCTGTGTTGTAAGGATTTATGTTGTTGCTTTTTGGGGTGGTTTATGAAACTCATATTTTCCAGGAGGGGTCAAGGAAGACTTGTTGAGGGGGCTTTAGCATGTTTAATCCTACTTATCTCCTTCGGTGTAGCTATGTATACAATTAATGTTAAAGCCCAAACATTAAGGAGGAGCTTTGACCTTGAGGATTTGGCATATAATGTATTAAGCATACTGGATGAGGATGGTGTTCTTGCTAAAGCTGTATATTTTGGGGGGATGGATGAGCTTAGAAATGCTTTAAATACATTAATACCCTCAAGTATAGGGTATAGATTTGAGGTTAGGAGTTTAGATGGGTTTTTAGAGCAGGTGTTAGAGGGTAATGGCTTCAAAGCTGGAGATGCGAAATCAGCTACTTACCTATTGTCATGCTATACTGATCCAGATAATCCGAGAATGGTTGTTTTAGCTCTCTCAAGGTGATTTATTGAACAGTAAGGGCCAAATACTTGTCGTGTTGGCTGTACTTTTAGGATCTATGCTTATCTCATTTGCCTCCTTAACGCCAAGCTTTAACATCTTCATATTCATGCTTACCCCTCCTAAACAGGCCTTAACATCGATGTATCATAGCTTGGAGATAAACGCTATAGCGTACGCCTCCAAAATACATACCCCTGATAAAGTAGGATTTAACACACCTAAACCCCAAAGCCTTAGCCTACATGCTAAAAGCTATGTTTCACGATTAAAATCTAAACTTGAAAGTATTGGTGTAGGTCAGGCATTATGGAGGATCATAAACGTTACTGGGGAGTATCTATTTACATTTACCAATCTGGGAGCAATGCTTAACCTAAACTCAACAGTATCTGCTCTAGCGCTGTGGAGTATTAGTAAACCATATGCACCGGTAAATGTTAGTACAAGCTATAAGGTGGAGTTAGTTCTCCAAGATCTAAATATTGAGATGAACCCTTACAGATATGGCTTCATATATAACTCTACAGTCAAATATCTACATCTAGTTGATAATGTAACTACTAGATATCCTGAAGTAAATTTTACAGCGTACATATTAGTTAACGGTGTGTGGAGTAGAGCAGAAATATTGAGAACCACATATAGAGGTAATGGCGTTTATAGTTTAGCTATCGACGTAGGTATACCACTAGATACTCGGAATCCATATGTAATAGTTCAGGTAGAGGATAGCTATGGGGTAGTGTTATGGTTTAAATGTAGGGTATAGGAGATATTATGCTTTCAAGACTTTTAAAGCTGGAGGATAGTTTAGAAATCGATGGTTTACCTCTTCAAATATCATATAACTTATGGACTGGCACCGCATCCGCATCCTATGGTGATTTAAGAGTTGAGAAGACATTCGTCTGGAATGGAGGAGAAATCCAAATATCTAATATTAAAATTAAGTTTAAGGGCTACCTAAATCCATACATCGAGATCTATGTTAACAATACATTATACGCTAAGATTAGTAGTAGCCTTAAGCTTAAGGCTAAACATTCTAAATCAATACATAGAGCCGGTCATAGAGATAATGTCTAGAAGGCTTAAACTTCAGCAAAATAATAGCAGAATAGAAAACTTACTAGCGAATCTAATAGCTTAACATCTAATATTTTAAGCTTTGCATCCAGGTAGTGGAGGCATGCTTAACGACCCGTATTTTTCCCAGATTCTATATTAATTACAGCTTAGAGTTGGGCATGTCCAACTGCTACTTAGGTTCATCAGCTCTAAATCAGATTACTTATAAAATTGCGGAAAGTTTATAGATATTTGGATACGCTCTAGAGTTGGTTATAGTTAAATAGTAGTTGGACATACCTGGTAATGGACAAAATTTAAATAGTTTCAGAATTTAGAATTTCTATGGCATGGTGGAGCTTTAGGTTCTGCAAACTATTAGATGGAAATAGGCTTAAAACCTACCTTAAACATTGTGGGATCTCAACACCATCCATAAACAGCTTATAAACCTCTTAAGGTATTAATGATTAGGAGATAGATTATATGCTCCCCCGTAGAACATGCTATATTGGGGATATAAAACCTGAAATGGACGGGCTCAATATTGTAATTTACGGCTGGGTTCACTCAGTAAGGGATATTGGAAGGGTTAAATTCGTAGTGTTAAGAGATAAAACTGGGAGAATACAGGTAACTGCTAGGAAAAACAGTATCGATGAGGAAAAGTTTAAGCATATTAGTAATTTATCTAGGGAGAGTATAGTATGGGTTAAGGGTATCGTTCGGAGGAGCGGAATTGCTAAGGCAGGTGTTGAGATCATCCTGGAGGACTACGGTGTAATAAGTGAAGCTAAGCCATTACCTATTGAAATATGGAGTCCAGACATTAACACCCAATTCGCTAAGAGAATTGAATATAGATATCTAGATCTTAGAAGGCCTGAAGTACAGGCGTTATTCAAGATTAGAGCTAAAACCCAGTCCTTAATCAGGCGTTTCCTGGAGGGTCGAGGATTCATAGAGATAAACACTCCTAAAATAGTCTTAATGGGCGCTGAAAGCGGTGCTGATGTTTTTGAGGTTAACTACTTCGGTAGGCAAGCATACCTATCCCAAAGCCCCCAACTATATAAACAGATGCTAATGTCCTCAGGTATTGAGAAGGTGTATGAGATTGCGGCTTACTGGAGAGCTGAGAAAAGCCATACATCAAGGCATTTAACAGAGTTTTGGATGCTTGATGTTGAAACATCATTTATAGATGGTATTGAAGACGTATTGAAGCTTCTTGAGGATATGATGGTTTATGTTATATCTGAACTTAAAGATGAAGAGTATAGAAGTCTTGAAGTATTGAATGTTAAGCTAGATATTCCTAAAACACCATTTCCAAGAGTAACCATAAGGGAGGCGTATAAAATTCTAGCAGAAAACGGTAAAGTACTTCAGTACGGTGATGACTTAGATACTGAAGCTGAAGAAAAGCTCGGTGAAATATTTAAGAAGAACTATAATTCAGAATTTCTATTTGTATTAGAGTTTCCATGGGGTAAAAGCCCATTTTACTCCATGAGGAAGGAGGATGAGCCTGAATGGGTTATTGGATTTGACCTACTATATAAAGGATTGGAAATAGCTTCAGGCAAGCAGAGAGAGCATAGATATGAAAAGCTTCTACAGAATGTTGTTGAGAAAAAGCTGAAAATAGATACCTTAAAATGGTATCTTGAATCGTTTAAGTATGGTATGCCTCCACATGGTGGTTTCGGATTTGGTATTGATAGATTTATAAAACAAATGCTAAATCTAGAAGATATACGGGAGGCAGTACTGTTTCCACGAGATCCGGAAAGAATACATCCATAATTATCTAATCGTTAGATTTAGCTCTATAAGTAAAGAATCTGCTGAAGAAATAGATGATTAGTATTTCGCTAAAGTTTTCCACTATTGTTTTCATGTTATGTACCTATTGTTTTATGTTGAATTCATAATTCCTCTCCATTTTCAAAGCCTCAAGCAGATCGAACATAATATATACTAGGGAACAATAAAGAAAGTTATGCGAAATACTAAAGTCAAAGATATATCTGAAGGATTTAATTATGAGAATCTTACAGAACTAAGTATCTATAAGCAAATAAGCGCGTAAACATATTGGAAAAGTATAAATATTAGTTTTCCTCCCCTCTAATGGTGGTATCTTGCCTGTAAGAATTGGATTTTTAAAACTTGGGAATATTGGCTCAGCTCCTCTTATTGAGTTGCTTCTTGATGAGAGAGCTGAAAGACAAGATATAGCTGTAAGAGTAGTTTCAAGTGGTGCTAAAGGAGTTCAGGAGGTTAATGAAGCTGAAGAAGTTGCAAAGAAAATTCTTGAATTTAATCCTCAACTAATAATTATAACAAGCCCTAATGCTGCTACCCCAGGTCCAACTAGAGCAAGAGAGATCATCGCACCATCCAAGATACCTACAATAATTATTTCAGACTCACCTGCTAAAAAGGCTTTAAAAAGTATTGAGGATTTAGGTATGGGATACATCATTGTTGAGGCTGACGCTATGATTGGTGCAAGAAGAGAGTTTTTAGACCCTATTGAAATGGCCCTATTTAATGCTGACCTAATAAAGGTATTATCAATAACTGGAGTTTATAACATCCTATTTGAAACAATAGATAAAGCGATAGCAGCATTGAAGGAAGGTAGAAGTGTTGAGCTTCCTAAAATAGTTATTGATAAGGAGGTAGCTGTAAAAGCTGCAGGATTTTCAAACCCCTATGCCTATGCTAAAGCTATGGCTGCCTATGAAATATCTAGAAGAGTAGCTGACCTAACTGTTGAGGCATGCTTTAAGGTAAAGGAGTGGGAAAGATATACAGTAATTAATGCTGCAGCTCACGAAATGATGCTTACAGCAGCAAAACTAGCTGAGGAAGCTAGAGAAATAGAGAAATATGGCGATACTGTTGTTAGGAAACCTCACTTCGATGATGGAACTATACTGTTTAAACGTAAACTAATAGAGAAGCCTACAAAACAAACCTAACATATTTTATGTTGATTTAGTTTAACATTAGAGAATAGTTAAATAATAAACTGGTTGAGAATGTTTAAGCAATTCTGAAGATGTAGTTATGTCTATGCTGTATGTTGATGCTCATTGTCATCTGCATGAGTACTCCACTTCCCAAATAGCGGGGTTTAGTGGGATAATTATAGTTGCTGTATCCGACGATTATGAAAGCTCGCTTAAAACATTAGAGATATCGGAGAAGCTTAGTAATGTAATACCATGTGTAGGGATACATCCATGGAATATTGATGAGAAATCAATCAATACTATTGGAAAAGTTTTAAGCCTAGCTTCTGAAGCTAAATGTATAGGTGAGGTAGGGTTAGATAAAAGATTTAAGCCGGAAACCTACCATATACAGCTTGAAGTTTTTAGGAAAATTGTAAATATAGCGAGAGAGTATGGTTTACCACTAAACATTCACGCAGCTGGAGCTTGGAGGGAAGTTTTCAGTATGGTTTATAGGTCTGATATAGATAGAGTGTTGTTTCACTGGTATAATGGACCTATAGATTTGCTTAGAGAAATTATGGATGTAGATTATTTAATATCAATTAATCCATCAATTAAAATACAGAGGAAACATATGAAAATCCTTGAGGAAGTCGAGGTTAAAAATCTGCTAACAGAAAGTGATGGACCGTACAGCTATCACGGATTAAATCTTAATCCATTAATGGTTAAGGAGCTTATAAAATATGTAGCTGAGGTGAAAAACATATCTGAAGACCATGTAGCTAGTATGGTGCTAAATAATCTTTACAAGTTCGTAAAGTAGCTAAAGGAAATATCTCAATACTATATGCTTTTTAAACGGATTCATAAAATTTATATTGTTTGTTTCAGTAAGCTTTTTATTCATTACTGCATCAAACCGCTGTAAATTTAGCTAGAATCTATTAGGTGGAGGAATTGATTGAGCGGGAGGAAATGTGTGAAATTGCTAGGAGGTATAGGGAGCCTATTACGCTTATACTTGGATCCCACTCAGCTCTAGATGCTAGATATGGCTCTAGAAATTATGGTTTAAGATCAATAATATATACAACCAAGGCAAGAGCAATAATTTACCTTCAAAATATTATAGCTGGAAGAGCTGATGAGGAGATTGAGGATTTACCATCAATATGTAGGAGAGATGTTATTGTTGTAAATGATGCGAGAAGTATTAAGAAGAGTGGGAAGTGGAATTTAGCTATTCTAATTCTAGATAGCTACCAAGATATTTTAAAGTATGTTGATGATTTAGTTAATATTGAGGCTCTACAAATACCAAATAGGGCATTTACTGTCTATATTGGTGGAGATGAATACTGTAGCAAAATAGAGAAGGAGTTTGCTGTACCGATAGTTGGCTCAAGAAAGCTCTTAAAGATTGAGAATAGGGGTGAGATTGAGAAGGATTACTACTGGTTTGCTGAGAAGGCAGGTATTCCAGTACCGAGATCTTACAATTTTAGTGTTTACAGTAAAGGTATACGGTTTAAGGAGTTCATCGATGAACCCCTACTCCTAAAGGCTGAGCATGCTAAAAGAAGGTTTGAGAGAGAGTTTATTTTCGCCTCCGACTCTCACGATTTAGAGGAGAAGGTTGAAAAGGAGATTGAACTGGGAAACCTAGATATAGATTCTTTAAGAAATGCTAGAGTTGAACAGATAGTTCTCGGTCCACATAGCAACTTTAACTTCTTCCTCTCCCCCCTAAATGCCTTGGAGGAATGGGGTGATGTTGATGATGTATTTGCAGACCTTAATGGTTTAACGTTAGAGGATGCTAGGCTATGTCTTGCTAATGAGCTTTTATCTATTGATGAGAGGAGGGAGTCTATTCTTGATGGTTTAAAGAGATTACCTGTTGATGTTCAGTTAAAACTTGAAAAGAAAATTATTCCCTCATTTGAGGTTACATTTCATTCAGTAATTAGTATTAGAGAATCTCTACTTAAAGATGTTTTAAAATGTGCAAACTCATTCGTTTTAACATTAGCTAAGTATGAGCCTCCAGGTATTATTGGCGCATGGTGTTTACAGACTCTAATTACATGGGATAAGGCTTCAAGCTATAAGTATACTCCTAAAATCAAAATGGATGCTTCATTAGGTTTAGAGTCTAAAACTCCTAGTGATTATGGATTATATGATTCCCCATCTATTGATGACGTATATATGCATATACCGGTTACGCAGGATGTTGCTTTAAGACATGGTGGTGGAACAAACGTTCATATGGGTATTGGAGCTCAATACTCTAATGCGAAGTACGGTAGGACTATGAGTATGGGTGATAGGATAGCTTTAGAAATTGTAAGAGCTTTAAGAGCTGGAAAGCTTGACTTAATAGTAACGTAAAATATATTTATTTTTCCCCTCTAACATACGGTACTCCTAGAGATGATGGGGCTTCAACAATTCTTCTCATCATCCCTCTTGTACCAATGGTTAATACTATTATTGTGAATAGGTATGGTAGTGTCGCCACTATGTTTGGAGGTATTCCTAATGGCTGTAATCTAAATTCTAACGCTCTTAATCCTCCAAACAATGCTGCTCCAAATATAGCTCTTAATGGACTCCATAACGCAAATATTGTTAATGCTACTGCTATCCATCCTAAGCCAGCTGTCATACCTGGCTGGAATGCAGGTCTGTAAACAACTGAAAGGTAGGCTCCACCAAGCCCGGTAAGCATCCCACCGACAACCGTACATAGATACCTTACAATATACACATTTATACCTATAGCATCAGCTGCAAATGGGTTTTCACCTACAGCTCTTATAATGATTCCAGCTTTAGTTTTAAATAGTATAAACCACATTGTGAGGGCTAAAACTAATGATAGGTACGTTAATGGATCATGATTGAAAAGTAATGGTCCAACTACCGGTATATTGGATAGGTAGGGTATAGGTATTACTTGTAATCGTAGTGGTAGAGGAACTCCAGTATAGTGGATTCTACCTATTAATTCACTTATACCTAGCCCCAGCATCGTAATTGCAAGTCCTGAAACTATCTGGTTAGCTCTTAAAGCTATGCTCATGAATGCATGTATAAAACCCATCGCTCCACCAGTAATGGTAGCTGCTATAACTCCAAGTATAATGTTTCCAGTTAGTAGTGTAGTGCTGAAGGCTGTTAAAGCCCCCATAGCCATTATTCCCTCAAGACCCAAATTAATAACTCCGGATTTCTCAGTGTATATCTCACCAAGAGTTGCGAAAAGCAGGGGTGTTGAAACTCTTAATGCAGCGTTGAGTAATGATTCAACATCTCCTATCACATTACCACCCTCACTCTATATCTTAAAAGCAGTTCTCCGCCAATTATGAATAGCAGTATTACCCCATTAAATATGTTAACTGTAGCGTATGGCAGATTCAGTTTAACCTGTAATATATCCCCTCCAACTAGAAGCGTACCTATAAAGAAGGATGCTACTAATGTTACTATTGGATTCAGTTTTCCAAGCCATGCTGCAATTATAGCTGTATACCCATATCCTGATGATATTTTGAACGGGCTTAGCCTATGATGTATTCCAGCAACTTCACCTACTCCTGCTACTCCTGCAAGTCCACCACTTATAGTCATCGTTATTAATGCTACTCTTACATATGATATTCCAGCATATCTTGCTGCCTCCCTACTTCCTCCCACCACTCTTATTTCATATCCGATTTTACTTCTTGAAATGAAGACATGGATAAGAGCTGCTGCACATAATCCGATAATTAATGTAGGGTAATGTATTCTTGTTCCAGATATGCACGGAAGATATGCTTGTATTGGAATGTTCTCAGTATATGGAAACCCCCAAAGCTCAACACCACGCCACGGACCTGTTGTTAAGTACATTGTTAGCTGTTCAGCTATGTAGTTCATCATGAGTGTAGTTATAACTTCATTTACTGAAAGCTTCGTCTTGAGTATTGCAGGTATTAAAGCCCATAAGGCTCCAGCAGCAAAACCCATTATGAACATTAACGGTATGATGATTATTGATTGTGAATTAGGTATTACGTATAGAGCTATATATGTTGATGCTATAGCCCCCATGAGGAGCTGTCCTTCAGCTCCAATATTAAACATTGCAGCTCTAAAAGCTATCGCTAATCCAGTACTGCAGAGTAGTATAGGTATTGTTTTAACTATTGTTTCACTTAAACCGTAGATGCTTCCCAAACTTCCATGGAAAATCATTATGTATGCTAAAACAGGATTTACACCTATTACTTGAAATATTAAACCTATAAAAATCATAGCTACCAACACCGAAAATAGGGTTACAGTAATGCTTAGGGTTCTAGTTATATTTTCCCTTTTTTCCAGTTTAATTCTCACTTCCCCCACCAGTCATGAGTAAACCTATTTTCTCAATACTTACATCTTCCGGTCTAAGAATTCCAGTTATCCTCCCACCATACATTACTACTATTCTATCGCTTAGGGAAATTACTTCCTCTAAATCCTCTGAGACAAGTAGTATTGCCTTTCCATTATTCCTCATTTCTATAAGTTTCCTCCTAACATAATCTGTTGCTCCAATATCAAGTCCTGCTGTTGGATTTACTGCAACTATTAGTTTAGGATTTCCTGAAAGCTCTCTAGCTAGAATGAGTTTTTGAATATTGCCTCCTGAAAGTAGTTTTACTGGTGTATTTATACTAGATGTTACAATGTTAAATTTATCTATGAGTTCAGCTGAAAAGCTATTTATAAATTTAAAGTTTAAGAATAGATTATTTGAGTATGGTTTATAACGGTATTTTCTTAGAATTATGTTTTCAGCTATATTTAGATCTGAAACTATTCCCATACTAATTCTATCCTCAGGTATGTAGGCAACCCCCTTCTCAATTACCTTCTTAACACCTATATTTGTTATTTCTTCACCATCCAGTACTATTCTACCATGTTTCACCCTCCGTAGTCCAGCTACAGCTTCAGCAAGCTCTCTCTGCCCATTTCCTGCAACACCCGCAATTCCAAGTATCTCCCCTTTGGAAATCTGGAGTGAAACGTTTTTTACAGCTTCTAATCCCTTATCATCATTAACACATAGATTCTCAATTTCTAGAATTGTACTTCCAACTATTGATTTTTTATCATATTGGTTAGCTACTACTTTTCTACCAATCATCATTTCAGCAAGCTCCTCCCTACACGTCTTACTTACATCAACTGTTCCTACAACCCTACCTCTACGTAGTACGGTTGCTCTATCACCTATAGCTAAAACCTCATCGAGCTTATGAGTTATAAAAACAACTCCCTTCTCCTCATTAACCATCCTACGTAGAACTCTAAAAAGCTCAACAATCTCCATTGGGGTTAGAACTGATGTAGGCTCGTCAAGTATAAGTATTTCAGCTCCTCTATATAATGTTTTAATTATTTCAACTTTCTGCCTTTCACCTACTGAAAGCTCCCATACTCTTGCTTTAGGATTTACTTTTAAACCATAACTTTCAGATATCCTCCTTATCCTATTCTCAACATCCTTTATTGGAGCTATAAGTCTAGTTGACGGCTCTCCTAAAATTATGTTTTCAGCTACTGTTAATGTTGATATTAAGGTGAAGTGTTGATGCACCATACCGATTCCAAGCTTAATAGCTTCTTTAGGTGATTTTATTACTGTTCTTCTTCCACGAATATATATTTCCCCATCATCAGGCTGATATATGCCGTAAAGAATATTCATAAGTGTTGTCTTTCCAGCTCCATTCTCCCCAACTAATGCATGTATTTCACCAGCTCTTAACTCAAAGTTTACCCTATCATTAGCTAAAACTCCTGGAAATTTCTTCGTAATATTATGCATTCTTACTAAAAGATCATTTTCCATGATGCTTGCTACGTCAATAAATAAAATTATTTATTTAGGAAGCTTCCCAATAACGTTATCTACAAACCAGTACATGTTCCATAACTCATCATGTGAAGCTCTACGGCCATCCTCAATTCTTAATTTACCGTTCTGGTCATAAATAGGTCCTGTAAATGGGTCAAATAAAATGGTTTCCTCGCTCATTTGTCTAAGTCTCTCCATAACCAGATCATACACACTTAACTCGCCAAGTATCCTATCCCTCACTTTCACTTTCTTAAGCTCGGGTTCAAACTTAGGATTTACTGGTACTCCAAATTCTCCACCCAACTCAACAGCTCCCTCCCTAAGCATCCACCATATATCAAATTTTTCAAGACTACTAGGTAGAGCTCCCAGATATGCTTTAATAAGTATCTCCTCATATATTATCTCCCAATGTACAAGCTGCCCACTTACACAGGAGTTCGGACCAAATCTCTGCATTGGGCTATAGTGGCTAAACGTATAGATAGGTTTTCCTCTTGTAGTGTATTCCTCACCTACCTGTATAACTGTAGGCGAATCCTCAGTAAATGCTAATACATCGCATCCGGCAGCAATTAAGCTTTCAGCAGCCTCCCTAGCTTTTGTTGGATCAAACCATGAGAAAAGCCATCTAACATCAACAGTAGCCTTAGGGTTAACTTCTTTAACCCCAATTGAAAACGCATTTATATGCCTAATAACCTCCGGAATATCGTATGCTGCAACATATCCTACCTTATTTGTTTTTGTAAGTGCTCCAGCCATTAAGCCGTTTAAGTAGTAAAGTTGATAAAACTCTGCAAAGTATGTTCCAACATTCCTAGATCGTTTAAACCCTGAACAGTGGAAGAATAACTTATTAGGATATTTATTACCGGCCTCTATTGTAGCATCCATAAACCCGAAGCTTGTTGTAAATACTAAATCACACTTTTCCTCAGTAATCATTCTATCTATAAACCTCCCGACATCAGCTTCACTTACACTCTCAGCAAACGTAGTTTCAAGCCATGGATACTTCTTTTCACAGTATTTTCTACCCTGATCATGAGCATGAGTCCAGCCATAGTCACCTATAGGTCCAACATATATCCAGCCAGCTTTCAGCTTTTTCCTCTCAGGTACCGTAATAGTTGTTGTAACTGTTTTTTCAACAGGTATGGTTGTAGTTACTTTCTCTACTCCTCTAGGAGCTATAGAGTATCCTGCACCTAAACCTACAATAAGCCCTACAATTCCGGATGCTGCATACTTTATAAAGTCACGTCTACTTTTAGAAGCCACGTTAAAACCTTTAACAAATATATATTTAAAGTTTGCTGAAATATACATATAAAATTTAAATAAACATTTAAATTTTATGTTTAGTTAGAGTATGTAGCTTTTTACAAGATTTAGAATTTCAAGTACTTCACCAGTCTCCCATAGATATTGATAGTTCCTAGGATTATATGAATTCCAACATGGCTGTAGTAAGCTTAAGTTTAGAAGTTCCTTAAACCGTTCCTCACCACATTTACATGATAGGTAATATTAAACAATTTAAGACAATTCCTAATAGTTTCAATAACTTTATGCTATGAATAGTTTGTGGCTTAATACTCGATAATCGTACTCTTCATATTAAATCGGCATGAATTAAGGAAAAATTGAATTTCCTCCGTTTCTACTATACGTGTAAATTTACGAGATTCGAAATTAAGCCGCAAAGCTCTATGAATTACATTTCCAAACTACATGCCTAAGCCTCATCGATAATATAGCATTAATATATTGGATGAACAAAACTCTTAACTCTAAGTTTTCTCAGAAATTGTAAGCTGAAATTTCACATTTAGTAGGTTAATTTCTAATCATAGAAGCGTCGTAAACCACTATGACTAATCACAACAAACCTAAATCAACAAATCTTCCTAATCCATAGGTTAATAGCATCTAAAATATTACTTGTTCTTGAACATAAACTGGATAGCATCCAACATCTTCTAACGGTAGAGTTAGATATCTGGAAATCCCTATATGAGAGATATTAAGTATTAACGTAAAGTATTACCAGCCACTCTTTCAATAAACATGCTTCACCCATAATAAAATAGAAGTAGCTCTAAACCCTAGCTAAATACGACCATGAGTAGCTTTAATACTCAGTATTAACAGCTATTATTTCCTCAGACATAATTGATGTACTTACCAGCATATATTTAAATTTTCACCAATCCGTCGCAAGAAGCCCGCAAGCTTTAGCTGTAGAGAAATTGCTGTATAGCTTAGTTCTCCACAGGATGGCATCTCCGTCAACAGGCATGTCCTGAAGAATGCAGATAGCATCAAACATAGCTTCCACTCTCTAGATTCATATTGTTGTTTTCGTTAACACTCTTTCTCAGCTCAGGGCTTTACTCTAGTCTTTTAGCATCTAGACTACATCTAAGTGCTCTATGCTGGATTTAAGGATTGCTCCGATACAATTTATAGTTTGGCGAAGGTTGAAGAATTAGGAACTATATGGTTTAAGCTGCGGGGGCGTTAATGTACCTTTTAGAATGCTGAATAGATTTATATATTTCATCTTCACTAGATTATGGTGTTGTTAAGCTTGTACCCAATAGTATTTATTCATGGTGCAGGAGGTAATCATAAGGTTTGGACTTATCAAGTTAAATACTTTAAAAACTCTATTGCTATTAACCTACCTGGTCATGATGGTGGTGAAGGCAGAAGAAGCATTGATGAATATGTAGAGTATGTAAGAGATTTTCTTGATAGAAATGGTTTAAGGAATGTTGTTTTAGTAGGGCATTCGATGGGCGGTGCTATAGCTCAAAAGTTTGCATTAAAGTATTCGGAGTATTTAAGAGCAATAGTTTTAGTATGTACTGGAGCAAGACTTAGAGTTCTATCTAAGATATTTGAGTTAATACGTGATAACTATCCTAAAGCTGTTGAACTAATCGTCAATATGGCTGTGTCAAGAAACGCAAGCCAAACTATTAAGAGCCAAGTTGCAGAGGAATTGTTAAAAGCTAATCCTAAAGTAGTTTATGGAGATTTTGAAGCATGCGATAAATTTGATATGATGGATCAGGTTAGTAACATAAGGGTGAAAACGTTAATTATATGTGGCTCTGATGATTTGTTAACACCTGTAAAATACTCAAAATATCTCAATGATAAGATACCCGGATCTATATTAAAGATAATTGAAGGCTCAGGACATATGGTAATGATAGAGAAACCTGAAGAGTTTAATAGTATACTTAATGACTTCATTTACTCACTTTAACTAATAACCACGATACTACGTAATAGTTGACATCGTAAAGCTTAACTGTAAGTCTATACAGGCTTATATATGAAAGGTATTGGTATTATTCCCGTTAAGCATTTAAACTATGCTAAGAGCAGGCTTTCCAGTATTTTAAGTATTAATGATAGAATTAAGCTTTGCCTACTTATGCTTACAGATGTTCTTAATGCTTTAACATCATCTAAGCTTTCAAACATAGTTGTTATTTCACCGGATGACAGAGTTTTAAATCTTGCTAAATCCTTCGGCGTTGATGCTATTAATATTGATTTAGGCTTAAACGAGTCCATAAGCTACATTAAGGACATCGTTAACAATTTTGATTTAAGCATCGTTACTCCACTAGATATTCCATTAATTGAACCTATAGATATCGATGAAATTATTGATTTAAGCTTAGACTACAATGTCATTATATCCCCCTCACGCGACATGCGTGGCACAAATATTTTATGTCGTAAACCTCCAAACAGTATGGAAACATTCTTTGGTAATTCAAGCTTTAAAAAACATGTCGATGAAGCAACGAGAAGAGGGTTAAGAATTAAGATATATGTCTCTCCTAGAGTATCTATTGATATAGATTCAAGCGAAGACCTCAATGCTGCCTTAAAGTATTGTCGTGAACATAATATAAGTAAACAATTTGTAAGTCTATTTAATTCTAAGTAATGTCTGCTAGTATAGCTGAAAACTACTTACCGCTATTTGTTTATAGGGGCATGTCATGAAGTTCTAATTTGTATCCCCGAAATAGTGTAGTGGTTTGAGGTTTACTTAAACGTTGATGAATCCTACTTAATAATGAATTATTTTACTTATAGGAGGAATATAACTGTTAGTGTTAATGCTGTTATTATTACTATTCTCTGCACTACTCTTACTTTTAAACCTCTCATTAAAGCTAATTTCTCCAGTGTTAAAACCCCCATACATGCCAGTACTGCTAGTACTATGTATGGTGTTATTGTTCCTATGTTTAATGCTATTATGTTTACTAGTGAATGTATAGGTTGGTATGGTAGCTTAGCTATATAGTATGCTGTTACTGGCGCTATGCATGGCATCTTAACTAGCGAGAATACAAGTCCTAAAGTAAAGTATAGGTATGGGTTTCTAGATGAAATTGTTCTATTTGCTAGTTTTAGTATAGGTTTAGGTGTTTTAAATATCGGAAGTATTCCTCTACTAGCATCCATAATTACACCCATTCTCTCCGCTTTTATTTCTAGAAGCAGCTCAATCAAATAATAAACTATGAGTATTATAAGTGTTATTATTATTGCTGCTGTTGCATATTGGATGTTTTGAATTATTATTGGTGATGAAAACATCATAAAGCTGAATATGAGGTATGAGTAGAGAACACCTAATGCTATTGCTGTAAGCTTCATAAATTTTCCACCTCCACTTATGGCTGCTATGATAAACGTCATTATAGCTATTACGCATGGATTAAATCCCTGAACAGCTCCAATTATGAAAGCTGCTATTGGGTTTTCAGTAGGTTGGGTTTTCCGGTTTAGCTCCGGTATTTCCGGAATGGTTATGTTAGCATCTGTTCTCGATATATTCTTTAGCTCAGCTGTTTTCTCTAATGCCTTAACGATTACTTCATCGCTTAAACTCCATGGAAGCTTCAATGCTAAATCGCTGTGTAAAGCTATAATTTCTATAGTGTCCAGTCTTGGTTTTGAGCTATTTATTTCTCTATATATCCTATCAGCTATTGAGGAGTTCTTAGCTATATTTATAAATCTTCCCTCTACACTTATTTTCTCTGAAATCCAGTTTTTAACTCTAAGGTTAAATTGTTGTTTGTAATCTTCCTCACATAATGGACAGTTTGTGTTTAGAAAAGCATATACATGCATTATTGTATCGTTAAATATTGGCTTTATCCTGTATGGTATGCTTCCTGTTAAACTGTATATTTCAGCTTCAATTCCTACTTCTAAAGCCAATATTTCAGCTTTCTTCTCTAGATCTTTAAGCTTATCTTTCAAAACGTTTAGGTCGCTTATTTGCTTCTTCATATTCTCCATCTCCACCTGCAACGCTGCTATCTGTGCATTTATGTAGAAATGTGCTAGTATTAGTATTAGTACTAATATGTATGTTAAAGTCTTAACTATGCTGTAAGCATAAAGTATTTTAGACACTTTCTATACACCTCTAAGTCTGATATTATAATGTTAAGATCTAAGACTAATGTTTCATTCTTATTGAGGAATACGACATATTCATGCTGCATGTAAGGCTTGGTTTGATATGTTTTACTAAGGATTTCCCTAAGTATGTTAAAGTTTGGTGGGGAGTATATCTGTAGGTATGTTACGTTAATGCCCTCCAAATTCTCTCTCCCAAAATATTTTTCCAGCGATGTTTTATTATGATCTGGATAAAGAACATCATTATAAAATACTAGTATAGTTACTGTATTGACATTATTTCCAATGTTTAAAGGTTTAATATCCCTACTGATTAGCCACAGCTTAATACGATGTGCCTCCATTATTCTAGCATACTCTTCATTAGCTTCACTAATTTTCCCTCTTAAACTATTAACCTCGCTAATTAGAGCTGAAAGATTTGATTTAATATTATCAAATTCCCTAATCTCAGCCTCAAGTACTTTAAGGTCTTGATTTATGAAATATGCTAGCGTAATTGTAGCTAGTAGAGCGGTGACTAGAAGCAATTTATTAATCATAAGCTAAGTTTAATCTTTACTTTATAAAGGTAGCGTTAAGGAATTAGTAGCCGTAAATTATTATCTTCATTACCGGAATGGACTGTCTATATACTCTTATACTTGTTTTTTAGTAGTATAGCGTCCCCCTCAATGTTTGGGGATTCACTTATAATTACTCCTCTGATATTAAAGTCTTTTAGTACCTTCACTAAATCATGATAGTTGTAGTCTGATTCTTCAAGATTAACATGTTTTACTTCTCCTCTCTCACTATATATTATACCTGAAAAATGCATATGCATGTTGTTTAAAGCTTCTCTTCCAAGCTTCTCCTCAATCTGCTCAAATACTGAGGCTATTTCACTATACTTATTGTATCCGCCAATGCTTCTGGCATGTAGATGGGCGAAATCTATGCATGGAAGAACCTCTTCGAAGCTTTGACTTAATGCTAAAACCTCTTCAAGAGAGCCGAATTCTGCAAGTCCTCCTGAAGTTTCTGGTCTTACCCAAATCTTAATCCCTTCATCCCTTAATGCTTTTACAACCTCTTCTAATGCGTTATTAACTCTATTATAAACTATCTTCGGCTCCTCCTCACCATAATATGCAGCATGGAAAACAATAGACCACCCCCCAGCCATATAAGTAATTCTAGCAGTATCAAGAATTCTCCTAATACTAGCCTTAACCTTACTTTCATCTGGAGAATTTAAATTAACGTAGTATGGGGCATGAGCTGTTAAAACTATACCCTCCTCCACACTTACTCTCTTCACTTCTTGAGCTGTTTCTCTACTCATCTTAACGCCTCGAACAAACTCCATCTCCATAGCATCTAAACCTAAAGCTTTAACCTGCTTAATTCCATTAATGCTTGATGGCTTAGGAGTACTTATAGGAACTCCAGCTGTACCGAACAGTAAACTATTAATATCCACTTAATCACCAACAATATTAAGCCGTACAAAAATTAAAACTTACTGTTATAAAGGGGCGAGTATAGAGTATGGTATGGGTTTAGATTTATGTGTGAATGTAGCTGCGTGGTAATGAACTCTGCAGAATGGTTGTGGTCTCCTAACCAGCAGTAGGATAGGTGTGAATTCTACTCTGGATACTGGAGTTTTCTACTTTAGCTGTGGAGTAGCTTACCTATCAACTTCGGATACCGTAATATTCTCTAAGATCTTACTGTATTATCTACAACTCTACCACCTCTATATGCTACCTACTTTTCCATAATTCTCTTATGGGTTTGTATAAGATTTAAACATGAAGCTAAGTAGATTATGTATAGATGTATTGGCGCTAGATTTCTACTTGAGACTCGTCATTAACGTTTAGAAATACAACTCTTCCCTTAATATGTGTTGCTATTATCGGTAACCCACCAGCTTTTAGAGCTACATCAATTAGATTTTTTGCAACCATACTCCTCCTCCATTTACACTGTATAAGTAGTATCTTACCATTCTTTACAGCTAATAGATCAAATGGACCCTTGCTCCCAGCGCTTCTTGCAACAATCCATCCTCTAGCTTCAAGCTTATCCTTAACATAGTGTTCAAAACGTCTACCTTTAACGTACGATTTACTCATATTAATCTAAACAATTACTCCAAAACTCATATATTAACTCATCTATTGCGTGAATCTATAGGGAAGTCCATAATTATTCTCGGAAGTAATCATTCATGCTGAACTATCCTCTCTGCAGTTGAGGTAGCTGTAAGCTTGCAAGGTTTAGTGATGTTGTAAGGTTAGAATCATAGTTATAGCATCGCTTTGTAAACTTAAGCTTTATCTGTGGGGTTCTCTCCTTATCTATGGTGAAACCATGTCTAAGGTTGTTAGGTTTGTTAGGGAGAGAACCCCATTTATCTTAATTATTTATGGTGCTTATATATATTTTCGTTCGTACTCTTCGAGAGCTTCTTCAGATATTTTAAGCTTCATAATATGTAGATCATACATCTATACTATC
>Ga0080004_1128733_pt1 | contig 43714 bp, 33 predicted proteins | sample WasSprMetagenome_FD_69207 | JGI IMG/M metagenome (GOLD analysis project Ga0080004, IMG submission 69207) | Sulfidic aquatic microbial communities from Washburn Spring, Yellowstone National Park, USA - WS (SPADES assembly) (version 2) | ecosystem: Environmental > Aquatic > Thermal springs > Hot...
GTATCATCATTTGATATCGATCACCACGTCTGTATGCCATGGCTGTGTTCTCCTTTCACAACCACTATATACCATCACTCCGAGTTTTTGTGACATCTTTCGACACTTTCTGATATTTTTTCCCGCAAAAATTTCCTATACTCTCCCCGCTGGAGTAATTGTGACACAGCCTCTGACGCTCGGGGTGACAAAAAGGAGGGCTCGGGGTGAGAGTCTCTTTTGCTTGTCATGCCGGATGAATGCGAGGCATCCCACAAGAAAGCCCCTCACTTCGTCTCCTAATATTTTCGAACACCCCCCAGAAAAATTTCTAACCCTGAGCGACGTTTTTACTTTAGGGACTGGAAAGCGTATATTCGAAAAAAAACGCCGAACAGAGCTATCAATTTATCAACTACGAACACATTTGAATCCCTGGACAATGGAGCTAATGGTTTTGGATGTGCCACATGAGGCCGAAGACGAAGTTCTGAAGGGGTTGCTATCTTTCATTCGGATGCTCTCCGGAGTAGATCAAGAATGCAAACCTCCCAGGGGACAACTTCTTCTACGCCCAGGGCTAGCAGAGCTTTGTAGAGGCGGGTGCGCAGTTCGCGCTCATCGGCTACGCTAATGATCCAGTTCTGGAAATAGGCAAAGGCTTCTTCCAGCAAGGCCGCGGTTTGGGCTGCCTTTTCCGCTTCTATGTTCTGGGCGAGCAGCTACCACTCGACGGTAAAGGCTTGTGGCGAGAGCGAGCTGGATCGGCGTTCCTTGTCTCGAAAATGTTCCAGCACGGCTTCGGCGATTTTGTCATTTACCACAGAGGACACGGAGAGAACGGAGTTTTTTATTTCTCTGTGTCCTCTGTGTTCTCTGTGGTGAGATCACCCATCAACTCATGTAGCGTTGTTTGGCTAATGGACTAAATCGACTTTTTTATTTCCTGTCCACAGTGTAGGCAAACATTGGAACATATATCAGCGTGAGAATTGTACCGATAAGGAGTCCACCTATGGCTACATCGGCAAGAGGTGCAAGACGCTCCAGCCCGACGGCTCGCTCGGCTGCAATAGGAATCATTCCGGCGATGGTTCCAAAAGCCGTCATGAAGACAGGCCTGAATCGTACTTGAACGCTTTCTACGGCGGCTTCAAAGGGAGAGGCTCCCTCTGAGCGGAAAGACTGATAAAAATCCACAAGAAGAATCGAGTTTTTGATAATGATGCCAAAGAGAAGCAAAAGTCCTACCTGGCTTGGCATACAGGAGGGTTTGTTAAAAATAAGCATTCCCCAGGATGCTCCAATCATGGAGAGCGGTAGAACCAGAATCATGACTCCCGCCATCCGAACCGAACGATACGCTGCAACCATGGCCATGAAAAGCAGAATAACCCCTATGGCCATGGCGTTGATCATTCTTCCAAAGGAGTCTTTCATTTGTTTAATATCGCCTTCCTGGCTTATTTCAACGCCTTTAAGGCCGGCTTTCTTCAATGCCGCCTGAACATCTTCCATTAACATGGATACGGGTCGCAAGCTGCGGTAGCCAGCGACATCCAGAGAATAAAACATCTGATTTCGCTCAATCTTATTAGCCGTTAGCCCATATTCAAGCTGGGCAAGAGCTTCCAGAGGCACCGGCCCCTTGGGTGTTTGAATCGGGATGAGGCGCAGTTCTTGAGGGTTTCCATCAAAAGGACGATTGAAATAAAGACGAACGAACTGGTTCTGCATGGAAACCATCTTTGCACTTACCGCCACAGGTGGCCCCGACAGAGGAAGTTGTGATATTATCTGAGAAGGGGTCATGTCGTAAGCCAGGGCCCGATTAGTGTCAATGTTAAGCCGAACTTCTGCAAAATCATTGTCCCAGCTTAGAGTGACCGAAGTTAATCCCTTGACCGATTTCAAAGCTTCGGCGATTCTGCGGGCGGTTTCTGGTAAAATGCGATAATCTTCGGCTCGTAACTGCACATTGACAGGAGCCTTGATGCTTGACATGGCGGTGGCTCCATAATCGTAAACATCAATAAACTTAACATTTTTTAACTTTGCCAGTTCAGATCTTATTTCATCCTCTATCTGCCATAGGTTCTTTTTACGGTGGAATCGGTCAACACAGTTTATCGTCATAGTGGCCTCGGTGGGTAGAGAGCCCTGCCCGAGAGACAATACCCCTGGTTCGGATCCCAGAGTTATAGAACTCATGACCACTTCTGGACGGCCGTGAAGCCATTCTATAAAAGGTTTAAGCCGCTTTTCGACTTCTTCCACTGTTTCATTGGCGCTGAATTTTACTCGAGCTTTTATTATACCAGTGTCCATAGGAGGCATGAGATCCCTGCCGATGACCGGCATAACGATTTTGATGCTTATGATGAATACCATGATCGCCGCCTGGGTCATTAATATTCGCCTTAGCTTCGAATGCCCACCGGAAGAGAATTTTAAAATAGCTACATAGAGGCCTGTCAGTCGTCCGAAACTTCTCTGATAAAATCTTTCTAAAGCTTGCTCCAGACGGGTTTTCCCTGCACCTTTACGGTAAAGCAGAACAGAGATGGACGGAATGAAGGTGATGGAGAGAAAGTAAGAAGCCACAAGGGCTGTTATCAAAGTTGAAACCAGAGGGCGAAAGATTTGCTGGGGAAAATCCCCCACGAAAAGAAGAGGAAAGAGAATGGTGATCGTTGCAATGGTGCCGGCAAATACGGGGCTGATAACTTCCTTTGTGCCGGAAATGATGGCGGTTTTTATATCCTCCTTTAGCTCGGTGAGATGCCTTTCAATGTTTTCAAGCACAACAACAGCATCATCTACCAGCATACCCAGAGCAAGGATTATAGCTGTGTAAATAACCATATTCATTTGCCCGCCGGTCATCCAGATGATGGCCAAAGTCGTGCAGAATACCATGGGGATGGATAAAAGGGCGGCGATCGTCGCTTTGATGTTTCCAAGGAAGAGCAGTATGACTATCAGGGTTAAAATAATAGCATCTCTTAGAGCCTCGAGCATATTCCGATTGGATGTTTCGATAAGGGTTCGTTGAGTATCGGCCAGCTCAAAGCGTATGTTTGGGTAGCGAGGTTTCAGCTTTTCTATGACTTCTCTGGCAGCTTTACTTGTATGAATCACCGATCCTCCCGGTGAACGTTGAACTGCCAGGGCTATGGCAAATTTCCCGTTTCCTATATATCCAGAAAACCGCTTCTGATAATCCCAGGTTATAGTGGCTATGTCTCCAAGCCTTACATTGGTAGCTACCGGAAGCATTTCCAGTTCTTCAACCTGAACCTTTTCTCCATAAAATGTAACGGTATAAAAGGAGTCGTTGTCTTTGGTAAAACCAATAGGAGCATCTCTATCAAGGGATCTGAGGACGGAAGCGATTTTATCCAGATTTACTCCGTAAGCTTTAGCTTTGAAAGGATCAACATTGATATTGATGGCGCTCTGATATCCGCCGAATATTTCCACATTGCCGATTTTCCCTGTTCTCAGAAGAGCGGGTTTTATATCGCTTTCGGCTATCTTGCGTATATCGCTCAGAGTAATACTATCATTTGCCGGTGATAGCGCAAAAACATCCACCGGCGGAATATGAGACCCCGATGTGTAAATAGAAGGGTTGGCTTCAGGAGGAAGTTTTCCCCTCACTTTGGCAATAGCCGTGCTCACATCAACCGCCGCAGCCTCCAATCCTTTGACATACTCAAATTCGGCGGTAACAATGGACATGCCCGTAATGTTTACAGAGCTAACCTGCCGAATCAGCGCAAGAGTGGATACTTCTTCTTCAATGGGTTTAGATACCGTTGTTGCTACAACATCCGGGGTAGCTCCAGGTATCTGGGTTATAACCACGATGGTTGGTCTGTCACTGTCGGGGAACAGGTTTTTTGGCATGGAAATTAAACCGTAGATACCTAACACGCAAAGACCGGCGATTATGCTATAAAGCAGATAGGGACGTTTGTAGAAAAAATCAAACATGGAATGTTCCCCCTCTTTACAAATTGCTTACAATGATAGGAACACCGGTCGCTACTCTCAAAAGAATGTCCGGCTTGGCCAGGATAACTTTCCGATTTGCAAGATCAGGTTCGACAATAGCTCCTTCAACACCCTTGACTTTGACTGTCACCTCGATTCGTTTGGCTTTACCGTCGGGTTCAACGGTAAAGACCCAGGAAGCATTACCCATTGTCAGCAAAGCGTCCATAGGCACAAGAACAGCTTCCCCTTTGAAAAGCACGATGTTTACATTTACAAACTGTCCCTCAACGAATCCTGAATTTGGAGGAAGGGGTGACACATACTGCACAAGACCTGTTTCGGAAGTTTGGTCTTTTGGTGTTAGAGGAAATTCCTGTCCTTGAAGCAAAACAGATGTAGGCCGCAATCTATCCGGAAGTGAAATGGTCAGATAGAGCCCACTTTTTGAGGATATTTTGAGGATAGGCTTTCCAGGAGTGGCCAAATCTCCTGGACGAGCCAGTAGCTGGGAGACTCGACCATCAATGGGAGCGTTGAGAGTCGCATAGCTTATCTGAGACTCCATATCCTTGATGGATGATTCCAGACTTTCCACGCTTTTTTGAAGAGTTTCGATGGCTTTTCTTGCTCCGTCCAGACTGGCTTTAAGTCTTGCTATTTCAGCTTCTTCCTGGCTGTATTGCTCCGGGGAAGCTCCTTTTACGGCAAGAAGTTCCTTAGTTCTGGCATGAGATTCCAGCGCAGTTTTAAGGGATGTTTCCAGCGCTTTTGCTTCAGCCTTTTTGGCTTCTATTTGTGCAATAACACCCTGACGCTGTGAAACAAGCCCCTGCTTTCTCGCCTCCAGATCTCTTGCATCAATTGATGCCAGAATTTCACCTTTTTTAACCGTATCGCCTTCCCGCTTGTATATGGCCGTTATCTGACCGCTTATGCGGGTGGATAGGACGGCGGATATGTCAGAAGCCACCACTCCCATAGCCGGTAGAGTAATTGTCACATTTTGAGGGGCGAGTTCCCTGGCCGATACAACCGCAGGAAGAACCTGGGGAGGAGGAAGCTTGGCCAGGTCCGCTTTGCGTTTTTTAACTATGAGAATTCCTGCGATAACAATCAAAATAACGGCTATGATGATTTTTGTCCGTCTTCTCATTTGACCACCCCTCTTAAATCGGTTCCGTAAAGTATCGCCTGCTGAGCCACCGTTTCCCAAAGTTGATGCCTTGTTTGGTAAAGAGTTGACTCCGCAGCCAGCACATCGCTTTCATACCTTAAATACTCTTCCACTATCATACGGCCGGCGTTCAGAGCCACTTTTGCTATCTCCAGCAGTTGTTTAGTGTTCGATACCGACTTTTCGGCTACCTCAATGGAGTGCTCGATGACGGGAAGTTTTTCCGACAGAGCCTTAGCGAGGGCTTCGGAGTCAATTTTAGTTTGAGCAAGCTGCTTTTTCGCTTTTTCCGCCTGCACTCGAGCTAGTGCCTCGTCTGCGCTGATGGATCGGTCAAAAAGCGGGACTTTAAGAACCAGTGCAATTTCGTGATAGCTCCTGTAGATATGCTTATCGGTGTTGTAGGCTTCACCATCGTTACCCGAAGCAAAACCGGTGACCGACAGAGTGGGGAATCGAGCGGCGCGGCGCCGTTCAAACTCTTTTTGAGCCGCTTCTGCAGCGTACTGAGCGGCGGTTACGGCAAGAAAGGTATCTCCTGATGGTTTTTGAATCAGGGCCATGGGCACCGGCTCCGTTAGATCTATTCCTGTCAAAGACCGAAGTTCTTTAAGAGTATCTATCCGTTTTGTGGCCAGCTCATCCTGCTGTTGTTCCAGATCGTTCAGGGTCTTCTGAATTTTAAGAAGCTCCGATTCCGGCGCTCTTCCCGTTTTGACCTTAACGGCCATGTCTTCCATTGTTTTGGCAAGAGAATCTTTGCGTGCTTTGAGTGCTCCTTCGAGAGATGTAAGGTAGGTAAGAACGCTGTTTAGCGATACAACCGAAGCCTGCCGACGCACAAGGTCAAGTTGGCGGTCTATTTCAGATTTTCCCTGAAGTATTGCAGCTTTCTTGCGCAGTACATAGAGTTCGTGGACGTATAAAGGAGCGTCGAAGGTCAGTCCATAGCGTAGTATTTCTCTGGAGAACGGGATGGAATCGCCAGCCTGGACATTGACTTCCGTTGGAGGCATAGGCCTAAGGTTGGTAGGGGAATTATAACGTTCATATCTACCGAACGCTCCCAGTTTGGGAAACAAAGCGGCGGTAGCCCGGTCTTTTTCCTTAATGCTTTCCTGAACGGACATTACCGCTACTTCATGACCTGGCTGCTTCTCGACGGCATCGAGAAGCTCCTTGAGTGTAACGGCGAATGATGTACTGTGCCACAGTGAAATTATGGAGGCTAACAATAAAAACTTTTTCATTTTCAACTCCCATATTCTAATATGGCGATATACCAGAACTCCAAGTTACTCAGGATTAAATAACGTGTCAACTGTAAAATGGGGGATGTTCTAATCCCCCGTTCCGCTGGATTGCCGAGCGTAAGCAAAGCATCCCATAAAGAGACCCCTCGCTGACGCTCGGGGTGACAGCTCTTTTTGTCATTCCGAGGCACGACGTGCCGAGGAATCCCGGGCAGGCACAGGGGCCTGCCCCTACAGGGGGTGCCGTATATAGGAAAGACCCGCTGAAACGGGACGTCGCCCCTACAATGAATGATCCTGTGAATGTGATTATGACACAGCCTCCTCGTTCGCGGTGACGGATGAGAGAGCCTCAACTAAGTGCCAGAAAAGCAATAAAAGGGAGTTGATCCTTGGTGTTATAGGTTTCTGCTGTAATTTTTGGAAATGTGGTGCGCCACAATAATAACAAGTTTAAGGAGAACCGTAGGTGAGGTTTATAGGAATGCCGGAGCTTGAAAAATGAATAAAGATAGTAAAAGGCGGTGTAGCACGCCGTTTTTGTATGATCCAGAGAGGAGAGAAAAACCGAAGATCACCTACTTCGAGCATTTTTTGACCATTGCTCCTTTCCCAAATCCGCTGGTAAGGATAAAGCGCAAACCACATGTAGGTTCGAAATGATGGCAGGTCCTCAGATACCTTTGCGGCTAAAGTTTTATCAAGTGGATTAAATGTTCCGTCGTAAAATTTTATGCTTTCGCTGACTATGTTCACCGAAGCAACTCGATAGGTATTGTCTTCAAGAGTTATAAGCTTCCAGATAAAAGGTGTTCCTAGTTCTGGCATGATAGCCCATTGGGAGGTAAAGTTTTTTGAGCGCGCAATCCATCTTTCGGTAAGTTCCTTCGTGAGAGCACAAATTAGAGGATAACCCACCACCCATAGAATAAAACTCGCTACCAATAGCCTCTTAAAGTAAACATTCTTCCACTTACTTTTCGCATAATGTTGATCAGTAAACGGCTCAGAAAATGCTTCGGATGCTGGTTTTTTTGCAAGAGCAAAGGTTCCCAGAAGAATAAGAATTATTCCGACAGTGTATATGGGATCGACTATGAAGACCCAATCCAGGCGCAATCTTTCGTTGGTAAATGGCCAGAAGAGCTGAGTCCCGTAAGATGTTATCAGATCCATGTAAAGATGAAACGCCATGCCTGTAAGAACCGAAAAGAAGATTCCCAGAGAAGGCGCCCATTTGAGATATCTTCCGAAGAGGAATCCGAACATACAGGCTATAATCAGTGTAAATGGGATAGAATGAGTCATACCTCGGTGGTGAATGATGTAGGCTTCCATGCCCCATAAACGTGAAATGTTATCAAAATCCGGTAGCACTGAAGCCAGGAAAAATAAGCCTCCACACGTAATAAGAGCCTGCTCCTTCCAATCATCTGTCCAGAGCAGGCTCTGAGTTCTTATAATCCTGTATCCGGTAGCTCCCGTGACAATGTGGGTTATGTAGTCCATAGGGAAGTGTTATAATAAAAAATGAGCCGATGTCTTCGTGAGAAGCCAACGGCTCATTTTCTTTCCTAGAGCTTGCTGACGTCTATATTCCGTATGAACTGCTTTACATTTTCCATACACCTGTTGAGCCATATCTCCCTTTCGGTAAGCTGTTTTTCTTTTTCGCAAACATCACCGTTCAGGGATTCTACAGGCTCTGTGGCGAGGAGGTTGTTGGTTACAGTAGCAGCTTCCCGTTGCTCGACATCAGCAGGCACCATGTTTTTGTTAAGATAGACGTTTTTGATCATCGGAATCCCTCCTCTCTTAACGAGTTTTTCTGTTTCCGTTTAGAAAATAATCACTATTTTAGGGGAGTAAAGCGCCGAAGCCAGTTTTCTTAGGGTATGGTGCGCCATATTCCACCGTATGCTGGATGGTAATATAGAGGTTCGAAGGCGTTACGGTATTCTTCTGGGTGCAGGTAAAGCTTTAGTGCGGCGCTTTCATACACATTTTCTCCAAATAATATAGCCAGCCCCGGCACGGTAAGAAGCAAAGTTGTGGACGGTTCAGAAGCCACGGTGATCTCTTTAGGATGTTTTCCATTTTCTGCAATTACATATCTTTTGAAAAACGCTTTTCTACCATCCAGGGTGGTGAGATAGCCTTTGTTGAGATTAAGATTTACAAACCAGCGATGGAAAGAAATTACCTGTGGATGGATGCCCTCGTTTCTCTCATAGTCCCAGGAGCCGTAGTAATACCACCAATAGGATTTTCTGAAAAAATCCACGGGTATGAAAAGAAAGGCTCTCGTTTTCGGGAAGAGCAGGGTATGCCATAGTTGTTCATTGTGTTCCTGGTGATATTTCTGGATTACTTCTTTCAGATTATCCTGCCCCGAGAGAGCTTCCTTTAAAAATGCGAAAGCCTTTGCTTCACTGCCAAGTTCCTGTTTTGCTCGCTCTAAAGGCATAAGGTCGTTATGAGCAAAACAGTTGATCCAGTTTTTCGCCGTTACTACATTGTCGACTGCAAAACCGTAAGCAGCAACGGTAATTCTGGGAGGACCCTGCATACCTCCGTCTATGAAGGTTTTCTTTTTTGCGTAGTATTGGAGGAGATATCCGTAGTCCCACCATGTCCATACAGTGCTGTCTTTTGGTTCCATTGGTTCTAGCATCTTCGCTATGTGCACTAACCCTGCTGTGACATTCGGCATGCCTGTTATTCTGAGATTGGTGATGATATTAGGCAGTGCGAAAATTACGGCTATAGTAAGCCCTATAGCCCATTTCCATTTTGCGCCGGTCCAGGAAAACTGCTTCGTTTGTATAAACCAGACAATGGGAAGAAAGGCGAGACCGAAAGCAAGAGGTGGAACTAAGAAAATTAGAAATCTGTTTGAGAAGAATCCCATTGTTCCAAGAGCTAGAAAAGGCACCCACAAAACCACAAAAAAGGGGCGTGCAATAATGGTCAAGATAACTCCTATTATGGCTGGTATAATAAGCCACCAAAACCCGAACATCTGAGTTGCTGCCTTTAACATTGGGAGCGATTGAAGTTCTGTTATTGAAGCTCCCACCGGTGGCTCACTTGGTTCCGATCTGAAAATAAGATCTGCATATCCGGCAAGAGGTTTTAGAAACGCCGGGACCGGAATAGATCTGTTTAGAGCGTACAATCCCAGAAATGCAGCCACAATGAGGCACGCAACAAGAATGCCTATCCTGAGAGCCTTTTCCAGTCTATTTCCTGGTATAAAGAACACGGAAATACCATAAGTTCCAATGGCTAAAATGAGCCCTAGATTGTAACCTTGAGGCCACCACAGGTACCAGAGAAACACGCAGACGATGATTCCTATCAGGGCGGCAAGTTTTTTCGTAGCATTGCTGGTGGTTAGAAATAAGAAGATCGATGCGCTCAATACGCCCGGAAATAAAAGGTTAAGGCTGTCGGTGTCAAAACGACCGAGAGAAGTCCGCCAAAACCAGATGTAAGATGTGGAGCCGATAATTGAAGAGATAACGAGCAATAGGGGATTCTGGAAAAATCGAGCCCAGAAGGCGTAAATCAGAACTGTAAGAGTGGCCAGGAAGGGAGGAAGAAGCCATGCTATATATTCAAGGGGGGAACCGGTAAGAGAACGTATAAAACCGGCAATCCGCACCAGAAGAGGTACCGGCATAGGCCTGAGAGCACCTCCACGTAGCGGATCTTCGGGAGTGTAATTGCCGTTAAGGTAGTCGTCCGTAAGTCTCATGAAATAATAGGCATCGAAGGTTGCCATGGTGGGTTTGCCTTCGTAAAAGCAAGCGTTTTTTGCTGCCTGCCAGTCTCTCACATGATAGAGGAAAAAGAAAAGGCACAGGAGTAAGCTTACTCCAAGTGCCAGAGCCCAGAAGACCTTTGGATTTTTCAAGATGGATAACCATGAAGATTTCTCGGTGGAAGTAGGGGTAGGAACAGCCTGATCCTTTACCTTTCGCTTTTGTCGCTTCATTTGATGAACATCCTCACTTCGTCTAGGTAACCGACAGATAGTTTTTCCGCCGCATGCCCCTGATTTACGGAAATTTCGAGATGATCATTACTTCCCCATAGAGCCAGAAGGTGTCCCTTTGGGACGGAAGCGTAGGTTTCTTCGATCTTCATTGTAGAAGATCCTATTTCGACAACCGTAGATTGAGCAGACAATAGGGCAGGGAAGTAGCGGTCTTTCCAGGAAAGATAGAAGCTTTTTGTTATGTTTGTAACGATATTTCCAAAGCGGTCTATGTGAACAACACGACCGTTGATAACCTGTTTGTCTGCCTGCGGATGAAGCCATTCTCCTATAACCGGCGATTCCTTTGCCGGGATACTCAGGTTCTCGACAGGAACTCCGTTGGCTATATGAGCAGCAATCGGGGAGAAGATGTCCCTTCCGTGAAAGGTCGAGCTTACTCTGGAATGAATATAGGGTTTAGAAACGCCATCTGGATCAATCCAGAAAACCTTTGATGATTGCACGTCAATGACCCACGAAAATATCCCGTTATCAGGGCCTATAAAGATTTTATCGGGATTTTTTACAATAAGCCCCTTTCGTTCAGTCCCCACGCCGGGATCAACAACAGCAACGAATATAGTTCCGGGTGGGAAGTAGGGAACAACAGATCCAAGAACGTAGGCTCCAGAAGCTATGCAGAAGGAATCAATCTCATGGGAGATATCAATCATCCTGGCATGGGGCGCTATGGAAAGAACCACTCCTTTCATAGCTCCTACGTAGCCGTCTTTTAGGCCGAAGTCTGTGAGAAAACATATAATCGGTGTTTTGTCCATGGCTACTGTTTAGCCGCTTGCCTCCTGATAATTTCAGGTGTTGTTGAATCTTCTTCTTTCTTCACCTGGAGCATAATAACCGATGAGATCACTAGAATACCACCAATAATTTGCGCTATGCTAAGCTTCTCTCCCAGAAATATCCATGATATTGCAGCCGCCGTTATAGGTTCCATCGTAGCTGTAATGCTTGCTCTAGAAGCTTTTATGAGATTTATTCCTTCAAAGTATAAGCCAAACGGGATCACCGTTCCAAAAAGAACGACATAGAAAACGATTGCCCATCCTGTAAAGTTTAAGTGATGTTCAAAGGCTTTCAGTGGCGGGTACAGGATGTTCCAGAGTATGCACGCAAATAATAAAGCGTAGAAAAGCACCGTCCAGGGATGGTAGCGCCGCATCCCCCTTTCTCCATAGAGGGAATACCAGGCGAAGGAAACGGCTGCTCCTATGCCAGCTAAGATTCCTTGCTTATTCATTGAGAGCAAATCCAGACTATAAGCCCCTACAACCAGGTAACAACCGGCAGTGGCGTTGATAAGGGCGAGAAGAGTGAGTAAACGGAGTCTTTCCCTGAGAAAAATCAGGCTATACAAGGTGATGATAAGCGGAGCAAGATATTCCAGCAAAATGGCAGATGCTACAGGGATTTTACTTATGGCGTAAAAATAGGTGAACTGCACCATTCCCATACCGAGCATTCCAAGAGCGGCAAAATAAAGGATGTCCTGTGGGAGAATTTTCAGAAGAGACGGTTTTTTAATAGATAGGTATCCTCCCAGTGTAATTACGGACAGGGAAAGCCTGATTTGGACGAGTTCTTGAGGAGTAAGTCCGTGCTGGAAGAGATATTTACCAAAGGTGCCAGAAAGAGCCCAACATACTGCGGCAAGAATGACGTATAGATAGCCTTTTCTGGGAACGGTGTATGTTGTACTATGGGTCTGAGCGGATGGAGAGTTCATCTACTAGCAGAATGCGAATTTGTCTGGATTAAGGTCTCTTAAAGTAAGCCTTAAGGTTTTTTCTTTTTCGTCGAACGTACATTCTGCTTCAAGCGCTTTTAAGAAAGGTTCAACTGCAAGAACAAGTTGCTGGATATTAATACCGAATTCTGATTTGTTCTCAGGAGACACAATAGAAAAGCAGATCATAGCGGTGTCACCATCCTTTTCTAACTGTAATTTTATGAGGGATCCAGGAGACATCTGGGTCATAAGCCGATCCAAAATTTCGAAAACAACCATATATAAATAAAAAGGGCATGTTGTAAGATGGACATCCGTTTTGGTTTCTGGAATTTGTTGCTCCACTTTGACTTGCTTCAGGCGGATCATGTGAGCACACAACTTAATGAGATGCTGTATAGAGTCGCGAAGATCTATTTTTTGCACGGGATGATCTAGAATGTGAGCGAATCGGTTGTAGTCTTCAACCAAAGCAATACCTTTTGCAACCTGAGCAGAGACAATAGCCACAGATTTTTTCACCCTGTCTAGATATTCATCCAACGAGGCGGTTTTAGAAGGTGCGCTGGCTAGATCCTCCAGTAGGCCAAGTGTTTCACTTACGACGGCTAGAATATTCTTTAGCCCATGAGTTATGGATGCGGCTATTCGTCCCATGAAGTAGGCTTCTTGATGAGATTTCACGGCACTTCCTCACGATTTTTTACGCTGGAGGTAATCTCGAAGTTTTGCGGTCAATTCGTTAATGTCAACTGGTTTCATCAAAAAGTCCATCGCACCGTGCTTCATCCCTTCTATAGCGTCTCTAACGCTTCCATGCCCAGATAGAAGAATAACTGGAAGATCTGGGAATTGACGTTTGATTCTTCTTAACACCTCTGTGCCGCTCATGCCCGGCATCAGAATATCCAGGACAACAATGTCTGGTTGCCACTGCTCCAGTTCTGCAAGTCCCCCTTCTCCGTCAAGGGCGTATTTAACATCAAATCCTCTCAGCGTTAGCCTTTCAGCCAGAGTCGTTACGAATTCTTCTTCATCGTCAATGAGCAAAACCTTGTTAGCCATAGTCCACCTTTACACCGCTTCTTTGGGCTTTTTGGGTAGAAACACAATAAAGGTTGTGCCTTCTCCCTCTTTGCTGGTTACCTTTATGTCGCCTCCGAGCTTTTTAACGATACCGTAAGTTATGGCGAGACCTAAGCCTGTTCCATAACCTTTTTTGGTGGTAAAGAACGGCTCGAAGATGTGCTTGAGCACTTCTTCGGACATTCCCTTACCGTTATCTCTAATGGTTACCGCCACTGTGTCCATATCAGGTTCCCATGTGGCGATATAAACTTCTCCCCCTTCATCCACGGCTTCAAAGGCGTTGTTGATTATGTTCAGGAATACCTGCTGGAGTTGGCCTCGGTCTGAAGAAATTCGGATATTTTCGCCCAGGTTCAATCGAATCTTAACGTTGCGATATAAAGCCTCTTTTTCCAGAAAGCTTAAGGTTTCCTTGATAACATCGTTTAGGTCGAGTATTTCAATCTTAACGTCCATTCTTCTTGCAAAACCCAGCAGACGGTGAGTAATGTCCCGACATCGCTCAACAGATTTTAGGATGGCATCCACTAGCGAAACGAATTTTTCCTTTTCGGGAAAGGACTCCTGAATGGTGAGAAGATCCTTCATCAATCCCGCTTTTTCACTGATGATAGAGAGTGGGTTATTAATTTCGTGAGCGACTCCTGCTGCCAGACGGCCTATGGAAGAAAGCTTTTGAGAATGCTGCATTTCTCTAAAGGCAAGTTCTCGCTTTTCGTCGGATTCTTTTATGTGACGTATAAGGATGGATGTTAGTTGAAAGATAAAGCCCACAATCAGGATGAAGCTTATTGTAAAAATGATGAAAAAGTCTTTTCGTAGAGAATACCAGGCTGTGAGGACTCGAGATTCTGGTTTAACGATGACAAGAATATATTCGGGATGGGTGAAATATACATAGGACACATAATAAGTCTGGTTTTGGTAGTTTACCAGTATAGTCGTTGGGTCGTAGCTTACGGGCAATGTTCCCAGAGGGGATGGTTCCAGGGTCTTGCAAAAGTTTTTAGAATTTGTCTGACAAATTCCTTGATAGTTTAAAAGGAAAGCTTCTGAATCAGGTTCAAGCCCCATGGAACCTATCAATTCGTTGAAGTGGTCTATATTTAATGTCATTCTGAGTATCCATCTTTTTCCAGGTTCCTCCCAGCGCTGGATGGCAATAGCAACATGAGGAAAACGGCGGTATCCAAGGAACACGTCACTGATGTAAGAGCCTCTAATCTGAACCTCATTAAACCAGTGTTGATCTCGATAGTTTTTGCCTTTAAGGTCGTAAGGTCCGGCGTAGGAAACTTGGTTGCCGTCAGCGTCGATAAGCCCTATATCCACAACTCCGCTGTATTCTTTTCTTATCACGTGATATAGGCGATTCAAGGTTTCGTCATCCGAAAGTTCTTTGTAGGTGTAAACAGAAGCAAGCAGATTCATGGCCGACATTCTTTCTCTCAGGTAAAGTTCGAAAGAATGGCGGGTTTTGTTTAGAATCATCCGCAAAGGGGAAAACACTTCTCCTTTGATGGCGTTTTGATATTGGTGGTAATTCAATATTGCCATAATTGTCATGGGAACGATGGTTACGATAAGCATTAGCGCCAGAATGTTTCGTCTGAGGATGTCATATCGGACAGAGGGTTCGACGTCTTCGGGGATATTCAAGAAACCAGACATGAACTTTTCTATTTTTTCAATTATGTACATGGGTGGTTACCTCACGTTAGAATTTGTCTTGGAACAAGAGTTCCCTTAACAAGATGCTTGATCGCTTCCGTAGCCGTTCCGATTATCGAATCGAAAACCTTAATTTTTTTCCAAAGTAGATATTGGAAATACTCTTCTTCAATGGCTCCACATATAACCACATCAACTCCTTCTTTAACTATAAAATGACACAGGTTATCGGCTGAAGGCTGTGGAAGGACAACTATTCTCGCGTCCTCGAGTTCACCGTGTTTTCCACAGGTGGCTATCATGACTTCTGTAGTTAGATCAAAGCGAGGGGCAATCTCCTGACCGCTTAAGGTAACAAGGATTTTCACTTTTCACCATCCCTGTGGTGGAATTTTACCAAATTAATTATAACATGCACGAGTCTTTTAGGTAAGAGTAAAATTGGAAAACCACAGGGGAAACCGATGGAACCAGGTTCCCCTGTGTTGTTTAGGAATTTTAGTGGCCACCGGTTTTTAGGATACCGGATGCAGCCAGAACTAGAACAAGCACTTCGATGACTGATATTATCGTAAACAGAAAGTCTTTCTTCTTAATATATACCGGGATAAGGGAAATAAACGCAATGATGGTGAGGGCCCCAAGCAGGACGATACCGATAAAGTTTAGAAAATCAGCCTTCCCTATAAGCGCTAACCATCCCCATCCCAGAGGAATACGGGCTTCTTCTACATAGTGATGAACGTTTTTGGACCAATAAAGAGGAACATCTTTTAAAGGTATGTAAGGATCGAGAATACCTGTAATGTAGAGTATGTAAGTAACTGTCATGATAGCAATAGCTGACCAGCTTCCGTAAAATAAAATATCGGCATAAATGATTTGTTCCGGAGAAGCTTTAGTCTCGACTACCTTTTTTTCTGGCGTTTCCATTGTCGAACCCCTCTCTATACTCTGTTGTTAACTCATTAGCCCTTTGATAAGAGCTCTTATACCGGCAAAGAGTAAAACACCTATTACCATGTAACGGATGAATTTCGGTTTTGCAATGGCAAGAAGTCTAACTCCAACAAAGGATCCAAGCATAAGTCCGATGATTGATGGGATAGTTATAAGAGGAATCACACAGCCCTGGTTAAGATAGACCCATGCCGCCGATGTATCTGTGATGGAAAGAAGAAATTTGCTCGTTCCAACGGCTATTTTAAGCGGAACTCCCATAACCAGGTTTAAAACAGGAACATTTGCCCATCCGGCTCCAAGACCAAACATACCGGCCATAATGCCGATAAGAATAAACAGCAGGAGACCCTTTAGTGTTCTGTGGGTTTTCCACTCAACAATCTCTCTGGTTGATTCCTCCCAGTAGGCTCCGGACATGCCTAGAGCAAGCCCTATTGCATCCTGCTGTTTAACTTCCGGTCTTTCAACATTTTTTGACGTTGCCAAGAGAATTGAGATGAAAATAATGGTTGAACCCAAAAAGATTTGAACAACCTTGGTGGGAAGCGCCAGACCCATGAAAGCTCCTACAATAGCACAAGCTGACGCAATAAGTGCTACTGGTAGAGCAAGTCTTAGGTTTGCAAGATTCCTTCTTAAAAGTCCTGGGCCTGCTGCGAGTGCTCCTGAAAGTGCCACCAGTAAGCCTGCACCTCTGACAAAGTCAAGATGGAATGGGAAGAAACCACTTACCAGCGGAACAAACAAAACTCCACCACCTACTCCACCAAGCACGGCAATAATCCCCAGCACGAAGCAAAAGAAGAAGAGCACAATGACCCAGAACCACCAAGGTTTGGTGCTTCCTCCCGCCATCCCTTTGACTGCCCCTTCAGCCGCATGAGCAAGCGAAGGATGGGATAATACAAAACAAATCCCTAAAGAAAATAGCAAGAATGCCCACCTAGATACGTTTTCTATAAGCCTGTGCACCATCATAACCCCCCTTTTTATGGATAAACTGAAGCCGGCTTGAAATTATAAAAAAATTCACAAATAGTTGTCAAAGTGAAAATGCGTTGTAAAGTAATTAGCCGAATTTTTGTTGATTGCGTAACATGCTAGATCATAAAGTTGATGTTTATTTTATTCCCTGGCATACCACGCTTCGATCAAAATAGTTTCATGGCTGTGAATAGGGGGGAAAAACATGAAGGGGGAAGAGCTTCATTACGAAGGGATCATCATTAGACCGCCAAGCGAGGCTCAAAGTATCATCCTGCAAGTAACCATAGGTTGTTCACACAATAAATGCACCTTTTGTGGCACCTATAAGGGGGTGCGTTTTAGGATCAAGGACGAAGATATTATTGAAAAAGACATCATCCTGGCATCTCGGGAATTTCCTTTTTTAAGGAGAGTTTTTCTCTGCGATGGCGACGCTCTCATTATGCCCCAAAAGAAACTCGTGTGGATTCTCCAGCTTATTCGAAAACATATGCCGTGGATTCAGAGGGTAGGGCTTTACGGAAATGCTAAAAGCATCCTCAGAAAGTCACCGAGTGAACTCGAAGAGCTTAGAGACCTTGGGCTCGGCATAATCTACCTTGGAGTGGAAAGCGGTGATAAGGAAACTTTACAGGCAGTCAGGAAAGGCGTTACTCCAGAGCGCATGATTGAAGCGGGAAGGCGTGTAAAAGAAGCGGGCATAACGTTGTCTGTTACCGTGCTTCTTGGTATAGCCGGAATAGAACGCTCCCTTGAACATGCTCGTGCAACAGGATGGATCCTTAGCGAGATAGATCCTCATTATGTGGGTGCTCTTACTCTGATGATTCTTCCAAATACGCCTCTTGGAGAAGATTACATCAATGGTCTTTTTAAGATGCCAGATCCCAAAGGACTACTTTTGGAACTTAGAGAAATGCTCGTGCACACTAACCTTTCTCGAGGCCTTTTTATGTCCAACCATGCATCGAATTATCTTCCGCTTAAGGTGAGATTTCCAAAAGGTAAGGAAGAAGCAATCAAAGCTATCGATGCTGCTTTGAGAGGAGAAATTGCTTTAAAGCCAGAGTGGTTAAGAGCTTTGTGAAACTCTTTTGGATAATTTTGCGCTTTGCCCCCATCTAAGCTTTGTTCGGAGAATTTCGAAATGATTTACGTTGAGAGGCTTCATGAATCTTAGAAAGCTTGAAGATGGGCTTATTACGATAGAATCTTCAACGGTGATGGCCGTTCCTACCTGGCCGTCGCAGGTCAGAAAAACTTCCTGGTCATGGCTTTCCAGAAAGATGTTTATGTTAAAGGGGGGTGATATCACAATGGGGCGGTCAGTCAGGTTGAAGGAACAAATGGGGGTAATCACTGCAACGTATGCTGTTGGGCAGATTATAGGTCCTCCCGCGGAAAGATTGTAAGCTGTAGAACCTGTAGGGGTGGAAACTATCAATCCATCGGCTCTATAGTAATTCAGGTACTGTCCGTTTACGGAGACATGAAAATCTATAATCCTTGCCAGAGCACCTTTATTTATGACCACGTCGTTAAGAACCGCCTGGCGGAAACGAGTTGTTGTGTCTCTAAAAACAGCTACCTCCATCTTTAGCCTTTCTTCTACCACGTAATGTCCATTAAGAATGCTGATTAATTCTTCGAAACAGCGTTCTTTAGGAATTTCCGTAAGGAAGCCGAGTCCTCCAAAGTTTATTCCAACAATCGGGACATTGTAGGAATGAAGCCATCTTGCAGCGCTCAGAAAAGTTCCATCTCCTCCTATTACTACAGCAATGGTTTGGGACTGTTCTACATACGGCATGATGCTTTCTGGAGGCGGTGGCATTTCCACGTTGACAGAAAAAACCGAAGAGATTCCTTCAGAACGGAGAATTTTTTCAACTTTCCCAGCAAATTCAAGGCACTCTGGATTGTTCTTATAAAACAACACACTGTATTTAGCCCATCCCATTTTATGCACCCCAGCGATAGTTTTTGCTCTTCATTTCTACTCGAACGATAGCTTCAGGGGCAAGAAAAATTGAAATACTGGAGTTCACAATAAGTTTTTGAATAAGCTGAATTTATTCTCCCTTTGCTATGCGAGTATCTCAACACATTGTTCCTTTTGTAACAACCTAAAAATACTTGTATTTTTGTCTTGACTTTAAAAAGCTTCTTTGGATAAAAGGACAATAGAAAAATTGGTAAGGGGATCAAAAAAGGGTTAACGAAAAAGCCGAGAGGAGGTGAGGAAAGAAAAAGGAAGGGTGAGAGGTTTTAGAAGGAGTCTTCCTCCGTTGTCTTTATGATTTTCCCCACAGTCTCTTCATAAGGTCAGGCTCATCAAAGTTTTGAGCTCAACTGGTTTTTCTGAGTATTTCCTGATACATCAAATTCAATTTCGCCAGGACGTCTCCAGTAAAGGTTTTTTAAGGTAAAGGTTTTGATGGTTTGGTCTTTTAACAGAAGAAAGGAGGCGTAACTATGGCAAATGCTCAGCCAGTCGCAAAAGAGCCCGCAAAGGCGTGGCAAGTTGTTTTTGCAGGCATGGTGGTTAACCTTTGTTTGGGTTGCTTGTATGCCTGGAGCGTGTGGGTTAAGTATCTTACTGATGCTAAACTCATGACCGCTCAGGGATGGACACCTCTTACCGCAGAACAGGCATCAAACCCCGCATCTTTGTGTATATTGATCTTTGCTCTTCTAATGATTCCCGGAGGAAAAATTCAGGATAAATACGGTCCCACCGTTGCGGCATCTATTGGTGGTATTGCCATCGGGGCTGGCCTAATCCTGGCTGGTATTATGAAGTCATACGCGGGTATCCTTATAGGCTTTGGAATTCTTGGCGGTATCGGAATGGGCGTTGGTTATGCTGCGCCTACGCCTGCTGCCGTTAAGTGGTTTGGTCCACATAAACGAGGCATGGTCGCTGGAATAGTCGTTGGTGGTTACGGATTGGCGGCCTTTTATGTGGCTCCCGTTGCTAAGTGGCTTATTACAACATACAGTATGAGTGCTTCGTTTTACGTACTTGGTATTGTCTATTTGATCGTTATCTTGATTGCTGCTCAACTTCTTGCTTGGCCTGAGCCAGGCTATGTGCCACCTCCACCTCCAGCTACAGCTCAGGCAGCCGCAAGAGCTGCAACTCAAACTCGTTTTGACTGGACTGCTAGTGAAATGTTGAGAACCTGGCAGTTCTATGCTCTTGTGGCAATGTTTACGATTAACACTCAGGCGGGTCTTCTCCTTATTGGTCATGCTGCGAAGATGATCGAAAAAATTATGGCAGCAGGTTATCTCCTTGTGTCCTGGGGTGCTATCTTCAATACCTGCGGCCGTATCGGAACCGGGATTATCTCCGACAAAATTGGCCGTATGAACGCTCTTATCATCAATTACATAGCAGCCTGCATCGTAATGTTTGCCTTCCCCTATCTCCTGAGCATTAAAAATGTTGTTCTGCTCTTCATCGCTACGGCTATAGGTTTCTGGTGCTACGGTGGAGGGCTTTCATTGTTCCCATCCTTTACAGCAGACTTCTATGGGCCAAAGAACCTTGGTTTTAACTACGGTTTGGTATTCATCGGATGGGGTCTTGGAGCCTTCATGCCAAAACTTGCCGGTTACATTTATGATAAGTATAAATCCTACGACTACGCTTTCTATATTGCCGGTCTTCTTATCATCCTGGGCATAATCCTTGCCTTGATTACCAAGAGACCGCGCTACGCTAAGGAATAAATCCTCTTTGAAAGTCGTCAGGAGAGGCATCCCGTCTGTATCGGGATGCCTCTCTTTCTGATCCTTCTTAACTTGATCTTCGCGGCGAGGTAGGATAAAGGGGTTCTGGGTATTTAGAACCCCTTTTATAATTCCCAAACGGTTGAGGATGGCCCGCAGTGCAAAGAATAGCTCTTCTGCTGATAAATCTTCCTGACTCGCTTCAATTGAGGTTAACAAAGATTCTATCAGAGCATTTTCCCCAGATAAGTTTCGAAATTTTCTTTGATAAAAGTCGTGTAAAAACATCGTCAGCCGTTGCTTTTTCTTTATGGACGGGACGGACTGATACCCTAGCCGATCTGAAAAGCTTTCCCCTTTTTGTCTTTTTAGACCCCTCCATTCAAGAAGAATTTCCCGCTCTGGATCTTGCAGAACAATACCCCGTCTTTGATTATGCATCTATTAGCGATCCGGATACTATACTTAAGGGACGCCTCCTGGTTTTCTTAAAAAGGGCTATAGATTTTTTTGAGAAAAACTCGGCCAGCCAAAGAGCATCCAAACAAGGTGTTTTTGAAAATGTTGCTTCTCTAATTAAAAATTTCCTGTCGGTTCTCTTCCGCCCACGAGCTGTTTCTCAGGCTTTGGAATGTTCCCCAATTATTGGTGGTAAGTGGGTACGCATCCGGAGACTTGGATTCGGAAGCTTCGGTGAAGTGTGGTTAGTTCAGCGGAAAGGAACCATTAGTGAGCATTTCGCCGTTGCAAAGATTCCTCATGATGAAAAGGCTAATCCCAAGTTCTTACAGGAAGCGGAAATCCTTAAAAAACTTCAGGATCATCCTAACGCCGTTAAAGTTATCGAGGTTATAGACCAGGACGGAAAAACCATAATCATTGAGGAATTTGTAGAAGGCAAAACACTTCAGCAACTGATGGATGAGGGCATGACCTCATCGGAAAAAGAACAGGTTTTCTTACAGATTCTTGACATGGTCGCCTACGCTCACGATCATCATATTATGCATCGCGACCTTAAACCGGAAAACATCATTGTAACATCGAGAGGAGTTGCTAAAGTTCTTGATTTTGGAACCGCTAAGGATGTGAGTCGTAGAAGTATAAGTAGCACTGTTATAGGTTCACGACCTTACATGGCGCCAGAGCAAATCCAGGGAGAAAGCCGTATTGCGAGCGATGTATGGGCTCTAGGCGTTATCCTTTATGCTTTAGCCACCGATTATGTCCCCTTTTACTCTGAAAACGAAAAAGAGCTTATGGACATGATCCTGGAGTCTCCTCCAGAACCTCCAAGTGTCCACGCTCCGAGTTTATCGCCAAAGCTCGAAGCTTTGATTTTGAAATGCCTTGAAAAAAACTGGAGAAGTAGATTTCATAACGCTCGCGAGTTACAAAAAGCTCTCCTTACGGATTTTCCAGATTTCGGAAAGGGACTATATATCCCTGGAACATAGATGGCACGACTACTCTAGCCCCTTTTGAGCCTTTTGTTCTGATTTTTTAAGCCATCTTGCATCGTAGTAATGTTCGATATCGCAAACCATAATAAGAATATCTATGTTGTTACCCTTCAGGTCTTTAACAAGACCCTCGACAACTGCCTTACAGCGAAATCCAGCGTTCCTGAAGGCTTTGACGGCTGCCACCGAATCAAGCGGCACCTCAGCCCAGAGCTTTTCAAGCCCGAGTTCTGCGCCAAGTTCTACCAGTTCATTCAAAATCGCCGTTGCCAGCCCCTGTCCGTGATAAGCAGGATCGACGACAATCCTCACCTGTCCGATATGCCGCTTCCATCCGTAGGGTATTCGGTGGAGCGTAACATCAGCCACAATTTTATCTCCGTCCAGGGCGATTATGGGCAATACTCGATCGTAATTAAGATTCTCTGCCCACTCTTTAATAATCTGGGGGTCTCTCACGTTGTGCCGTATGAACATGAGAAGTTCATCGGGAAGCCTTGCAAAGAAATCGAAAAGAGCCTTTTCATCTTCTTTTACCATAGGGCGTATGATCAGCCGTTTACCTGTTCTGATTACTATTTCCTTTGAACCAAACATGTCCCATTTCCTCCCCTTGTAGTTTTAAATGCCATCTGCTAACCGTAGAGCCAAAAACTCCGGCAGTTGAGCTTTTAAAATTTTTTCCTGAGCCTTATGGATATCGTAAGGGATAGATCGAAAAATGATTGTTTGTTCCGAAAGGTCAAAAATGAGATAGTGTGCTCGATTGTCCCTCTGGCGAGGCTGACCTACACTACCCGGGTTTATCAAGTAAATCCCGTCCTCTTTAAGTTTCACCATGTCAGATTCTATGGGAATGCTCTTTACTTTTCCGACTTTATCTCTGTGCCATAGCCGTCTTACGTGAGTATGTCCGAAGAAGGCTATCCGCACCGATACAAGCTGTTTCATGATGTAGTTGAAAGCTCGCTTAGCCTGGTAAGCGTTCAAGATGTAGGTGTTTACATTTTCAGGTGACCCATGGAAAAAAGCTATTTCGCCTTCCAGAATAAGACAGAAAGGGAGGCGTTCCAGGTATCGCCTTGAACTTTCGTCGAGCTGGGATCTGGTATAAAGAATTGCCTGGTAGGCAAGGATGTTAAAACCTTCTGACAGAGTTAGATCAAGTGCTGCGAGATCATGGTTTCCATGCACACCTTGTATTCCTTCCTGCCGTGCCAGATCTACGCATTCACGAGGATTGGCATTGTATCCAACAATATCGCCTAGATGAATGATACGGCTCACACGCCAGGTGCTTATATCTCGCATCACGGCTTCAAAAGCCTCAATGTTGGAATGAATATCGGAAATGATTGCCCATTTCATTTCATAGCACCGCAATAACGGGTTCTCTCATAATGGCAAGACGGGCTGTCTTTGCCGATTCGGCGAGAGTTGGATGAGTATTAGAAAGCGATTCGATCTGGTTGAGATGGTCAGCAGTGCGCACGATGAGCATTACGAGATCACCTTCATCTATTCCCGTAACATCTCTCACTGTTTCCCATGGTTCACCTTTTGCCCAAAGGTATAGAGTAACCACAGTCCAGAAGGGAAGGGGAGGACTCCCAAATCCCCAGCTTTGAAGCCTCATCCTTATACCCTGTAAGCCTCTAATCAGTGTGAAATAACGTTCGTAAAGCTCGGGATACTGATATGCAAGCGATGTAAGCTCCATATCCTGTCCACGGTCTCTGTCCATGACAAACGGTGCAATGAGGGCTGCGAGAAGGGGCGGGTCGTCTTCAGGGAACAGACCTAATCGAATACCTTCGGATATGAGAAGAGGCTGGTCGAGCCTTAACTTTGATGCCCAGAGTCCATCGGCAGTAAGCGCACCTGTTTCGTCAACATAGCCTTCCTGCAGCAGAAAGCGAAAGTGATATTGGAAGGATCTCCAGAGTTGCTCCTGGACGGAAGCTATCCTGCTGGCTAAAGACTCACATCTATGCATAATCCTTGTAAAAGGATGATTTGTTTCCTTAATACATGGACCAAACAGAGCACAGTTTGAACATGGCATTTTGTCACGAAGTTCCATTACGGCAAGTATTTCTTTATCTGCAGCGTCGAAGGAGCTTATGAAGGGTTCTCCGGAGAATCGGTTTAGAGAAAGATTCTGGACGATCTCTTCCCATTTTTCTTTTTCAGTGACATCCGGGAGTTTATCAATGTGGTGGTATAAATAAGCGATACTCGACATCTTGATCCTTGAGATTTTTACGACATTTTTGCGGGTTTTTAGGGGCAGGGTAAGTCGAACGGCCTTGACTTGTTTGGCGTCTAACTCTGGTTTTTCAATAAGCACGTAGGGCACCTTCTGTTTGGTTGTGAAAATCCTTCCTCGTACAAGAAGGTGATGCATGTCGATTGGAAGAGTCTTTCTGGATTTTTTTGATGCTCTTAACCGGGAAATCTGAGCCGAAAGCTGTTTATATTGTCGCCTTATATCGACAAAATTCAGCCCTGCCTTGCAGGCCATATCTTCCGCCCACTGGGAAATCTCTTTTTCTACGCGGCGTCTGAGTTTTTTAACTTTGGGTTTTTCTTCGGATACGTGCTGAAAGGTGGCGAGCGATAGAGAAAAGAGATCTCTGATGTCTTCTGGCTTGTGTGAAAGCAGGAGATTGAGCACCATTGAAAAATTAACTCTAACCTTGCTTTCTATCGGTTCAGGCGGGCTTTCCAGCAGGTCATAGATATACCTAGGATCCTGGTAAGGACCCGGCACAATTAAAACAAACCCGGCTTCATCCATTCCTCGCCGTCCGGCTCTGCCAGTCATCTGGTGAAGTTCAGTGGCAGTAAGCGGCACAAATTCATGACCATTGAACCGATCGCTTTGAGTGATCACTACCGTTCGAGCAGGGAAATTAACTCCTGCGGCCACAGTAGAAGTAGAAAAGATAGCTTCCAGATATCCGCCCTGCATGAGCTTTTCAAGAAGTATTTTCCATTGCGGAAGTTGACCGCCATGATGAGCTCCCACTCGGGAGGCTTTGAGGATTTCCAGGTGTTTGTGATTTCTCAAGTATGGATATTTATCCAGAATCTCCTCCAGAGCTGCCTCAAATTCTTCCCGGCTTGTGCTTAAACTTGTTTCATAAACTGGTGGGCAAAGCGATATGGCTCTCTCGCAGTCAGCTCGAGATTTCAAGAAAAATATAGCCGGCAGTAGATTTACTTTACGGAGAGCCTCCATTATGTGCGCGATGTCCGGGAAGTAAGCCCTTTCAAAATATTTCGGTTTTATGGTGTCAATCTTTTCGAAGAAACCTTTTTCTGTTGCGAGAGGGACAAGTTCGCCGTCAGGGAACAAAAAGAGCGGGTATAGGGGCACAGGACGTTCTTTGGCCGAAACCCATTTGCATGGTGTGTCTCGGAGCCAGCTTAGCCAGTCGCAAATCTCCTGAGCGTTCTGGATTGTTGCCGACAGGAGCAGTATGCGGACTCGACTTGGTAGATATATTAGCACTTCCTCCCACACCACGCCTCTGTCATCGTCTCCCAGGTAGTGAGCTTCGTCCATAACCACCAGATCTACGTTGAAATAAGATCCCTGATGCATTACATCGTACAGCTGGTTACGCAATATTTCTGTTGTGCCTACTATGATGGGAGCTTCGGCGTTTTCTTTTCTATCGCCTGTAAGAATGCCTACATTCTCGGCGCCGAATATTTCCGAAAATTCAGCGTACTTGGAATTTGATAAGGCCTTAAGAGGTGACGCATACCAGGAGCGACCTCCCTGAGAAAAAACTTTTTTTATAGCTTCTATGGCAATGTAAGTTTTACCAGCACCGGTTGGAGCAGTTACCAGCACATCATACTGATCTACAAGTTTTATGGCTTCCAGCTGAAACGGATCTGGTGTAAAGGGCCGTTTTTCTGGTGTGCCTATAAGATCGAGTAATTTCTGAGCCTGTCTGTGAATGGTGAAGTTAAACTTTTTGCTTACTTCTCGGTGCTTGTATGATCTTTTCCAACTTAGAGTCTTCATGAGACTTTCTCTATCAATCCTTTCCCTTTGCTGATAAAATTCGCGGACAAAATCTTCCGCTTTTTATGGTATAAATTTTCCACGGAAAAAGAAAGAATAATGCACTGGGTGAGAAAAAGTTAGATGCGAAACTATTTTACTTCTTCCACGTCGAACCCTGCGATATTTCTGGTTTCTCGGCTGAATTCAATCCCGATGAGATATATCTTTCCGGCCTTATCGGCATACTTCTCCCAGTATCTTTTTTCCTTAAGCTGAGCTATTGCCTTACCTTCACCTTCCAGTTCAACCACCTTGAATTCCATTATGTAGACTCTGTCTTCGTAAAAAACCGTCATGTCTATCTTACCAACACTTGTTGCATCTTCCACCACAACATTAAACCCGCTGGCAGAAAAATAGGCATACACCACACTGGCATAGTAGCCTTCGTACTTGTAAATCTCATTTCGACGATACCAGTCGTGCGGTATGCTTGAGAAGAAGCTTATGAAGATTTTCTTCACTCCCTCAAGATCGTTTCCCCTTATAGCATTCCGAAGGGCGCTCTTGTTTTCTTCTTTCCTGTAATAGTCCTGAACCAGATAATCCAGCAGACAGTTGTTAAAGCTTATCTCTACTTCCTTATTGGGAAAGCTGAGAGTATACACAATAGTTCCGAGTTCTGTTTCCTTGCTGACTATGGTCAAATAGCCGGTTTGAAAAAGAAGGTTTTCGGGATTGATGAGATCTATATCAAAGCTTCCTATGAGTTCTTCTCCAACCTTGAGTCTGGCAAGTCTGGGAAGGTAGTATCGCCTTTCGTCCATGAGTTTTATCAAAAACGTCGGAGTTCCAGTCTCGAACCAGTAGGGACGGAATTCTCCTTCAGAGAGGTAAAGCAGGATATCGAAGGGATTATAGACTCTTTCCCCAAGCCAGGAGTAGCCATCATACCAGCATCGTATCTTTTCCAGATCAACTCCAGAAAGTCTTTCCGAAAACACTTCTTCGAATTCTTTCTGTGTGTAACCGCATATAGTTGCATAAGCAGGATTCAGGGTTATATCCTGAAGCTGATTCAATCCACTGAACAAAGAAACCTTGCTGAACTTGGAGACTCCAGTGATAAAGATAAACTTTAAGTAAGCATCCAGGGGTTTTAAGACACCATAGAGGTTTTTAAGCTTTTCCCTGTTTTCAATCGCCACCGCTTTATTATCTATAGCGTCCAGAATGGGTTTATCATATTCGTCGATTAGAACAACCACCTTGGTGTTATGCTTTCTGTGAAGCTTTACAATAAGTTCTTCCAGAAGGAGACTTTCTTCATCTTCACTTAGACTGATTCCATAATCTTCTGCTAGGTATTTTATCCTGCTTTTTGCCTTCTTCTCAAGAAGGGCAGGAGTAGTTATGTTTCCGTCAAAGCTTATATAAACCACCGGATATTTCTTGCTCCAATCCCAGTGAGTTTCAAGATATAACCCTTCAAAAAGCTCCTTTCTGCCAAGAAAAGCCTGCCTTAAAGTGTCCAGAAAAAGAGATTTGCCAAAACGGCGGGGACGGGAAAGAAAATACCACCCACCGCCTTCTTCAACTAATCTTGCTACAAAGGGAGTTTTGTCAACGTAGTAGTAATCACCACTTCTTATCTTCTCGAAACTCTGAATACCTATTGGAAGTTTTTTCATATCTTTATTTCACCTCTTCCACATCGAACTCTGCGATATTTCTGGTTTCTCGGCTGAATTCAATCCCGATGAGATATATCTTTCCGGCCTTATCGGCATACTTCTCCCAGTATCTTTTTTCCTTAAGCTGAGCTATTGCCTTACCTTCACCTTCCAGTTCAACCACCTTGAATTCCATTATGTAGACTCTGTCTTCGTAAAAAACCGTCATGTCTATCTTACCAACACTTGTTGCATCTTCCACCACAACATTAAACCCGCTGGCAGAAAAATAGGCATACACCACACTGGCATAGTAGCCTTCGTACTTGTAAATCTCATTTCGACGATACCAGTCGTGCGGTATGCTTGAGAAGAAGCTTATGAAGATTTTCTTCACTCCCTCAAGATCGTTTCCCCTTATAGCATTCCGAAGGGCGCTCTTGTTTTCTTCTTTCCTGTAATAGTCCTGAACCAGATAATCCAGCAGACAGTTGTTAAAGCTTATCTCTACTTCCTTATTGGGAAAGCTGAGAGTATACACAATAGTTCCGAGTTCTGTTTCCTTGCTGACTATGGTCAAATAGCCGGTTTGAAAAAGAAGGTTTTCGGGATTGATGAGATCTATATCAAAGCTTCCTATGAGTTCTTCTCCAACCTTGAGTCTGGCAAGTCTGGGAAGGTAGTATCGCCTTTCGTCCATGAGTTTTATCAAAAACGTCGGAGTTCCGGTTTCAAACCAGTAGGGGCGAAATTCCAGTTTGTCTAAATACAGAAGAATATCAAAGGGATTATAAACAGGCTCTCCCAACCACGAGTAGCCATCGTACCAACACCGAATTTTTTCCAGGTCAACATTGGAAAGTCTTTCTTCAAAAACTCTTTCAAATTCACTTTGAGTGTATCCACATACAGTAGCGTATTTCTCATCTAAGGTTATGTCATTCAACTGATTCAATCCACTGAACAAAGAAACCTTGCTGAACTTGGAGACTCCGGTGATAAAAACAAACTTTAGGTAAGCATCCAGGGGTTTTAAAACACCATAAAAATTTTTCAGCACTTCCCTGATCTCAATTGCCAGCTTTCTATCTTCTATCCTATCCAGAATTGGCTTATCGTATTCGTCGATCAAAACAACAACTTTTTGGTCATATTTTTCAGAAACCTTTTCCACCAGTTCTCTGAACCTGAGGTTTATTAGATCTTCTTCGCAGGTTATGCCGTAAAGCCTTCCATGTCTTCTGAGAATAGACTCAATTGTTTTGCAAAGAGTATCTACGGAGTCAATCACACCTTCGGCAAAGTCTATGTAAATTACCGGGTATTTCTTGCTCCAGTCCCAGTGAGTTTCAAGATAAAGGCCTTTGAAAAGTTCCTTCTTCCCAAGAAAAGCCTGCCTTAAAGTGTCCAGAAAAAGAGATTTACCAAAACGACGAGGGCGAGAGAGAAAATAGTATTTGCCCTCACTGGCGAGTTTTTCTACAAAGTGAGTTTTATCCACGTAATAGTAGTTTTCTTTTCTTATCTCCTCGAAACTTTGAATGCCTATCGGAAGCTTTCTCATATATTATCTCACCTTACCCTTGGTGTCATATTTATTTAAGTTTTTCTGGTTCTTGAAGCCTTCAATTCAAAATTTGAGTTCAATCCCAAAAGCTTTCTTGTGAACTACTCCACCTCATAGAGGGTGTAAACACCCTCTATGAGGTGGAGCTTCCTACTTCCACGAGGGATGGCTTTTTAGGTATCCCGTGAGGGATACGGTCATCCACCAGAGCCCCCTTCACCAGCCTGAATTCGGACCGTTCCAGCCCTACTTTATATAAATTTACGGATGCATTTATGTCTCTATTGTGGGTCATTCCACATACAGGACAAGTCCAGGTTCTTTGGGATAAAGTCAGCTCCTTTTTCCTGTATCCACAGCAGTGACACTGCTTAGAAGAAGGGAAATGACGATCTACCTTATCAAGAGTTCTCCCATACCACTGAGCTTTGTATTCGAGGTAGGATAAGAATTTCGACCAACCATTGTCAGAGATAGACTTAGCGAGTCTTGTTTGTAAAAGCCCCTTTACATTCAGATCCTCCACCACCACGACTTGTTTTTCGTCTATGATGGTTTTGGATAGTTTATGTAAAAAGTCTTTTCTTGCATTAAAGACATAAGCATATTGTCTAGTTAATCTCAGTTTTGTTTTTTCGTAATTCTTTAGATCTTTTTGTCTTTTCGATAAGTTTCTCTGGGGTCTTTTTAATCTTTTCTCTGCTCTTTTTAAATACCTTGGATGTTCCACCTTACGGGTTCCATAATCTGTGGTTACTGTTATGAAATGTTCAAGTCTTAAGTCTATTCCACAGACTCTGGTTCTAGGCTTTTTAACTTTATTTCTCGGTTCTTCCGTTTCTACCAGAATCGATACGTAGTATCTACCATTACTTGCTTTGCTTACAGTAGCGGATTTTATTTCCCCTTTGGAGAATCTATAGGACTTAATTCTGATACCATTCTTTAGTTTAGGTAAGACCAGAATCTCTTTTTCAAAATCTACCTTAATAGGGTTATGCGAGTTATTTGTGTTATAAGACTGTTTATCTTTCCTTTGTAATCTAAAGTAACGTGAGTTTCTGAAATGATTTCTGAAAGCTTTTTCAAGCTGTAATTGTACATTGGCGAGAGCAGAGGTATCCACTTCTTTGAGAAAAGGATACTCTTCCTTATATTTAGCTGGAGTAATTCGAGGTATGGGGTTTTTCTGCTTATATGCTTCAAGTTTTTCCGCCAGCATCTTATTCCAGATAAATCTGCAACAGCCGAAAGTTTTGGCAAAGAATATCACCTGATCTTTCGTAGGATAGATACGGTATTTGTAAGCTTTCCTCGTCACCATCAGCTCTTCCCAGTTCTTTGTTCTGTCACTCCAACATTATGAATGTTTTCAATGATGGTCTAAAATGTCAAATACTTTTTTAACCTAACTCCGCAAGAAGTCTCCACCTTCTATAGGGAGTGTTCGAAAAATATGTAAAGAAGTAGAAGTAAATGATATGAACAAGAAGCGGATAATGAGGTGGGTTTTGATCAAAATAAGGGTAAGTAGAGCGAGACGGTTCAGGTTATAGAGCACTGCAGTGGCCAGAGCCCGCTTCATGGCCAGATCTTCTCTAAAAAGTGGGAAGACAGAATTAACCCTGATTTATAGACCCAAAAACCCCTTCTATCATGTACCTTTGCGATCCCCGTTCTTCCCAACCCCGATGGGAAATTTGTCTCAATTGATCTCGTATCGAATAACGCCAGGTGGTTTTTATACGAATAGCAGGCTGAGCTCCAAGCTTTTAGATCTGATCTAAGATGTCTAGAGTCATATATTCGGTCTCCCTTCCGAGCTAAAATCCGTCGTAGAAGCTCTACCTCAGAAGCGTAAGGAGGTCCCACAGCTCCCCCAAGCACCACTGCTTTCCCTTTATCATCTACAGCAACAAGCAGTACCAATCTCACATGTGATTGTACAAGTCTTACTTCAGTCCCTCGAAACCATTTCAATGCGTATCGATCTCTGAAACCATATCCCGTTCCGTCAACCATCAAAGATTGCCATTTCCCTTTGTGTCTTCGAAAAACTGCTTCCCCTGTTTGCTCAAGTAATTCTTGAAGTACCGAAATGGGAATTTTCCTGATTCTGTAATGATAGGTGCTCAAAGCCGGTTAGAAACCGTCTCCAATGTTTCTCTGTAAGAAAGTCGCCATAAAGTTTGGAAAAGCCATAAAGCAAGAATCAATGTATCATCGTAAGTGTGTGGACGACTTCAGTGTTTCTCACACCCTGGGCTGGATTGAGAAGTTTTATTCCGGAAGAAAGTCTGGAGTAATCTATAAATGCGGATAAAGTCTAATCTAGACCGTCTCATCTCCCCTAGCTATCCTTCCTCCTTCGCAAAGTTTCTTTGGAGTTATACCACTATCACCGGACTCCGACAAACACAGTGAGATTATATTTTTAGAACATCCCTCACCAACGTTGACGGACTTGGTTTAGGCAAGATATAAAAAGATTGAACAGTGATGTGATACAAGGCTGAGCACTTAGGGGGTATGAATTGGCCATGATTTTAAGCCAAGAAGAATTGAAAATGGCATGGCGCGCTTTTATTAACGGAGAAAGTGATTCTCATTTAGCGAAAATTAGGCCTGTTATCCGTGAGTCATGGGAGCGTTGTCAAAGAGCTGGGGTTAATCCATATCAGAAAGTGGTTGCCAAAGTATTAGCACCTGATGAGCTGGAGGTACTACGGAAAAAGAATCGGGAGTGGCTAGAAATAGCTCGTCCTGTAATGGAGACATTGTACAAGTTTGTTGCGGGATCTGGATTTGTGGTTGCCGTTGCTGATCGCAATGGTTACTTGTTAGAAGTAATTGGTGATCCAGAGATAGTCCATGCTATTGCACGAGGAAATTTTGTTCCCGGAGCAGATTGGAGTGAGTTGAGTGCAGGGACCAATAGTATAGGAACTGCTCTGATTATAAACCAACCTTTGCAAATTTTTGGTTATGAACACTATTGCATTTGTTCTCACAGGTGGACGTGTTCCGCAGCACCTATTTATGCTCCAGATGGCAAGTTAGTAGGGATATTGGATATGACTGGTTCTTATGAAAAAGTTCATTCCCACACCTTGGGCATGGTTGTAGCAGGAGCAAGTGCCATTGAGAGGGAAATGACTATAAAGCGAGCCTGGCGAGAACGGGATCTGGCCAACCAAGTCCGGGATGCCTTAATGGAGTCAATTTCCGATGGGATTTTGGCTATAGATTTATCTCAGAGAATTATCCATATTAATCGGGAGGCTGCTCGACTTCTAAGTATATCTCCTAGGGAGGCGTTAGGGAAAAACATACGAGATATGCTAAATAGTGAAGAACCAGTTTGGAAAGCAATTATAAGTGGCCAGAAATTTGTTACCGATTGGGAACTGGAGGTAACTACTTCAACTGGGGCACTCAGACTAACCGTAACTTCTCGCCCTATCTATGGAAGTGGTGAACAGTGTGAAGGTGTTGTTATAGTTATGAATGAGATTACCCGGGCGCGTAAGCTAACCCAACGGATGAGCGGAGCTGTGGCTAGATTTAGTTTTGGAGATTTGGTAGGTAAAGATCCCAAGTTTCTGGAATGCTTGCGATTGGCCAAAGCCGTAGCTAGTGGTGATTCCACAGTACTACTCCTGGGAGAAAGTGGCACAGGCAAGGACGTTTTGGCTCAGGCTATTCATAATGCCAGTCCAAGGGCGTGTGGTCCTTTTGTGGCTATTAATTGTGGTGCAATTCCTCGTGATCTAATAGGAAGTGAACTTTTTGGGTATGCGGAAGGAGCTTTTACTGGTGCCAAAAAAGGAGGGAGTCCTGGTAAATTCGAATTGGCAGATGGGGGAACGATTTTCTTAGATGAAATAGGAGACATGCCTTTGGAATTGCAAACGGCTCTTCTAAGGGTGTTGGAGGAGAAATCTGTAGTTAGAATAGGTGACTCTAGAGTGTTGCCAGTTAACGTACGTGTTATTGCAGCTACCAATCGTGATTTGATCGCGGAAGTAGAAAAAGGGACCTTTCGGCGAGATTTGTATTATCGTTTAAACGTTGTTAGCATTCGACTGGTTCCTCTCAGAGAACGCTTAGGAGATATTGAGCTTCTCTTTTGGCATTTTCTGGAGCAAATAGGGAGGCGGATAGGGAGGAAGATTTCTAAGGTGGAAGAAGAGGTTTATTGCGTACTTAAGTCTTATTCATGGCCTGGCAATGTTCGTGAGTTGCAAAATGTTGTAGAGAGAGCGCTACACGTAACCGACGGCTCGACAATACGCGTGGAGCATTTACCAAAGGAGGTGTGTGAAGCCAAAAATAACTCTCGAAACCCAAGAGATTTCCTGCCTATTTCAGATTATGAAAAGCAGATAATTGCAAATTTGTTAAGAAAAAGCGGGGGTAACTTATCTCAAGTGGCCAAACAGTTAGGTATAGCTAGAACAACCCTTTACCGAAAGATGAGAAAATATGGGTTACTCAGGACTTAGGTAAAATTACTGTAGTTAAAAAATACATGTGTTACAATTTTAAACGCATTGTATAAAGCCTGAAAAACGAAGGTAACACAAAGGTAGCCACAGTTATTGTAGCGTTGTGAAACACATAAGCAACTTAGTTAGAGATATCCACGGGTGGTTTTCCTTCCTAATTTTATGGTCTATGTAAAATTGGCATAAGATTTGATAGCTTTAAATGGTTGAGAAAGGTAAAATTAGTAAAGTATTCTTGCTGAAAATTAAAGACCTTCTTATAGAAGGTGGAGACTTCTTGCGGAAATCTGGTTAAAAGTTGAAAATTTCTAGGATAGAAGAAAATTTTCTGGAAATTTTAGCATAGGGAGGAAGGAAATGGGAGTTTTTTATCAGAAGGAAATTGAGACCATGAGCAGAAAAGAACTAGAAGCTTTACAATTTGAACGATTGAAATGGCAAATTAATCGTTGCTATGAAAGTTCTCCTTTCTACCGGGAAAAGTGGGAAAAAGCAGGTTTTAAACCTAAATATCTAAATAGTTTAGCCGATGTTAGGAACATTCCAGTGGTAACCAAGGATGAGTTAAGAGATGAGCAGGCTAAATATCCTCCTTTTGGCAGATATGTGTTGGCTCCAAGAAGTGAATGGAGAGAATTACACCCTTCTTCCGGTACTACAGGCAATCCTGTTAATACTATTTGGAGCGAACGAGATGTTAACAGCATTACAGAGGTAACAGCTAGAATGATGTGGGGCTTTGGGGTTAGACCTGGGGATATTATACAAAACGGATTTAGTTATGGTTTATGGGTAGCAGGAATGTCGGCTCATTATGCTGCTAGAAAGTTAGGATGTTTTGTTATTCCTGTTGGTGCACAACTGTCCAAGAGACAGATAGAGTATTTTAAAAATCCAGGATCTGATGTGCTTTTGTGTACACCTTCGTTCGCACTTCATATTGCAGAAAAGATGAGCGAGGAAGGAATATCACCGAATGAGATTCCTTTACGAATAGGAGCTTTTGGAGGAGAAGGTGGTACTGAAAACCCAAGTACTCGTTCACGGCTTGAGGCTGGTTTGGGTATTGATGCATATGACTTTTACGGTCTGGCTGAGATTGGTCCCACTTTTGCCGCTGAGTGTACCGAAAAAGCTGGCTTACATTGGGCTGAGGATCATTATCTTATTGAAATTATTAACCCTGAGACAATGGACCCCTGTGTGGAGGGAGAAATTGGGGTCCTGGTGATTTCACATCTGACGAGGGAAGCTACTCCAATGGTGCGATACTGGACTAACGATTTAGCAAAAATGGTTGTTGAACCATGTAGATGTGGAAGAACTCATGCTCGTTCGCCAGGAGGCATATTGGGACGCGCAGATGACTTGGTAGTGTATAAAGGAGCTAAATTTTATCCATCCCAAGTAGAGAAAGTTATTCGAGGGTTTGATTGTTTAAGCAATGAATTTAGGATCGAATTAACATATGATGAAAAAAGAGGTGTTGACGTTTGTACCGTTATCGTAGAAAAAGTGACAGAAATTGATGAAAATGTCTTTATTCCACAACTTAAAAAGGCTTTAAAGGAAGAACTGATGGTTACTCCTGAAATCTCCGTCAAACCTTTTGGATATATTGAACGAACTGCTTTTAAAGCTAAAAGGCTATTTGATTTAAGGAAAAAATGAGGAAAATAGAAAAAGAAGGGAAATAATCATGGCGTTTTCGATGAGCATATTTGATTTGACTGGGAAAGTTGCCGTAGTAACTGGAGCCACCAGAGGGATTGGATATGGTATTGCTTTGGGTTTAGCCCAGGCTGGAGCAGATCTGGTAGTAGTTAGCCGAAATCAAGCTGACTGCGACCGGGTGGTTCAAGAAATACAAAATATGGGGAGACGGGCTATTGGTGTAGCTACTGATGTTACTCAAAATGACCAAGTGCGACGTCTAGTGGAAGTGGCTGTTACCAAGTTTAGTAAAATAGACATTTTAGTAAACAATGCAGGAACCGCCATTACCAAAAAAGCGGAGGAGCTTACCGAAGAAGATTTTGACCGCGTAGTAAATGTAGATCAACGAGCGGCTTTTTTTGTGGCTCAGGCTGTAGGTCTCCAGATGATTAAACAGGGCGAAGGCGGTCGTATAATTAATATAGCTTCCATTCTTGGACTAGTAGGAGAGCGACAGGTTTTACCTTATTGTGTGGCTAAAGGCGGTCTAATTCAAATGACTAGAGCTTTAGCACTAGAATGGGCTAAGTATAACATTACTGTTAACGCGTTATGTCCTGGTTATGTCCTTACCCCTATGAACGAGGCTGTCTTGAAGGATGAAAAAATATACAGCAGCATAATTAGCAAAATTCCTATGCGTCGTCTTGGAGAAATTGAAGAAATGGTTGGAGCAGTGGTTTTCATGGCCTCAGATGCAGCGAGTTATATGACAGGCCAATGCTTGGTGATAGATGGAGGATGGACGGCTCAGTAGGTTCAGACTTTTGTGTGGAGTAACTGTCAATTTACTATTGTGTTAAACAAATGAAGGAGGTGAGAAAAAGCGAAGATATTGCAATCTGATGAATAAATGGTGTCAAGTTATTGTATTTATTATTATCTGGTCTCACCGTTAATTTGGAATCTGATATTGTGAAAATAAAACTTTCTCAAAACTAGCTTTTTTGAAACTGTATCACACAAGAACCAGAGATAAGAACTGACTTGAAGTCGCAAGATTCAGTTTGAAGTTTTGGTGACTTGGGAAAATGCAAGATGAAGTTTGATTTACCCTAGTATATCTGCATGTTTTGTAGTTATAATAAGTTTGGTAACATAATTCTGCGGGAGGTATAATGAAAATGGGAGAAAAAATGTCAAATTATCGATGGGTGGTACTTGTGGTTTTGTGGTTTGTATACGTGGTTAATTACTTTGATCGGATATCAGTTTTGACTTTTTTGCCCTTGATACGGAAAGATTTAGAGCTTACAGCTGCTCAGGCAGGGTTTGGAGCATCCCTATTTTTCTTTGCTTATGCTCTGGCCCAGTTTAGCGCTGGTTGGCTCTCAGATCGGTTTGGTCCAAAAAAGGTAATGTATATAGCTATTGGTAGCTTTACAGCTGTTACTTTTGTGACTGGGTTAATTAAGAACTATGTGCATTTTATACTTGTGCGGCTTGGGTTAGGTTTGTTTGAAGGACATCACTTTTCACCTTCTCAAAAATGTATTGCCAATTGGTTTCCTAAGGAAGAAAAAGGACGTGCTACAGGTTTTTTCGCAACTACGTGGGCTATAGCTCCGGCAATTATACCAGTTATCATTACTTGGTTAGCGAGTTATTATGGTGGTAATTGGCGGCCCGTTTTTTATTGGCTTGCTATTCCAGGAATAGTGGCTATCCTCTTACTTTGGTATTTTGTGGCTGATAGACCGGAAGAAATAGTTAAAAAGAGACGCATGACACAAGCGGAGTTGGAATACATTATTGGGGGCGGTGCTACTGATAGTGAACCTAAGAAGCATTTTAAAGAGGGACTGCGAGTTATTGCCAAGGATGTTCATTTTTGGATGTATACTGTTGTCCTTTTCATGGGCCTAGCTATTTATTGGGGAAGTACAACTTGGATTTCATCTTTTCTGTATGAGCAACACGGATTTAACATAAAAGCCATGGGTGCCTTAGCTTCTCTGCCTTACGCGGTTGCTTTTATAGCTATGCTGGTTGGTGGATGGATGACAGATAAGATATTTAAAAACAAGACCCGACCAGTATTACTTATATCTTTCATAGGAAGCGCCCCGGTCCTTTTCTATATGGGAATGGTTCCTAAAGGGAATGTAAGCATGATTATTACTATGCTGGTATTGATGGGATTTTTTGTTAACTTAACTTGGGGAGCAATTTATGCATATCCACAAATTCGATACCCACGGGAAATTGTAGGCACCGCCGTGGGGATATCTAATGGATTTGGGCAGTTTGGAGCTTTTTTAGCACCACTTATCGCTGGGTATCTAGTGGTGGAAAAAGCTGGAGGGGGAGCTTCTTACATTAGGGTGTTCATTTTCTTTGCGGCCCTAGCGGTGATAGCTGCTATTTTAACGTTGGTGTTAAGTGAAAAACCTCTGACAACAACAGCACACCAAAATGGTTCAATCCCGGATGTAAGAAGTGCTTAATTCTATTGGGAAGAAAATAGTCGTATGGAACTCAAGTTTTTCATGTCACTCGAGGTGAAAAAATGGAAAATGTGTTCATAGTCGGTGCAGCACGGACTCCCATTGGGGATTTTCTAGGAAGTTTAAAAGATGTTTCAGCAGTTGATTTGGGAGTAATAGCGGCTAAAGCAGCTATGGAACGTGCTGGTGTTAAGCCCAAGGAAGTGGAAGATGTAATAGCTGGGATGGTTTATAAAGCTGGTGCAAAGGGTAATCCCGCCAGACAGGTGCAGTTAAGATGTGGGATTCCAGTAGAGGCAGCTGCGGTCACTGTAGATCAGCAATGTGCTTCTGGAATGCGTGCACTGGAAATTGGTGTCCAGCAAATTATGCTTGGAAGATCAAAGGTGAGCCTTGTAATAGGTATGGAGAGTATGTCCCGGGTGCCATATTTACTTATGGGAATCCGTACAGGGTACCGGTTGGGTTCTATACAAGTAGAAGATGGTTTGCTATATGACGCCCTTCACGACGCGTTTTACAATTATCATATGGGGGTTACTGCCGAAAACCTGGTAGAAAAGTATGGCATCACTCGCCAAGAACAGGATGAGTTGGCGTTACTAAGCCATCAAAGGGCCGTAACCGCTATTAACGAGGGAAAATTCAGAGAGGAAATTGTGCCTGTGGAAGTAAAGACAAGAAAAGGTATAACGTTAGTGAATATCGACGAACATCCCCGCCCGGACACTTCCTTAGAAACTCTTTCCAAGCTTCGCCCAGTTTTTAAAGAAGGTGGAACTGTAACTGCTGGTAATGCCAGTGGGATCAATGACGGTGCAGCAGCCATAGTTCTGATGGCCGAATCTAAAACTAGGGAACTGGGTATAAAGCCGCTGGCGAAAGTGATTTCCACTGCTTCTTTTGGAGTTTCTCCGGAAATAATGGGTATTGGGCCAGTTTATGCTATACCCAAAGCACTGAAATATGCGGGATTACACTTAAACGAGATAGATTATTTTGAAATTAATGAAGCTTTTGCTGCGCAATTCTTGGCTGTGAACCGAGAATTAAAGTTGGATATGGATCGTGTAAATGCCAACGGGTCTGGTATTTCTTTAGGGCACCCAGTTGGGTGTACAGGTGTACGCATTGTGGTGACCTTGCTATTTGAGCTAAGGCGCAGAGGTGGCCGCTATGGAGTGGCTTCCCTTTGTGCTGGCGGTGGGCCTGCAATGGCCACAGTGATTGAGGCAACCTACTAATTTAGCAAGGGGAGATTTATGAAAAAGGTGCCGATTCCTTACAAATTGCGGTTTTGAAAGGAGGTGTTTTTTACATGGGATTTCCCATCCAACGCCCCCGACGTTTGCGGGTGAACGAAAAAATCCGCCATTTGGTAGAGGAAACCACAGTAGAAGTGGGGGATCTAATTTATCCGTGTTTTGTTACCCACGGCGAAAAAGTGAAAAAACCGGTCGAATCCATGCCAGGAATATACAATTTGTCCGTAGATATGCTATTAGAAGAAATAGCCGAAATTGAAAAACTGGGGATTCCTGGGGTTATCCTATTTGGTCTTCCAAGCCGCAAGGATGAAATGGGGAGTGAAGCATACGACGATGATGGTATTGTGCAACGGGCAGTACGCGCCCTTAAACAACATTTTCCCAACTTTTTGGTCATCACAGATGTTTGTCTCTGCGGATATACTAGCCACGGTCATTGCGGAGTAGTAAAAGAAGGACATATTTTAAACGATCCCACTTTGGAGCTATTAGCTCGTATTGCTATTTCTCACGCTCGAGCTGGAGCAGATATTGTAGCTCCCTCTGACATGATGGATGGGCGGATAGGATTTATCCGGAAAGCCTTGGACGGTGCCGGATTCCAAGATGTGGTTATCATGTCTTACTCAGTCAAATATGCTTCGGCTTTCTATGATCCTTTTCGAGAGGCAGCTTATTCTGCGCCCAAATTCGGAGATCGTCGGTCATACCAAATGAACCCCTCAAATGCACGAGAGGCGCTCCGAGAGGTTCTTCTTGACATAGAAGAAGGAGCGGACATTATTATGATCAAACCAGCCCTTGCTTATTTAGACATCATTTGTCAGGTTCGGGAACGTTTTCCTTATCCTATAGCTGCTTACAACGTCAGTGGAGAGTATGCTTCAATAAAGGCCGCTGCCCTTAGAGGATGGATTGATGAACAACGGGTAGTTCTTGAAATTCTTACAGGTATAAAAAGGGCCGGAGCGGATATCATTTTGACTTATCATGCTAAGGATGTGGCTCGTTGGCTAAAAGGGGGTTAATTTTTTGCAGGTAAAACTGGTGGTTTCTGCCTTCTAGGATACCTGAAGGTTGTGGAAGTTAGGGCAAAATTCTTAGAAAAAGGGGAGGATAACCATGCTTAGAACCAAAGATCAATACTTTGAAAAATTATTCTCTATGAAACCCAATATTTATATAGGTGGGAAGAAAGTCTCAAGAGACGATCCGAGATTACGACCTGGACTCAATGTAATTGGTGTTACATTCGATTTAGCACGCAATGAAAAGTGGAAAAACGTGGCCACGGCATATTCTAGTCTAATAAATGAAGAGATAAACAGGTTTGCTCATTTACCGCAAAACCCTTACGATTTGATACAAAAACAGAAACTCATAAGGCTTGCTGCACGGCGTGTAGGTGGGTGCATACAACGATGTATGGGGCACGATGCTATAAACGCTTTGGCTATATGTACAAAGGAAATAGATGAGGTTAAGGGAACAAACTATCATGAAAGATTTATGAACTACTTGAAGTATTATCAAAGGAATGATCTTGTGGGTTGTTGTGCTCAAACTGATTCTAAGGGAGACAGATTAAAAAGACCCAGCGAACAACTGGATCCTGATCACTATGTACATATTGTGCAAGAAAGAGATGACGGGATCATTGTAAGAGGTTTTAAAATGTCTATAACGCAGGCTGCCTATGCAGACGAAATATTGGTTATACCAACAAGAGCGCTCAGATCGGACGATAAGGCTTTTGCTGTGGCATTTGCACTACCTGCTGATTGGGACAATATGTATCTAATTACAAGACCCGTATGGCTCAGAGACAAAGATGATAAAGATGCTCCTCCATTTTGCAAATACGGTGTATCAGACTCTGTGATAGTTTTTGATAATACATTTGTGCCAAAAGAAAGAGTATTTATGTGTGGTGAGTGGGAATTTGGCAGAAGACTCGCTCTTCTTTTTGCAAATTCTCACAGGCACAGCTACGCTGGATGCAAACCTGCAGTATCGGATATACTGTGTGGTGCAGCATGTTTAGCTGCTGAAGCTAATAATATAGAAAAAGTTTCGCATGTACGAGAAAAACTAACAGAATATGCAGGAGCAGCTGAACTTGCATACGCAGCAGGCATAGCAGCTGCTGTATTTGGTGAAAAAACAAAGGCTGGAGTTTTTTTCCCAAACCCAATTTACGCAAATGTTGGTAGAAGACTGACAGGTGAACTTATTTACCACGAGTACAATATCTTAACGGAGATAGCTGGTGGAATAAGTGTTACGTTGCCATTTAAAGAAGACTTTTTTGCTCCAGAAACAAAAGAGTATCTAGAAAAATTTATTGTAAGGAATCCAAATCTAACAGCTGATTATTCGTTGAAAGTATGGAAGTTTGTGGAAAACGTTGGTGCCTCGCCTATGACTGCCTGGTATGAAATAGCTGGAGTTCATGGTGGAGGCTCGCCAATTATGGAAACTATAGCTTTAAGTAGTGAGTATGATTTTGAAACTAGGAAAAATCTGGCTCGTTATCTTGCAGGTATAGACGAAGCTTACGATGAATCAAAGGAACTTGAGTTAGAGCCAAGCGATATTAAATAAGGTCCTTTCACAAAAGGTACATTTGGTAAATTGCAAAAATTGATTGTTGAGTCTGCCTACCGTGGAGCCTGCTTCCCTGGTAGGCAGGCAAAAAGCGGTTTTCATGAGAGTTAAAATAATGTTGTGTCCAAATGTGGAGGAAAAAGGTGATGGAAAGTAGGAAGAGGCAATCTCGTGTTCCGTGGAACTAATATTGTTAGAGAGGAGCATAACTCTTCAGGTAACCCGAAATATTCCGAAGCATTTTGCTTTTCGTAGGATTGAATATAATTTGTTTCTATCTCCCATTTCTGACCACTGCTTTATCCGATCTCCCTGATTTTAAGAGGGAAGAGTATTGTGATCCCGAGGAGTTTGTGATGAATTTGAAATGTAGATATATGGCTTCTTGTAAGGTTACAGGAAGTTTTTGGTTTGTGTGCTTAAATTCTACACCCAACATGAATTAGCTCTAGAAAGGAGAAAATACTCATGTTTACTCAACAAATTAAATTTACCGAGTCGTCCAGAGAACAACTTTTGCAGAAAGCCTATCATCTAGCCGCTGATTATGAGAGAAAATATATGGGTTGTGCCCAATGCCTTATCGCCTCAATGCAAGATATTCTCGGTGTAGAAGAAAGCGTATTTAAGGCTGCTTCTCTTTTGGTCGGGGGTGTTTGTGCTACTACCGAAGGGCCTTGTGGGGCTTACTTGGGGGGATTAATGGTTCTGGGTTGGTTGTTCGGTCGGGATAGAGAAAAGTTTGACCAATTTTTAAATATATTCCAGTATGTTGGGAAATTGGGGCTGAAATATCGTAAACAGTTTTATAACAAATATGGCAGCTGTGTCTGTAAGGATATCCAGTCTTCTATTTTTGGTCGGTTTTATAAACTTCTTGATCCTGAAGAATTCAAAGAGTTCGAGTTAGCAGGGGGACATACTGACAAATGCCCGTCCGTAATTGGTCTTGCTGCGACATGGTTGATCGAGATTATTTTTGATGAGTTAAGTAAAAGGGAATGTGCGGTGTAGTTAGCCATTATCACCCTCCAAGAAAGGATGTCCCTGAACGATGTGATATTCGGTGATATACCGATCTCAGGGAAAGCTTATGTTTTAGACTCCAGAAGGAAGATTCTACTTGGGTAAGTCCCGCGGTATCACGGGACAAAACCCCTTGTCTAAAAGATCTGTTCGGGAAGACCGTAGTCCTACAGTACGCGGGATAGTGCCCGGAAACTTCAATCCCCTGCTCATCTTTCATCTTTGAGTTTCCAGGGAAAGCTTTACTGCTTTACCATCTTTTCCCCTCAACGTGAATCTCGTAAAATCGAGCAACAAGATTGTACTTTCCCTTGAGACGGCCGATACGCTCCAATACCTTATTTGTACTTTTTGTTCCCCCTTTTGGATAGAATCGGCCAATTTCTGAAGATCCTGCTCAAAATGTATCTGAAATCGATTTTTTTTACGGACTTTTGGTGCCTTCCCTCGCTTTCACAAAAAACATCTCGTTTGAGCAGTATTGATCCATCGGAATTTGAAGTTGAGATGGGTCCGCCGAACGCTGGATGCGGAGCCATCCCATCCTACTGGAATCCCGCGAAGCACGGGATTATGATATATTATAGTAAGTGTAAGCTAGCGGCTCTCACTTCATGGCTTCAGAGCTGTTCTCCCTGATGTGTTCCTTGAAGCGCTCAACATCTTCGGCCGTATCAATCCCAATGGTGTCTCTTGGCGAAGGCACAACAAGAATGGAGTATCCGTATTCCAGCACTCGTAACTGCTCCAGCTTTTCACGCCGTTCC
>Ga0080004_1126124_pt1 | contig 43697 bp, 40 predicted proteins | sample WasSprMetagenome_FD_69207 | JGI IMG/M metagenome (GOLD analysis project Ga0080004, IMG submission 69207) | Sulfidic aquatic microbial communities from Washburn Spring, Yellowstone National Park, USA - WS (SPADES assembly) (version 2) | ecosystem: Environmental > Aquatic > Thermal springs > Hot...
CAGAACGCCATGTTCTGGAAGATATTAATTAAAATAGCAAAGTTTTATTATTGCTTTTCTTGCTATATTATCAGCAGAATTTAAATGTCTATTTTTATGTCTATTGCAATGTTTACAATATGCTTCATTATTGCTTATGAATTCCACATAATTTCCGCATTTACTACATCTCTTCGAAGTTTCATATGCATTTATTAAGATTTGTTCAAGATTCTTTTTATTCTTTATTGGTTTATAAGCAAGAATCTTTGTTGGATAATTCCATAAAGCTTTAAGCTTTCTGAAATACTCTTTTTATTATTCTTCGCAACCATTGATTGTTTGCTTTATTTACTTCTTTTCTATTTCTATTATTGTTGTTTGCCTTATAATTAGCAAGATTTTCAAAAGCAATTGCTACTATATCAGAACCATACTTCTCTATACTTTGTAGTGCAATATTAATAATCTCTCTTTAGAAGCTTTCTCTGTCCAATCTCTATTCTGCCTTTGAACCCTTTTATTTATTCTTTGATATAATTCATTGTATTTTACTGAATTTCCATGATTTCTCTGAAGTTTTCTTAGAACTTTTTCTTGAAAGAAATGGGGCTTAATTTTCTGTTTAATAAAACCCATTTCTTCATCTTTTATTAATCCATTGCTTCTATTCCAAATCCATATTGCATACGCTATACCATTCCTTGAATTCAGATCGATACCTAGAATTGCTATTTTTCGAAGCTTTTTGAATTCTTCTTTAGTTAGTAATTCAATGCTTTTCCTTAGTGTTATGTTTAAAGTCCAATGAGAATTTCTAACAATCCCCCTTCTTTTATGCTTTCCTTTTAAATAGCTTGATGGAATTATCATTACTTCAGTAGCTTTTGCTCCATTATTAATTTCTTTCTTTAAATATTCCATGTTTTCTTCATCAATCTTCAAAAGAATTCTATGGTATTTTTTCTCTGGATGAGTAATGTATATTGTATTATTCTCAAAGTCAATGCTAAATCCTGTATTGAAAGCAATTGGATGAAATGCTGGAATTTCAAAGTTATTAAATTGTTTTAAAGAATTTTTGTACGTTGTTGGAATATGAAGATCATCAATGTTTATTCCTTTCCTTTTTTGCCATACTGATTATCTCCAAATTGCTAATAGTTTTTCAAGCTCTTTTAGATTTTCATTATTTATTTTTAATTTTATTATTTTATTTATTTCTAATATTATCACCTCTTTTTTTTGATTATTATTATATATTTTAAAAAGAATATTTAAGCATTTTAGTTGCATAATTTCTTTAATTTATATAGAATTTTAAAATAAAGAAAATATTTTTGAAGGATTTGAAAATGAAAAATTGTATAGAAAAATATTTGCATTATTCATTATATAATAAAAATTTTATAAAAAAATTAAATAATTAGACACGCCCGTTTCATGAATAAAACTTAATAACAGCCAAGTATATAATTATTATATAGAAATGTTAAAGAGTAATAAAGAACTTAGATTAAGAGTAGCTGAAGCAAGACGAAGAGATGTTGGTTATGGAATTGCACGTATAGATAGAGAAGTAGGTGCAAGCATAGGGCTTTCAACAGGAGATATTATAGAAATTCAAGGTAAAAAAATTGCAGCTGCAACTTTATGGTTAGGATATTCTGATGAAAAAGAGAAAGATATTATTAGAATAGATGGGTATATAAGAAGCAATGCTGGAGTATCACTAAACGAATATGTTATTGTTAGAAAAGCTGATGTAAAAGAAGCAATTTCAGTAACTTTAGCACCAGTTAATACATCTATAAAAACTGATGAAAATTTAACAAGAATAATAAAAAGTAGATTAATAGACTATCCAGTAATTCAAAAGAATGTTATTCCTGTACTATTCTTTGGAAATTTATTTACTTTTGCAGTATTACAAACAAAACCTTCAGGAGTAGTTAAAATCACACCTAAAACAAATATTATAATACAAAGTAGAGTTTTACAAGAGAAGGCTCTTAAAGCAAGTGTAACATATGAAGATATAGGTGGCCTTAAAGAAGAAATTCAAAGAATTAGAGAAATGATAGAACTTCCATTAAAATTTCCAGAAATATTCCAAAAATTGGGTGTAGAACCTCCAAAAGGAGTATTATTATATGGCCCTCCAGGATGTGGAAAAACACTTTTAGCAAAAGCAGTTGCAAATGAAAGTGATGCAAACTTTATACTTGTAAATGGTCCAGAAATAATGAGTAAGTATTATGGAGAAACTGAAGCAAGATTTAGAGAAATATTTAAGAGAGCTGAAGAAAATGCTCCTAGTATAATTTTCATAGATGAAATAGATGCAATTGCTCCAAAAAGAGGGGAAGTAACAGGAGAAGTAGAGAAAAGGGTTGTTGCACAATTGCTTGCTTTAATGGATGGGCTTGAAAGTAGAGGTCAAGTTATTGTTATAGGTGCTACGAATAGAATAGAAGCAATAGATCCTGCTCTTAGAAGACCAGGAAGATTTGATAGAGAAATTGAAATAGGGATACCTAGTAAAAATGATAGGAAAGAAATACTTCAAATACATACTCGCGGAATGCCACTTTCATCCGATGTAAATCTAGATATGTTAGCTGAAATTACTAAAGGATATACTGGAGCAGATTTAGCTGCACTTTGTAGAGAAGCTGCTATGAAATGTATTAGAAGAGTTTTACCTAGTATAGATTATTCTGAAGAAAATATTTCACCTGAATTATTGGAAAGTTTGGAAGTAACAATGAAAGATTTTCTTGATGCTTATAAAGAAATAACTCCTACTGCAATGAGAGAAGTTGAAGTTGAGGTATCTAGTGTTAAATGGGAAGATATTGGTGGTCTTGAAGAAGTAAAGCAAAAATTGATAGAAGCAATCGAATGGCCTTTAAAATATCCTGAAAAATTTTCTAGAATGGGAATTTCTCCTCCAAAAGGAGTATTATTATATGGCCCTCCAGGATGTGGAAAAACACTTTTAGCAAAAGCAGTTGCAAATGAAAGTGATGCAAACTTTATACTTGTAAATGGTCCAGAAATATTTAGTAAATGGGTTGGAGAATCTGAAAAAGCAATAAGAGAAATATTTAGAAAAGCTAGAATGGCTGCACCTTCAATAGTATTCTTTGATGAAATAGAAGCAATTGCTATGAGAAAAGAATTGCTTGGAGATGATTCAGGAGTATCTTATAGAGTAATAAGTCAATTAGTAACAGAAATAGATGGAGTTAAGAAGCTTTCAGATGTAATTGTTATAGGTGCAACAAATAGACCAGATTTAATAGATCCAGCAATGCTTAGACCAGGAAGATTGGATTGGCTTGTATATGTTCCTCCACCAGATGAAAAAGCAAGATTACAAATATTAAGAATATATACAAAGAAAATGCCATTATCCCCTGATGTTTCACTTGAATATTTAGCAAAAATTACGGAAGGATATAGTGGAGCAGATTTAGAAAATTTATGTAGAGAAGCTGCTTTACAAGCAATGAGAAGGGATATAAATTCTGAAATTGTTACTTTTAATGATTTTGAAAATGCATTAAAAACAATTAAGCCAAGCATATCTCCTTCAATGATTAAAGAATATGAAAGAATAAAAGAGAAAATAAGGATAAGCGAAAAACCATCTCCAATAATAGGATGAAATAATGTTATACAATAATTCTCTTTTAATTACAATATATGAAACTATAAATAAAATGGGTGGAAAAGTATTAACATCAACATTATTGGAAGAATTGAAAAGAAAAGGCTTAGATATTACATTGAAAGACATTTATGCAATATTATTAAAGCTAGAAATAAATGGGAAAATAAGAGTAACATCTTTAGATAAAGATAAAAAAATGATTGAAGTGATAGCTACTTAATCCACATATCCAAGCTTGTTTTACCTTTGCTTTTTAATAATGCTTCTTTTAATTTATTCAATGCATTTTGTACTCTTTCAATAGAAAAATCATGTTCATCGCATAAAAATTTTATTATTCCATCATAATTTGGCTCTTTCCATTCTAAATTGTAATTATCTGTAACTTTTGGATTTAAGAAAATATCTCTAATAATAGCTGGATCAATCGATAAAGAAGCTTTTTGAATTTCTAAAACTTTCTCTATAGAACCATATTGTTTTATTAATTTTAAAGCTTTTTTTGGTCCAATTCCATATATTCCTTCTGCATAATCTGTTCCAACAAGTATTCCAATATCAATAAGTTCTTTTCTACTAATTTTTAATAAATTTAACATTTTATCAAGATATATTATTTCAGGCTTAACTTCAACATATTCCTTCCTTCCTGGTAAACGTCTTTTACCAACTATTGAAAGGTTTCTAATAAGCCTAGGAGAACCAAATAAAAGAGAATCCATATCTTGAGAAGCAGAAGCATAAACATCTCCTTTTAAAGCAAGATAAGCAGCTTGAGCTTCACCTTCAGAAGGTGCTTGAATGCATGGATTTCCCATTAATTCAATTAATTTTTTAGCACTATTTACTATTTCTTCATTTAATTGTGCAGATCTTATAGCATATTTCTTTGCTTCTTCTATCTCTCCTTTTTCTAAATATTCTTTATAAAGAGCTTCAGCTTCCTTTCTAATTTCTTCTCTTTCTTCAATTGTAATTCTTTTAAGTTCAGGAGGTCTCCCATCAAAAACAAATACAGGCTTAATCCCTTTTTCAATAAAATTTATTGTTCTAAAAAATAATCCGCTTAAATGACTTGTAATCCTACCTTTTGAATCCATTAAAGGTTTTCCATCTTGACCTCTAATAATAGAAAGAAATTGATAAAGCATATTATATGCATCAAAAGCAATAGCTTTACCATTAAGATTTTCCAATTCAATAATAGTTATTGCTTCTGAAGGAATTATTTCTCTTATTTTTACACCCATATGGAATCTATTATAAATAAATAAAGACTAAAATATTAATTTATGTTAAAATGGGCGTGTCCAATTATTTAATTTTTCATAAAATTTTATTATAAAGATTTTTACTTCATAATTTTTAAAAATATTTTTAAAATATCTCCATATAAAATATTAATAATATAAACCAATAAATATAAAAACAATTAATGGAATACTTGGAGTAACCCATATATTTTTATTTTCAATAAATTCTATTTCATTTTTTAATAAAGAAAAAACAAACTTCTTTTTCAATCATATTATTAAAAACAATAAAATTTATTTTTAATCAAAGAAAAGATATGCTTAAATTTTTCTTAAAGAATATGATTATTAAAAAAGGAGAGAAGTGATAATAAAAAATTAAAACTTTCTATATTTAATTAATATCTTCCAGAACATGGCGTTCTGGAGGGTCAGGCATGGGCCAAGCTTCCTGTTCATAGGAAATCCAGCATTAGAGCTTCAAAGGTGAGAAGGCTAAAGCCTTCAATGATTTGCAATGAAAAGCTCTTTTGATCTTGGGAATGAAATAAAGGGGTTAGTAGTGGTTTATCCACTACTTGCTGGATTGCCTCCTCATGGGAGGATTAGGAAGCTCATGCTCTTTCAAGTAAAGAGTATGAGCAACCTCCAGAAAGAGAGGCTAAACTATGGTAGGAAGCTAGACACGCCCTGTTAAAATTTCAGCATCTATTACAAAGTTATATTTTCTTGGAGCAATTTCTAAAACTTTTTTATAATTAAGAATATTAACTTTTCTTCCATATTTTTTAATATTTTCTATAAATTCTTTAATGGCTTTTTCTTCTTCCCCTTCTTTACAAATACAATAATAATGTAAATATGCTTTAGGTTTAGCAATTTTGCATGCTATATCTAAAAAATCTTTAGCTTTATAAGGAAGATTCATAATAATTCTATCTGCAAAATTTTCTTTTTCTTTAAGAATTTCTCTTGCATCTCCTAATATAGCTTCAACTTTATTTTTTACTTTATTAATTTCAATATTTTTCTTTAAGTATTCATATGCATAAGGATTGATTTCAATAGAATAAACATGAGAAACATTACAAATTTTTGCAATAAGTATTGAGAATGGCCCTACTCCAGCAAACATATCAACAACAATTTCATTATTTTTTACTTGAGATGCTACACGTAAACGTTCTGTTGAAAGTTTAGAAGAGAAGAAGACTTTTTTAATATCAAGAAGAAAAATACAACCATTTTCTTTATGAATAGTTTCTGTTTTTCCAGATCCAAATAGAACTTCATATTCTCTAATACGATATTCTCCACTAATAGAACTTTTCTTTAAAAGGACAGTATCAATATTTTTATGAACTTTTTTTATTGCTTCTGCGATATCTTTTATATATTTTTCATATTCTTTTCTTGATTCTATAATAGCAATATTACCAATAATTTCAAAAGATTTTGGAGCTAAATTTGCTATATCTTTTCCATATTTTTTTAATAGATATTCTTCTATACTTCTTGGCTTAATTAATCTTAAAGGAAAATCTTTTAAAATAATAGAATAATAATCAAGCTTATTTTTTAAAAAATTTTCATTAATTTTTTCTTTTAATGGAATAAATAAATATTCTCCATTACTTATAATTTTATAATTTGAATTAAGTAAATTATTTTCTTTTATTATTTTTAAAGCTTTTTCCCCATCCTTTTTTAAGATTTTTAAAGCCCATAAATTACTATTCATATTTTCATAAAAAATGTAATAAAAGAAAATAAAAGAATTTATACTTCTTTTTTAAAGAAAAATTTTATAAGAAGAAAAAATAAAATTTTAAAATGGGCCCGTAGCTTAGCCAGGTAGAGCACCGGAATATTAAAAATGGTGAAGCTCTTAACTAAAAGGAAGTCACCCGGAAGGAAGTATTACTTACTTCCTGGGTAAGGGTCGCGGGTTCAATTCCCGTCGGGCCCGTCATTCAATTCATTTCATATAACACAATTAAAAGGATTAATTTTAAAAAGATGATGATCTTATTCCATTATAAAAAAATATTCTACTTTGATACATTGTAATATAATTTTTAAATTAAATGTGGCATTATTTAATTTTAATAATTCTATGAATTTTCATGGCTATATAAGAAGATAATAAAGCTTTTAATAGATCTCCTGGTAAAAATGGAAAAATACCAATTATTAAGGCACTTAATATATTTCCTCCTAGCCAATAAGAAAGTTGAATAATTCCTAAGCAATATATAATTGCTGTGCCAATTAAAGTAGATAATAAAGTCCATTTAAAGCTAAAATTTTTTTTCATTTCAATCATTCTTCCAATAATGTAAGCTCCTATAATAAATCCTATTAAGTATCCACCTGTAGGTCCAATTAATACTCCAAAGCCTGCTTTACCATATGCAAAAACTGGAAAACCAATTATGCCAATAAGAATATAGATAATTTGACTTAATAAAGCTAATTTACTTCCCAATATTGCTCCTGCTAAATAAACAAAAAATGTTTGTAAAGTTATTGGCACATGAGAAATTGGAATACTAATATAAGCACCTAAAGCTGTTAAAGTTGAAAATAATGAAGCTAAAGAATAAGATATAGTTTTAGATTTAATAGTATACATCTTCTCCACTTTTTTATAATATATGAAGAAATAAGAGTTTATTAAAAGTATGTTAAAAAACAATTGATCATGTTTAAGTGATAGAATAAAAAAGTTTAATATTGAAAGTTCAATTTTCAATAATTATTGAGAATTTTCTTTGCTTAAAATATAAAAAATATGGACTGGGCGGGATTTGAACCCGCGAACCTCCCCGGTGCGAGCGGGGCGATCTTCCAGACTGATCTACCAGCCCATTTATAATTATATTAAAAGTGTTATGGATATAAATTTTTAAAATTTCAAGAATTTTTTATTGATATTTTTATTTAAAAATTTATTAATTGCCATATTATTTTTAAATAATGCTTTTTAAAAATATATACATCTATCTATTAAACATAGAAATTGGTATTGCGGAGGTCGCTTAGCTTGGTCAAGAGCGCCGGACAAAATAATCCGGAATGAGGCTCCGGAAGAATTGGAGAGTCCCATAGGGGTGCGTGGGTTCAAATCCCACCCTCCGCATAACATTTAAAATAAATATCCTTTTTTCCAAATGATTTTTAAATTTTCTAAAAAGCAAGAAAAAGGGGTTTTGTTTTTAACTAAAATGTTCTTTTAAGCATAATAATTATATTAAAAGTTAATACAAAGAAAGAATATTTTTTAAAGAAAAATTAAAAGTCTTTTTTTAAAATATTTTTAATGAAAAATTAATAAGATTCTTTTTTATATTAATTATTCTAGCGGCCGTAGTCTAGTCTGGACAATTGGGAAAAATAGGACATTGGCCTTCCGATAAATTAGAAGAAAGCCAATGATCCCGGGTTCAAATCCCGGCGGCCGCATTTTTTAATGAATATAAAAAATATTGCAATTTTCTAATTTTAATAATTATAATATTCATCTTCAAGAAAAATATCACAATAATAGAATGTTTTTCCTTGTATATTTTGCTTTACTATTTCTCCAATTTTTATAGGTATAGTTTCATTAAATAATGGACCATCATAAACAAAGCAATGATATTCTCCATTTTCACCAGCAGGATCAACAGTAAGTGGCAATTCTCTTAAAAAATCTTCATTCAATTCTTTTCCTACGTATGATGAATTAAGAAATTCTCCATTTACACATGTTACAATAGCTTTAAAACCAAGCTTAATAAATTGTAGAACTATTTCTTTAGTATCTTTTCTCCATAATGGAAAATGTCCTTTAAATCCTTCAGAATAAAGCATTTTCTCTCTATAGCTTTTTACATCTTCAAGGAAAATATCACCAAAAACAAATCCTTTTATCCCTTTTTCTTTATATTTTATTAAAACATTTTTCATTATTATGCCATATTCTTCTATTGAACAATTTTTTGGAATATAAACTTTTTCTAATGGAATATTAAGTAATGATGCTTGTTTTTCTATTAATGAGCGTCTTACACCATGCATAGTGACTCTATCATATTCTTTAGTAAATGTTGTCAATAATCCTACACATTCCAATTCATTCTCATTCATAATTTTATATAAAGAAAATGCGCTATCTTTGCCTCCACTCCAAGAAAGAATGACTTTATCTTTATTCAACTTCTTCATTAAATAAATAATAATTTTAATTTATTTATATTTTGCATAGTTTATAATTCATTCAAATTTCTTAATTTACTATGCTTAAAATAGATTTGAAAATAATATAAAAAAAGACTCTTTAAATTTACAAAAAGATTTATTTTTTATTTAGCGTCCTAAAAAGAAAAAAAAGGAAGGGGGATTTAAGAATTTATCCTGATCCTTCTTTAGGTTTTTTCTTCTTTAGGTTTCTCTTCAGCAGGTTTTTCTTCCTTCTTCTTCTTTTTAGGACACATAACTATCACTATTTCCTTAATGTTTTCCTTATATTTATCTTTTTAAAAAAATTTATAAGGAATTGTGAAAAAGAAATAAAAACCCTTAGATTTAAAATTTTATTAAATATTTTTCTAGTTATTTTAATTTCTTAAATATAAAAAACAAAGCATAAAAATAATTTTGAAATAAAAAATCTCACTTAATTTTCTTTCCACATTTTTTACAAAAAATAGCATTTGATGGGTTTTCTGCTGCGCAATATTTGCAATATACCTTTTTCTTTTTTTCTTTCTCTTTAAACCACATATATGCATAAATTGATAATGGATCTTTCGGATTTGTTAATCTTCTTTCATAATCTTCCATAATTTTTCTCAATATATTGATAAATAATCATTAAATATAAACTTTTTTGCATATTTCAATTAGTTTTTTTTAAATATAATTTATCTTTTTTATAAATTACTTTCATTTCCCTTTTTACATCTTCTATTATAAGGACTTAAACTACTAAAAATTCTAAGAATGATTCTTTTAATAAAAGAATCGAAAATAGCCATGAATGCTTCTAATTAAAAGTCTTCTTTAAACTTATTTTTTTCCTCATAAAAAATTTTAAAGATTTCTTAAAAAGGCATTTTGAAAATTGGAACATCATTAAATGTTATTTCTCTTTTATATGGAACATATGAAATAAAATCTATTTCTTCATTATTTTTTAACATTTTCATCAATTTTTCAGAATGATAAAAAACTTCTGCGCTTATAATCATTTCATTAATAAGTGCTTCAATATCATATCCTTTAAACAATAGCTTATTTATCATATTTTCCATATGTATAGTTGCTTGCATTTTATCTCTTTCAATAACTATATCCATGTATTTTCCTGATGAAGCAGGCTCGTAAGAAACTTTATATCCTCTTAATTCATATTCTTCTGATAATACATTTCTTAATCTTGTTTCATTAACCAATCCTTTAATAATAATTTCATAATTGTCTATTGCTTTTTTTAAATTTGAAGAAAAGTTAGGTTCTATTTCTTTTCTAAGTTCTTCATTATCATGCCAATCTTTACTAATGTGTCCAATAACAAGCCTCTCATTTTCTTTACATTCAATATCCTCCACCATTTTCTTTAAAGCTTTTCTTACATTATTTTCAAACAATTCTAACATAGCATTACCAGTATGTCCCCACTTTTCAAGTAAAGGGATATTTGGCATAGCTCCCAGAGCTAAAATTTTTTTAGAATCTATTGAAGTACTATAATATTTTTTATTTTCATATATTTCATTAATCAAATTATCAATTCTTTTAAAAAAGCCTATTGGAAAACCAATATTAACACGAAATCTTTCCTCTTCATTTCTCTTAATAATTTCAAAAAATATTTTATTATCACTTTTAATTTTAATCTTACAACTTTCACCAATATTCAATTTGGAGAATAATTCTTCAGAATTTGAAAAATTACTAATCATAATATCAACTTTTTCAATAATATTTTCTCCAGGAATTTTCATATTTCCAGAATAAAAAGCATATCTTGAAGCATCAATAGGATCTTCAATTCTAGTTATTTTATATTCATGGTACAATTCAACTTCATTATCTTTAAAATGATAAATTTCTCCAATAAGAGAAATTGAAAAATATTGTTTAAATTCAAATAATAATTGTTGATAACTTTTTAAAAATGAAAGAATTTCATTTCCATTAATTTTTGAAAAAGCGAATGCTAATCTAACAGGAATATTCATAATTATAGAATTTTTATTTCTTAAATATATATTTTATGATAAAAATTGATTGAATGTTCAAGGAAAATTTGATTTTTTAGAAAAGTTTATATACGATAATGAAATATTTAACTGTAATAAATTAAAAAGAAGATGATGTTTTTGACAAATGAAGAAAAAAATGAAGCTTATTCTAATGCATATTCTAATAATAATATAAGAGAAGCAATAAATGAGAAAATTGGAGATAAAATATCTCTATATATTCCAGGATGCACGTTAGAAGAAGCACCAAGCAATCCTGATGTTAAAATAAGATTGGATGGAATACCTTCTCCAAGAGTAGTTAAAGCAATTGATGAAACTGGAAAATCTATAGAAGAACGTAAAGAAGCATTTTTAAATGCATTAAAGTATGATAAAGATGCTGCAATAAAGAAAATTATGGATAAATTTGAGAAAGAAGTTTTTAAAAATAGTAAAGCTGGAATTGCAATAATAATTGGATTTGATAAGAATAAAATAGATCCTAATTCTGAATATGTAGAAATTGATGTATTAATTGTGAAAGTTTATAGAAATGAAGAGCTTGAAACAATTTTTGTTCCTAATTGGTTAGAGGGGGAATTATAAAATTTCATTTTACTATTTTCATATAAAATGTTCCTCTAATTAAAAATGGATATATGGTTTTTTAAATTTTATTGTTTTTTATAATAAAATCTATAAAGAATAAAATGTTGCTATATTTAAAAAAGGAAATTTTAAAATGAATATCAATAATTATTCTTAGAATTAAAGTTGGAATGATTTATTAATAAATTAAAGAATTATTTTTATAAATCTTTGTTATTAAATTTTTTATATAGGCATTCTTTAATATTTTTTATAAAAAAAGCCGAGGTAGCTCAGCCTGGGAGATTTTCTCAAGAGCGCCCGGCTGAAGCTAGGTGATAGTATCTAACTGAAACCGGGTCGTCGCCAGTTCAAATCTGGCCCTCGGCATAAAGAATCTTTCTCTCTTTTTTTTTAAATAATTAAATTTTACATAAAATACTTAATTCTTTTTTCTTAAATCAATAATAAAGTAATGAATGGAAAAAATGTTATAACCATCCTACATAAGTGTTATAGGAAAATGTATAATTTGTAATAAAAAATTTATGCAAATTATGTGCTTATATCATAGATTAAAAAATTTATTTAGATACTCATATTCTTTTCAATAAATTTAGTAATAACTTAACACAAAATTAAATATATTATTTAGAAAAAGATTTATAAAAAAGTCTATTTAAATGAAAAGCATGATTTTTAATTTAGAACCTGAAGAAATAAAAGGAAAAATCACTAAAGGAGAAATCAAAATAGCTATTTTTGGAATTGGAAGAGTTGGTTTACCTTTAGCTATTGCTTTTCTTAATGCTGGAGCAAAAGTTATTGGCATAGTTAGAACAGAAGAATCGATTAAAGAGATTTTATCATTTAAGAAAATGCAAGATGAACCTGGTATAAATGATGCTTTAAAAAAACATATCGATTCAAAATCCTTTGAAATTACTACAGATGCAATAAAAGCATCAATTGAATCAAGCATTAAAATTGTAACAGTTCCTGTAACTTATGATAAAGAAAAAAATTTAATAGATTTCTCAAATTTAATAGATGTTCATTCCAAAATTGGGAAAGGTTTAAAGAAAGGAGATATTGTTATTACTGAAACAAGCATTCCTCCTGGAACTACAAGAAAAATTATTAAACCAATTTTAGAGAAAGAAAGCAATTTAATAGCTGGAAAAGATTTTGGTTTAGCATATAGTCCAGAAAGAATATATGAAGGAAGAGCTCTTAAAGATATTACTGAAAATTATCCTAAAATAGTTGGTGCTGATGATGAGAAAAGCCTTAATGTTGCATCTTCAATTTATGAATGTATTGCAAAAAAAGGTATCATTAAAATGAGTTCAACAATTTCTGCTGAAGCTGAAAAATTATTTGAGGGGATTTATAGAGATGTAAACATAGCTTTAGCAAATGAATTAGCAATTTTTTGTAACATTTTTGGAATAGATTATTTAGAAGCACGTAATGCTGCAAATAGCCAACCATTTTGCCATTTACATCTTCCAGGTACAGGTGTTGGAGGATATTGCTTACCATTCTATTCATATTTCATATCAAAAATTGCTGAAGAAGAAGGGTTTAACACATCTCTTATAAAAATTGCTAGAAAAATAAATGAAGATATGCCAAATTACATTGTTAAACTTTTAATTTCTATAGCAAATGATAAAAATATATATTTAAAAAATTCTAAAATTGCAATTTTAGGATTAAGTTTTAGAGGGAATATTGCTGATACAAGGCTTTCTCCATCTTATGAATTAATTGAGAAGCTTAATAAATTAAATTCTAAAGTTTATGTTTTCGATCCATTCATTTCATGGGAAGATGAAGAAGTTAAAAAAAGGGGAGGAATACAATGCAAAAATCTTAAAGAAGCATTAGAAAATGCAGAAATATTAATTGTAGCTACAGAACATGATCAATTTAAAAAAATTAATATAAGCGAACTCTATGATTTTTCAAATAAAAAATTAAAAATTATTATAGATGGAAGAAATATTCTTGATAAATCAACTTTACCATCAAAAATTTTATACGTAGGAATTGGAACCGGAGTATTTTATAAGAATTGAAAATTTTGAAAAAACATTAAGCAATATTGAGAATATTTCTGAGAAAAAAGATAGCATATTCGTGCATATTAATAAAGCTATAAATAATGCATCTTCTTTTTTTCTTTTTTGCTATATATTTTATAAAAATTAAAGAATCTATGGTTTTCATGATCTTTTCTTATCGATTTAATTGCAAAATCCAGATTCTGGATTGTATAATATTTTTATTTTCAGATAGTTTTCTAATTTTTCAATCTCTTCTTTTTTAATTAAAGATTTATGCAATTTCTTCAAGATATTTTTTAATAATTTGGTTATTTTAAAAATTAAGGAATGATTTATTTAATAAATATTTTTATATCTTAGATATTTCTATTTTTTATTAAAAAATAAGTGCTTATTCTTTTAAAAAAGAAAAAATAAATTAAAAAAAAGTTGATCTCATAATGGAAAAGCATGCTGCAATTATTCTTATAAATAAAGAAGGAAAACCTTATGGAGTAGAAAAATCTCTTATAAAAATAAATGAAAAACCTGCTATAGAATATGTATTAGAAGCTATTCCAGACTATGTTACTGAAATAATTATTTCTCTTAAAGATGAAAAATATCTTGAAAAAATTTCTGAAATTTCTGAAAAATATTTTGCAGAAGTAATCATCGATGATTCTCAAATAGATTCTCCTTTAATAAGCATTGTTAATTGTTTTAAAAAAGTATCTTCTATTTCTTCAATTGTTTTAAAATGCAATTTACCACTTTTAACAATGGATTTTTTAAATTTTCTATTAGAAGTATCTACAAAATTTAATGCAGTAATTCCTCGCTGGCCAGATGAAAAAACAGAATTTCTTTGTGCTTCTTATAGAATAAAGCCTTTCTTAGAAGCTGCTGAAAAAAGCTTAGAGAAAAAAGATTATTCAATTAATAATGTAGTAAAAAATATGAAAAATGTTCTTTATATATTAACTTCAGCTCTTAAAAATTTTGATGAAAATCTTTTATTGTTTAAAGATGTTTCTACGATTAACGATGCTAAAAGAATAGAAAATCTTATTAAAAAGAGAACCAATATTTAAACTTAGCTAATAATTATTTATAATTTTATTAAAAATATGAAAAATTTATAAACATCTTAAAATTGATAAAAAACAATGATTTGCCATGAGTAGAAAAGTAACTCTTGATGAAAAAGATATAAAAATACTAAATATACTTCAATACAATTGTAGATTATCTGCTAAAGAAATTGCTCAAGAAATAGGAAGCCCAACAACTACTGTATATGCTAAAATAAAAAGAATGGAAAAATTGGGTATAATAAAAGGCTATAATGCATTAATTAATCCTAAAGCAATTGGTAAAGGTGCAACTGCTTTCATTTTAGCTTCTTTTGCTTATTCAAACCCTAAACTTGAAACTCTCCTTTCTCAAAGAGAAGTTGCTAAAGAAATTGCTTCTTTTCCAGAAGTACAAGAAGTACATATTATAAGTGGAGATTGGGATTTATTAATTAAAGTTAGAGCAGAAGATGTTGAATCAATAGGTAGATTTGTTATAGATAAACTTAGAACAGTAAAAGGAATAGAAAAAACATTAACATGCATGGTTTTCGATTCAACTAAAGAAACTCCTAATATAGATATTCCAAATGTAAAAGAACTAGTAGTACGTCAAGGAAAATCTAAAAAATAGACTAACTTTGTTTTCTTTTTATCTAAAAAAAATCTTTAAAAAAGCAATTGATATATTCATAACTCTTTCTATAACTATAGTTTCAATACCTATTCTTATTTTACTTTTATTCTTTAAATTTTTATCCCGTTTTTTGAAAGATTAATTTTTATAAGTTTTTCAAAATTTTATTTTTTCTTAAAGAGACAAAATTAAAGGTATAAGGATTGGTGCTAGAATAGTAAGAATTGCTCCATGAATAAAAGCTATTAAAATATATTCTTTATTAGAAACACTTTTAATAATTATTGGAAGAGTAGAATCCATAGTAGTTGCTCCACCCATAGAAATTGCTGCAAATATTCCAAAAATTTTTTCAAAATATGGAAAGAGCAATATTGTTAAAATTTCTCTTAAAATATTAGCAGTAAAACCAATAGCACCAATATATGGATTAATATATTGCATTAATAAAGGTCCTGTTAAACTATACCATCCAAATCCAGCTCCTATGCTTATTGAATATAATGGATTAAAACCAATTATTTGACCTGCAATAAAAGCTCCAATTATGCTTCCAAAAATTGTTGATAATAAAATTAAAAATGTTATAATACTTACTTCTTTTAAATCTTTAGTTATATTGAATGTTTTCCCAATTTCATATCCTGCAAAAAGTAATAAAAAACAAAGATTAATATTTATTAAATAATCTAAAAAGGGCAAAATACTTTTTGGAAAAATAGTAAAACCAATTAATATTCCACTAATAAGAGCTATTATTACTTTTATTATAAACATTTTTATTTCCTCCTATAAAATTTCTCTATAATCATAGCTATTAAAATGCTACTAAATATAGAAAATATTGAAAAAATAATTGATTCAAACCAAATATTTCCCATTGATGCAATTTCATTACTCGAACCTATTTTAATTCCTGTAAAGAAAATAAGAAGTATTATAAAAAAAGATAATATTTTATCTACTGAAAAAATTTTCTCTTTCTTTTTTAAAAAATATCCTAAAAATATTCCAGCTAAAATAGAAAGAAAGAAAGGCAACATATTAGAGTTTTTAAAAAAAACTAATAAATAAAATTTTAATTAGAAAAAGATAATAAATTCCTATTATATTTTTTAAAAATGATTATGCGGCCGTAGTCTAGTCTGGTTAGGACATCGGTCTGCCGAGCCGATGATCCCGGGTTCAAATCCCGGCGGCCGCATATTCTTGAGGGGGAATATCTTTTATTTTTTAATAATCTAACTAATATAACAATATGCTGATAGATTAATAAAAATTTTTAAATAATGAATCTTGTAGTCATTAATTTTGAAAAATCAAATTTTCTAAATAGTAATAGTCTTATTTAAGAACTTAGCCTAAATTGTATAGTCGAATGGCATATCTTATTTTTACCTTAACCATTGTTAAATAATTTTCCTTCTTTTAAAAAAATATAACAAAGTATTTTAGTAAAATTATTATAAACCAATTCTTTTCTTTAAGCTTTCATAAAGAATATAGCCTAAAAAGGCACTTATTGCTCCAGCTGCTATATTAAAAGCAATTATAAATGGAAGCATAGCAATTACCGCTTCTAAAGGTAGTATTTGAAAGAAAGGCAAAACTAAAATATTTGAAATAGCCATAACAATAGTTCTTACAATAATTCCATTAATTATTCCAATTAATTGGAAAAACTTTTTCCCTTTCTTATAAAATGGTATAATGCCTAAAGCTGTAGAAAATTCAGCAAGAGCTTTCATGAAAGCACTTACAGGATCTCTAAAAGATATTACTAGAAAAGCTATGCATGATGTTACAAAAGAAGAATATGGTCCATATAGATAAAGAGCTAAAATTATTGGAACACCATCAAAATCAAATTTTAATCTAGGAAAAATTGGAAATGGAATTTTTATTTTTGCAAGCCAGAATGTTAAATCAAGTACGATAACTAATGCTCCAAGCATAGCAGTACCTGTTATTACACGAATACGCATACTAAATCACTTAAAAAAGCAGCTCATTACAAATAAATATACTTTTCTTTTTAATATTTTTCCATAGTTCTTTACAATATAGAATAATTAAATATAGTTAAAAGTAAACACATTCTTGCTATCTTATATTGTTATCTTATACCATAAACAATAATCATCCTAAAAAATATTAAAAAATATTTCAAAAAACTTTGAAGAAAATAGAAAAGGAAATAAAATAAAGATATTTTCTTTTAATTATTTAAGATAAGTAACCTTGATTATTTGATTAATTAAGCTGGGGATCCTCCTGGCGTTTTGGATGGTTCTGATTCCATTCCTAATTCTGGTCTTTTGTCTGTCATAAGTCCAAAGTATGGTGCTCTTCGCATTGTATAATTATAAAGGCGAGTGTAATAAGTTGCGCTATTTTTTATAAGTTTTGCTTGCCAATTAAAAGCAGTTTTCCATCGTTTTCTAGTTATTAAAATTATGAAGAAGTTGATGACATTCAAAATTGATGCAATAATGGTATAAATTAGTATAAGAATACCAAAGACCAAAGAGTATACAAAACTTACTAACCAAGTTAGAAAGAGCCATATAATTCTTACTAATAATTCAAGACGTGATGCTTTTTCATCAAAAGGTATAGTTGCTGTTTGAATTATGTAAGATATAGGTACTTCTTCTACTACAGGCTGGGACGATGGCATAGTTTGGGATGATGTAACAGCATTATCAAAATTAATACTAACATTCGTATTTTCAATTAAATGGGCATATTTAGATTCCATTACTATCAATTAGAAGTAAGAATGCCCATATTTAAAGCTTCGCTTAAAAAGTTTAATGGGCTGGGCCGGATTTGAACCGGCGACTTCCACCTATCTTAAATAATTCGTAAGGGTGGCTTTGGTAAATTTTGTCCCACCAGGCTAGACCACCAGCCCTTTTTATTTTATTTTTTCAAATTTCTATATAAATATTTGAATTTTGCACCTAAATTTTCATTTTTAAATTATATTTAAGAATATAAAATTATTCTTTAGAAAAATTGATTTATTGAATCAAAGAAACTTTATAGTTATAACGTTATAAAATTTTATTTAAAAATTCGCATTTTTCAATAGAATTTGTATTAAATGAATGAAAATAATTGCTTAAAAAAACTAATAGCTTACATATAATTATACATGCCATCTAAATTAATTAAATAAAAAACGGGCCCGCCGGGATTTGAACCCGGGATTTCCGGTTAAATCAATCTCCGGCTTAGAAGGCCGACGCCTTAGACTTTTTTATAATTTGTCCATACTAGGCCACGGGCCCCATCATTATATTTTCTAATTCTAATTTAAACATAGATATATTTATTTTTTCATAAAAATATTAAAGCAAAAAAGTTTGATTCTCTCTTTTCTCAATTTTTAATACATATTCTGGAAGATCAAAAAATTTCTCTACTTTTAATAATATTATTGAATCGCTACTTAAAACTATTCCTTTCTCTTTAATTATTTTACTATCAACACTTTTTTCAGCTATAGCATTCCCATTAACTCTTTCTTTTTCCATAATTTTTCTAGTTAATGCTGCCAATTCTCCACTTTTACTAACCATTGAATCATAATAAAAAATAGCTTCTTTTATTAATAATTCATTAAGTATTTTAATAATTTTATTCAAAGCTTTTATACAATCTTCATTCAATTTAAATCCATAATGAATTTCAGCAATATCTCTAATTACTCCATCATCGCAATAAATTACTAATTGATTTGCTTGAATATTTTTTATAGTATTTAAAACATTGTATCCATCAATAATAACTTTTTCATTAATAAGTTGTTCAATATTTACTTTTTTAGATTTTATAATTTTTGCTTCTTCCTCTTTTAAAACTCCTCTATAAAGAATTGAACGTTCAAATTTATTAAGAGAATATTTTTTTGAAACAAAATCTATTGCAAATTCTTTTCTATAATCTCTATTTAATAAAAATCTTAAATCATATGCTGCTTCTTTAATTTTCTTAAAATCTATATTTAACATTATTCTTCAAACTCTATTTCCATTTAACATTTTCTATCATAAATTATAATAGCTTTAATAAAAAAATCTAAATTATTTAGTAAAACTGAAATATATTCCTGGTTTTAATGGAAGTGAAGTACTAGCTTTTTTCGTTGGATCGTATATATCTTTATCTTCTTCTGAAAACATTATCACTTGGCATTTTAATTCATTTTCTAAAAATTTTAAATTCTTCTTTAATATTTCATCTTCTGAATCTATTATTTTTTTCCATAAATCAATATTTTCTTCAATATTATAAGAAGACAATGTATCAATAAGTTTCTTCAATATTTTTGGAATTTCATTCTTTCTTTCAGGAAAAACTTTTATTGTTTCCTTGATTAAGTTTTTAGAATTTGCAATTGCTTTTGATAATCCATAATCAATTAAGAATTTAGCTAATTCTTTTTTCCATTTAGATGGACAATAGAAATAAATCTTCTCAGGTGCTTCTTTTAAAACTTTCTTTATATTCCATACATCTTCCAAAATTATAGAAATGTATTTTTCTTCAAATTCTATTTTTTCATTTATTTTCCCTTCATCAACTTTAGGCCATTCAGCTAATGAAACAAATCCTTTCTCTCCTATTATGCTCCAAGCTTCCTCGCATGTGAATGGTGCATAAGGTGCAAGAAGCTTAATCCATGTTTTAATGAATTCTTTAGAATATTTTGTATAAATTGAAGATTCTTTACTTTTCTTCTTTCTAATATACCATTTCCAATCATTTAACATTTCATATAAAGCTATTTCTAAAGCAGTTTTAGTTTTAACTTTTTCTAAAAGTTCAGTAATTTGCTTAATTTTCTTTTGCAATCTAGATAAAAGCCATATATCAATTTCATCAATTTCTTCATTAATTTCTTTATTAGAAAAATCTTTAACCAATTCAAGAAAACTATCTAAAGTTTTTTTAATATCAATAGCATTTTTCTCACGCCAATCAGCATCATTCATATCTTCAGCTGCTATTAATAATGCACATCTAGTTGCATCTGCACCAAAATTTTCAATAGCTTTCTTTGCTAAATAGAATATTCCTTTACTTTTAGACATTTTTTTACCTTCAAGAGTTATCATTCCATTTACTACAATTGTTTTAGGCCAAAGTTCTTTTGGGAAAATAGCTACATGATGGAATAAATAAAAAGTAAGATGATTTGGTAAAAGCTCTTTAGCAGAATCTCTTAAATCTACTGGATACCAATATAAGAATTCTTCTCTAATTTTCTTAATTATTTCAGGATTAACATTAATTTCTTTAGCTAATTGATTAACATCTCCAATTCCTAAAAATACATAATCAAAGAATTTATAATCGATTTTATCAATTGGAATTGGTCCTTTCTCATTTAAATATTTTCTAATTGTATAAAAAGCCATATAAATTGTTGAATCGCTTAAAGTTTCAACAATCCATGTTTTATCCCATGGTAAAGGAGTCCCTAATCCAGATTTGCGTGCACAAGGCCAATCATGAAGCCAATCAACAACATTTAAAAACCATTGTCTAGCTTCTTCTGGATAAATTTTCATATTGTATAAAAGGTCTTTAACTTTATTTTTCCATTGCTCATTGGAATAATTTAAAAACCATTGATCTTCCAATATTTTTACAACACATTTTGTTCCACATCTACAAATAACAGGCTCAGGTAAATCATACATACATAAACCTAATCCAATTTTAGATAATTTATCTTTAATTTTCTCTTTAGCTTCTTTAACACTTAAATTACTAAATTCTCCACAATTATTTTTTGTAATACCTTCATAAAATTCTTTCATATAAATTGTTTTTGTTGCTTCTTCAAGTTTTTCTATATCATTTTGATTTTTTACTCCAAGCTTTGAATTTATTTCTTCTGCTGGAAAATCTCCAAAACCTGGAGTAGAAATTATAGATATAGGCTCTATTGATAATATTTCATTTATATTTATTTTATATTTTATAGATATTTCATTTGCTTTATTTTTTAAATCTTTTAAAGCTGCTAAATCATAAGGTGCATGAGCTGGAACGCTATATACAATTCCTGTCCCTATATCTGCTTTAACAAAATTAGCTGGTAAAATTATTATTTCATTATTAACAATTGGAATTGTACATTTTTTACCTATAAGCTCTAATGCAGAAATTTTATCTATTATTTTTATATCTTTCTTTTGTAAAGAAAGTTTCTCTATTGCTTCTTTACTAACAATTATTTTTTTATCTTCATAAGAAGCAATAACATATTCTATATCTGGATTTACCCAAACATTTGTAGCTCCAAAAATTGTTTCAGGTCTAAATGTAGCTGCAGCTAAATAATATTCTCCACATTTAAATAAAACCACATAATATTCTTCTGGACTTACACCTTCGCCAACTAAACGATCATGATCGCCTGTTGGGCTTGAACAATTTACACACCATACAACTGGATGAGTCCCTTTAACAACATATCCTAAGCGCTTTAGTGTTAAATATTGCCATTCAATAAATTTCTTATAGTATGGATCAATAGTAGTGAATTCACGTCTCCAATCTATACTAAATCCAATTAAACTAACAGTTTCTCTATTCTCATTAGTGAAATATTCTGCTATGACATGTGGATCTATAAATTTTGATAAAATATCTTCAGGCACTTCATCCATATCTTTGAATATCCTATATTGATTCATATCACCTCTTTTTAATCTTTCAGCAACTCCAACTATGGTTGTGCCTGTCCAATGCCATGCCCAAGGGAATAGCACATTGTATCCTTGCATACGTTTGAAACGTGCATAAACATCCACATGTGAAGCAGTAAAAACATGTCCTAAATGCATACCAGAATTACAATACATATATGGAAATGTTACGAATACTTTTTCTCTTTTTGGATCTGGATCTGCTTCAAAAATTTTAGCTTCTTTCCATTTCTTAACCCATTTTTCCTCTAAAGATGGCATTTCACTCGCCTCTTAAAGAATATTGGATTTCGATTCTTCCCCAATATACTCTCTCTATTATTTTAATACTATTTATAATGTTTTCTCTTTTCATTACCATAATTATTATTTTTATTAAGAACTCACGATATTAAAAACCTTTTTTATTTCATAACTTTTTTTATATAAAGCTTTATACGATTTTTTAAGAAAAAGTGGAGATGCCTAAAAGGATATCTCGTGGAGCAAATGATGAAATAAGAATAAATATAGAAAATGAGAATTTAGAATATATTAGAAATAATAAAAAATAATTAAAGCATTCCAATTAAATAAAGAAATTCATTTCTATGGAATAAAATCAGAAATAAGAAGGTTCATCGTCAAACCTCGAGGAGCATGCCCATTAATCAGAAGTAAATATGCAAAGAATTTCATAATATTTTACCCATTTACCACTAAATTTTCAAGCGAAGAAGAACTAAGCTATATTGAATAACCTAAAAGGATTAAAGAAAAGATAATTTATAGAAATTTATTTTAGAAAATTGAATATTAAGATTGAGATAGGAATTCTACTATTTTATTAATATTGCCTTCTGCAACAATTTTATAACTACCATCTGTTATAGAAATACTGTAAAGTTTTATATATTTTATTGTGCCATGCTCAGACCAATAATTTGAATATTCTTGAAGTTCAGTACTTGCTGGTTTTGATGCTATTTCACCATTAGAAGAAGTAAGATATTTACCTGCAGGATCTATAATGCAAATTTCTCCTCCCTTAACTGGAAGAAAAACTGCAGCATGTCCTATGCCATCTGAGAATTCTATATGAGCTATATAAAGCGAATATTCAGTACCCATAATATATTTCCTATAGTATTGTATCATTGCATAAGCTAATATTGCTTGATCTTCACAATCACCCTGCTTTGTTTCAAGCGTAAGCTTTGGAGTTTGTATATAACTTTTTGTTGTATTTACTTCAAATTTAGTAATATATTCAAATCCACTAACGTCCACATACCAATAGTTATTGATATATAACATATCAATATCATTCACATATTTAATATTCGATGTTATATAATCGTAGATTTTTTGATATGCAGACCAACTTGATGTTAAGCCTTCCGTTATAGAGTAAACGATAGAAGAAACTACATTAACTGCTTCTTTATTTAGAACACGAGAAAATGATTGTGGTAATGAAACATAAGATTGAAGTAAATTATAAAGATTTAAAACATTTTGACTAAGTTGTGCATAGTAGAAATTGAGATTAGTATCTTTACTTTTTAAACTAGCTTTTAATGCTGAATATTCAGAGTAAAGCTTTGAATATTCTGAATATAGTTTTGAATAATTTGAACTTAAAGTATTATATTCTGAATAAAGCTGCGAATAATTGAAATAAAGCTTTGAATATTCTGATTTTAGAGTATTATATTTATTAGTTAAGTTGAATAAATTTAATTCAAGGTTTGAAACTTTAGAGTTTAATTCTAAATATTCTGTATTACTATAAGCATGAGTTTCTTTATAATCTTCAAATTTTTCTTCAAGCATCGAATATTGCGATTGAAGATTTTGATAGCTTAAATTAAGAAGCTCATAATCTGAAGAAAGTTTTATATAAGAAGCTTTTAAGTCAGAATAAGATGATTGTAATTTTTCCAAATCATTCTTTAATGAATTTATAATTTTATCTTTTTCTGAAATTTCTGATTCTTTTGAAATAATTTGATAGTTTAAATTAATTTTATCTACTTGCCAAAGTACTAAACTCGTTACAAGAAATATACATAATATTACTATCACAATATTTTTCCTATTCATAATTCTTTTCATCATTTTCTCCTAAGATATTATAACTAGTTCCTATACTTAAAGATTACTTTCTTTAAAAATGTATCAATTAGTATTTAGGATACATTAAATATGTAACAAAAATAGAGAAATATAAAATTCAAATTTCTAAGCTTAATTAACCATTGCAATAATGTTTAAGAATTTCTAATATTTATCTAATTCATTAATTTTTGACTATTTTCAATACTCTTTTTAATATTTTTTAAAAAAAAGCAGTGCAAGAAATCTTCATTTTTCTCATACTAAAATTCCAATGTATATTTATTTTTTTAAAACATAAACATATTTAAATATCTTAATGATAATAATTAAATTAGATATAGAATGGTTGAAAAAATTCCATCATGGATTGAAAAGCTTCTTTTACCAAAATTAAGTGAAATAACTGGAGAAATTAAAGCAATTAATGCAAGAATTGATTCATTAGAAAATAGAATTGATTCTTTGGAAAAAACAATGAATACGAGAATAGATTCGCTAGAAAAAAGAGTTGATTCATTAGAAAAAACATTCAATGAAAGATTCATAAGTTTAAGGAATGAAATGCTAACAAGGTTTGAAGCAGTAGATAAAAAGATAGAAAGCTTAAGAAATGAAATGAATAGTCTTAGAAATGAAATGTTAGCTAGATTTGAAATGGTAAACAATAAATTTGATTCTTTAGAAAAAACAATTCCAATGATGGAAAAATTAAAAGAATTGGAAATTAGAATTGCTAGATTAGAAAAAGAAAAGCAAATAGCATAAAAAATAAAATAACTTCATAAGATTTTTAAATTCTTTCTAATTTATTTACTGATTTAAAAATATAAGTGATTGATGCAAAAATATTTTTCTTACTTCTTTTAATATATTATTAAGAATGAATTCATTAAAGAAAATAGTCGATAGCTATATGCAAAAGGTTCCTGGATTAAAAGAACATTGTGAAAGATGCTTAAGAACTGAAAGATGGAATAGTAACGTAGTTTTAATGATTGTAGACGCAGCTTTTACTTCAATTGGTTTAAATTATTTTACTGCAGTTATTCCAAAAGTTGAAGAATTTAATAAAAAATTTATTGAAAATGGAAAAATAAAAAATTTAAAAGATCTTTCTAAAGCTAATATTAATGAATTAAGAAGCATTTGGAAAAATAAAAGATCCTAGATTATTGCTAAAGAAATTGCTTCTTATCTTTCAAAATTAAGCAATAATGATAAAGAAGCTTTAAGAGCATGGGCAAAAAATGCTAAAATTGAAAATTGGAAAGAAGATCCTATTGGAAGAATAAAAGGTGTTGGATTAATAACTTTTCAATATTTAAGAATGATGGGTGGTATTGATACAATTATGCCAGATAAAATTGTTAAAAGAGTAATAAATGAGATTTTAGAAAAAGCTGGATTAAAACCTATAAATGATGATATAGAATTTATTAAGAAAACAGAAGAAATTGCTTTAGCATGTGGATATAGACCGATTGAACTTTGTTGGATGACATGGCTTATTCAAACTGAGGGAAAAATTATGAGAATGGAGAAATATTCAAAAATTCTTCCAAAAATTTAAGTAGTTATTAAGATTAATTATATATTAGGGATAATAGTATTAAATTTTTAATTGTTTTGTTTTTTATTTTAATAATAAAAAGTATTAGCAATCATCCTTTTCTTTCTTTGATTTCTCATTTTGATATATAAGAAGAAACCATAATATAAAAAATAAAATATCCATAATATTTTTGCCTCCTTTTCCAGATATATTTAATTTATTTCTTCAAGAATTTAAATTTTAATTCTAGATTATAAACTAAATAAATAGATAACATATTTTTGCTTTTATTAAAGCTATTTTTCATTTCTCTTTATGAAAATATTAGACTTTTTTCTCAAGATTCCTAGTAAAAGCCAGTAAGTTTATTGTAACTTCTTTTTTTATGTATTAATATTTTCCATATCTTTTTACAGTATTTATCAAAGTTTTAATATTTTCTAATGGTACTTCCTTCGTGAGACCTAAAGCTATATTCGATGATAGAATTACTCCACCCCCAGGCTTAATATCTTCTAGCAATTTCTTAACATAATCCTTTATCTTATTAGGTGTGCCACTTATTAATAAGCTAATTGGTATACCACCCAATATACATGTATGCCCTCCAAGAATTTCTTTAGCTTTCCTTATATCTGTTTTCTCAAACCATGCTATACCCCAACCTTTAGGTAATTCTTTTATCGTATTAATGAATGGTGTATAATCTCCTTCAAAGAATACGAGAGATTTCATTCCTTGATTATAAAGTTCAACTATTACTTTCTTTAATGTAGGCCAATAGAATTCATCATGCATTTTAGGAGATAGCATTTCATTAAGATGTAATGGTATGAAAGCTATATTAGTATAATTCATATTTTGGGTAAATTTAAGCAAATTTGAAAAAAAGAGTAAGAAGAAATGGTCTTACTTCATAGAAGATAGAGTCTTTAAATTAAGACATGAACAACAAACGATCAATATAAAGTTAAGTATGTTTATGATGAGAATGCTATTCCAAATTGATTAAATTAAAGCTATACCATAATTATTTTTTTCTTAAAAGATAATATGAGTGCGCTTTAGACTAAATTACTTTAAATTTTCGCTTTTTCTAATAGGGTTAATAATCTTAAAAAGCTTTTTTTAAATTTTTAATTAAAAATATAAGTATTATTCTAAAGTTATTATTATTGGATTAAAATGGCTAATTATATTATTATTGGCCAACCTGAAAATGTAAAACATAGCGTAAACGATATGATTAATAGAATAACTAACAAGTTAATAAATAAACCATCCAATTATATGATTTGGGGTTTTCATGAGGGATTAAAAAAATTTTATGAAGATAGAATAAAAAAGGATGATAAAATTTTTTTATATTCAACAAATCCTGTTAAAGGAATAATTTTGTATGGCATAATTGTTGAAAAATTTATAGATAATCAAGAGTATTGGCCAATAAATTCTAAGCGTGAAGATAATTGGCCTTACCGAATCTATATAGAAGTTAAAAAGATATCACCTAGTGTTAAAGAAAATCCTGCGGATTATTCAAAATGGAAAGAAGTGATTTCTTATGAAGAATTAGATAAGGGGGGATTTAAGATTAGTCAACGATCAATAGAAGAGATTAAGGATGAAAAAAAAGTAGAAGTACTTGAAAATAAAATTCAACAATTAAATTGGGTTTCTATTACTCCAATCGAAAAAGTTCAACAAGAAGAAACATTTGCTTTTTTACCTTTAGGAGATATTGTGAATATGCATTTGATTGCTGGAAAAAATATAATTTTAGTTGGTGCTCCAGGTGTTGGGAAGACACGATTGGCTAAAGAAATATGTAGAAAATTTAATATAGAATACGAAATTGCTACTGCTAATGCTGAATGGTCAACTTTTGATTTAATAGGTGGTTATGTTCCAAGTGAGGGGGGAATTATTTTCAATATAGGTTTTCTTACAAAAGCTGTTTTAAGATCCTGGAAAAATTTGAAAGATAAAAAACTTCCAGTATGGCTTATAATAGATGAAATAAATAGATGTAATATTGATCTGGCATTCGGAAAAGCATTCACACTTTTAGATGTTGAGCATAGAAAAGATTTTAGTTTATTATCTGAAGAAGAATTAAGTAAAATCGATGAAGAAGCTATACTACTTAGTAATAGAAAAAATGGATTAAGGATCCCATATTCATTTAGAATAATAGCTACAATGAATAGTTACGATAGAACTTTATTATTTAGATTAGGATTTGCTTTAATGCGAAGATTTGCATTTATAGAAATTAAATCGCCATTATCTTCTTATGAAGAAAAATATAACATAGAAAAAATAGAATTTGGAAAGTTCAAAGATTATATAGATGATGATAAAATGGAAGAGTGCTTTAATGAAGCTAAAAGTCAATTGTTAATGTTTTCTAATGATGAATATGAAGATTATTGTGTTATTAGTAAAGAAAATTTTGATAAGATTAAAAGAATAATTGATCAAGCAAATTATCCAGAAGATTTTTTAAAAGCGATGAATTTGATAGTAGCTATTTCAAAATACTTAACAATAAATGGAATAATTGATATAGGCTATGCACAAATGGTAGATGCTCTAAAATTTTTAATAGTTTTCTTTTCTCTTAAATCTAGAGTGCTTACTATTAATGAGTTACTTTATGCATTAGATGAGGCTACTTCAGCTTATATACTTCCTCAATTGGATGTATTAGGATCTAAAATTCGTATGGAAGAGCTTGAAATATATGGAGGGAAGAAGGAATTAAGTGAAAAAATAAATGAATTTTATAAAGAAATTAAAAATCTTAATTTAAATAAAAGTGTAACATTAATAGAAAAACTTAAGAAGGAGTATAGAATTTTCTAATGAAAGAATTAATATTAAATGAAGATATAGACTATACAAAAGAAGAACTTATTAAAATTATTCAAAATTCTATTAAAGTGGACATGCAAAAAGCTGAAAATATTTACGATGAAATAATCGATTTTATTGATGGTAAAATTAATAGGATTATACGTCAATTGCGAGAACAGGGATTTAGTGGAATCCATATAGAAAGTAGCTCACCAGGAATTTATAATGATAGACTAAATCTTGGCCAATGGATAGCAGTATATCGTTTTTATTCAAAAACTTTAGGTGAGGATGTATATATCTTAATTGAACCAAAAATAGGAAAAAAAGCATTTGAGAATATGTTAAATGATGTTGTAGAATTTGCTTTAACATATGGATTACCTTCTCTTTCAATAATATTTCAAGGAATATTTTCTTCTTCATCGGTAAAGCGAGATATACTTTATAGTTTCTTACTTTCAGCTCTTACAGAACTTGCAATTATGGAAGGATTACCTATTGAAATCGAAGAAGAAAAAAAGTATATTCATGGAATTTATGGTAAAATAGATTTTAAAGGATATATAAAATGGAAAGTAAAAAATGTTTTTCCAATGAAAAGAAGAAAGTTGGCATATGCAAAACTTCCAAGAATAATGCTAGTTAAGTTTCATCAAACTCTATTGGAAGAATTATCAAATGAAAAAGTAAAATATGAGAATAAAATAGGAGAGATTTCAAATATTTTAAATAAATATATTAAACGCCATGCTTATTTTCTTTCTATAGAACATCTGTTTGATGTTTATTCTCAAGCAATATATTCATTTATCGAAACTCCTGAAACTATAGAAGAAATAATACATGCATCTTCAACTAAAGAATTCATAAAAATAATCTCATATCTTTATCTTGCATATCTTATGGAAAAAACTCCATTAACAGAGCATGTATTAGCACCTTGGAAAGAAGAAATTCCGATAATGCCCCTTCCATCAGCTAAAGTATATGAATTATGGAATCTCAAATTAATAAATGATGAATTTGTAAAAATGTTCAATTTTTCGAAAACATTAAAAGAAAATGGAGGATTAGTATTCCTTTATGATCATTCAAAACTTTTGTTTAATTATATTTATAGTGAGTGGAGTAACTTAATTGGAAAAGCTATATCACATCTTCCTAGACCTGACTATGTAATATCGATGAACAATTCAAGAGTAATAATTGATGCAAAATATCGAGAAAGAGGGAATATTAAGTTAGAAGACTTTGAGAGAATGCTTTCATACGTAGTAGATATAGCTTCTCCAGATTATCCTGAACTTGCAGGTTGTTTTATTACATTAAAAGATACAAATTCAAATGTTAATCTATGGACCTTTAGATCAGATATAGAACCTAAAATTAAAATTTATGTTGCAGTAGCTGATCCAAGAGAAAGAGATATTGCTAAACAAAATATTCAAAAATTAATAAAAGAAGTTATATTTAAAAAATAAAATATGATGAAGTTAAGTAATAATTTATTAATAAGAAGTTTATCTTTTTTTCCTTTTTTATTATAAGCTTTCTTTTAAGTTTGTAAATCCATTATTTAAAATACTTTGCTAAATACTTTAATATATAGTAGGATTTCAAGATTTTCCATTTTTTAAGCTTCCTTTACTTTCTTTTTTAACCAATGATATATTTCAATAATTGCTATAATTGGCAAACTAAAGAGCATTGCAAGCCCAGAAATGTATATTAAAGCCATGTAAAAAGGATGCATTTCACCAGAAATTCCAGCTACTATACCAAAGACTACACTAAACAATATCCAAAAGAAAGCCCCTAACACAGTTAAAATTAAACCCCAGACAATAGGTCTCATTTCTCTTTACCTCTTTTCAATTCTATTTTCTTCTAAAGTTTAATATTTTTTTATGCTGTTATTGTAAGCTTTATATTTCCTTTATATCCTTCTTGAGGTACTTTCAATTCTAGGCTTATTACAACTTTTTCTTTATCTCTTACTTCTACAGGTAGATTCGGATTGATTTTTGTTATCTCAAAACCCTCAGCTGCTATAGATTTTATTTGAATTGCCTCTGGATTATCTATCCATTTACTATAACTTATTTCCACATCAACTTTTAAACGCTTATATGGAGAATATTGTATGTCTAGAAAAATGGAAAATATATCTAAAGAAATGATAGCTAAAGCATATATATACTATGCTAATAAATCTATAAGAATAAGCAGAATAATTGCTAAAAATTAGAAGAAGATCTTTAAATTAGAAGAGTTAAGCCACAAAGCTAAATTTTTAATTTTTCAGCTCTTTCTCTGATCTCTTTTTTTCTAAGTCCTTTAAAAGTAAATTCATATGGAATTATTAAAGTATTTTCGTTGATTAGTCCATAACGAGCGGAAATAATGTAGAAGTCAACTTTATTTTCCTCTCTTGCGAAGGTTAGTAACCAAATCTCTTATATACTTAAATGATCCCTCATACATTTGAGAAGCAGGGAGTATAAAATCTTTTAAAACTTCCTTATATTTTTGTTCGTTTTCTAAATCATCTGTTGGTATGGGCAAATTGTGTTTATCTAACACCTCTTTAATATCTGAAATACTATACTTTTTTGAGGCAACACAACTTGTGAGTACGAAGATTTTCATATACATCCACTTTATTTTTCTAACTTTTTTAGCATCCTTTTATACCATACAAAACTAAGGTTGCTTAATATTTTTTTCAGCATGCCCTGTATTAAACTTACTTGTTGGAAGTCCTGTAGCTAAAGAAAGAGGTCCTTTCACAGAATATTTTTCTCCCTTCTATTTCAACATATGTTGTTTTATACTCAAAATTATTTATCCTTAGATCATTAATAACTTTTGATATACTTTCTCTTGTTATCTTTATTTCCTTTGACATGGTTCATCTTTAGCTATTTTATTATTAGATTTTAAAAATTGAAATGTTTTTATAAAGTTTTTTTACAGCAAATATCAATTTCTTATATCATAGTAAAAATGTATAATCTCATAAGATTTTAGTTTTTGTAGTACGCCATTAATTCTCTTTTTCATCGTTTATAGATCGTTTATAGTTGGATTTATTCATTCATTAATAGGTTCTGGCCATTTACGAGAAACTTGTTCAGGTTTTTGTTTCACATATTTTGATTCAATTATTTCATTTAAATTAATATTAAAGAAATTTGAGATCTAAGTTGCACAAAATACAAGATCGGCTAACTCTTCTTGAATCTTATTGATATCATTTTTCTTTATCGCATCAGCAAGTTCACAACTTCTGATACTAATACTGTTATTAGGAAATATATAGTCCTCTTTTCTTATCTTTTTCTCCATATCTTTCTTTCATTAATTTTTGGAATTGGGATATCCATTTTATCATTTGAAAGAGAATAGAATAGTAAGTTAAATTATTTTATTTATTTTACTTATATTTCTTTTAACTAATCCAATGATGAAAAACTTTCATTTAAAAATATAAGTAGTAAAAACATTAAATGTTTCTTCTTCTGCAATAGAGTACTAAAGGTTTTCAAATATTTTTAATCTTATTCATTATTCTTCTGGTCTTCTTAGAACATTAATTTTAAATTCCCTTTCAAGCGTTTCTGCTATAAGATTTATTCTTTTTTTCAAAAAGTTCTCATAATTATCGATATTCCAAAGAGTATTATCTGTTGGTATGAAGTGTTTCTCAAGTAATTCAGGATCAACATTTCTTAGTTTATTAAGGTATTCTTGTGGATCTTTGAATTTAAGACTATTATTGGCTTTTTTTGAAATAAGTACTATGTTACCAAACTCATCCCACTTTTCTGTGTAATTTCTTCGTTCTAGAAATTCTTCAGGAAATATATGATGTACCTCCAATTCTTTAGGGTCTAATTCACTAATTTCCTTTATATTCGGTTTTTCTTCAAGATTCCAATCCTTAGTTTTAATTTTACAATAAAGTAAAAGAAGTAATGTTAAATGACAATAATCATAATCACCCTCAAGTTGTGATAAGGTAATTTCTTTCCTACTTAAATTTCCTATAAGTCCTTTAACCCCTCCTCCATTTTTTATTTGTTTAATATCATTTAAAAGATCTGTTTCAAGTTTTCCAGTATATCTTTTCTCGAAGGAAGCTAATATGAGCCAATTTGTAATACCGCTTCTTACTTCTTCAGATATTATCTTACCTATTGAGATAACATCTTTATAAAGCAAATACGCAATTGGTACAACTAGATATCTTGATTGAAAGAATCTACTACTTTTTATTCCAATTTTTTGTAAAAGTTTTGTTGTCTCTTTAATAGCTCTCTCTGTTTCTTCCAGAAATTTATTAATTTCTTGACCAGATTTTTTCTCCAGTTCTTTTTTTGCTTCATTAAACCTAGTCGTACCAGTTGCTATTGCTGAATATAATCTAATAAGAACTGCTTCATCTAGAGAAAAGCCTATATCTTCCAGTTCCTGAAGTAAATTGTCAAATTTTCTCCTAAATGAAATCCCGATATCTTTTCGCATTCTTGCTGTAAGAAGTGCTAAAGCTAAATCTGGTAATTTTATTCTTGTACCTGTTGAATTAAGCTTTATAAAAATTCCTGAAATTTCTTCGAATGTTGAAAGAAAATCGTCATCATAACTTAACTTAGCTGAAATTAGTGGTACCTCATAGGTACTAAAGTTTTTTTCAAGTTTTATTAAATTCTCTTTAATTTTATGATTATTTTTAATAGAATCATCTCCAAATTTTTCTGCTTGATCCTCTATAAGTTTATATATGTCTGTAGAATTTAAAACTTCAGTAACATTAAACCATTCAGGCTTTTTTTGTATATCTCGTGTACCAAGTTCAAACTTTTCTTCAATAGGATTAAAGTAAAGTTTTATTCTTCTTTTTTTCCCACTAATTAAAATTTCTCCTTTCTTTAGTAAAAGTAATGAAGTTAATCTTTGCTGTCCATCAATTATAGCATATCTTGCATTTTCAAGTGGTAGCCCATCTGCAAGAGGTCTGAACAATTCTCTTAAACTTTCATCATGCAAGATTTTAGCTGGTATCTCCCAATATACTATAGCACCTATAGGGTAATAATTATATATAGATGATGCAAGTTCACGAATTTGAGGGTTCCTCCAAACAAAACGTCTTTGAATTTCAGGAACGGTATAAAATCCTGCCTTTATCTGTTCTATTATATCCCTTATAGTAGGCATATTATAAAAAAATCTTTAACTCTATTTAAGTTTTTCTACTTTAAATATTTGTCTATATAATCCTTAGGCAAACCTAATTTTTTAGCCGACTCTAAAATTATTTCTTTATATTTCGCAGATGGTGTTCCCAATTCGTGAGTTTTTCTAAAGTAAGTAAAAGCTATATATTCGTTTCCCTCAGTATCCTTTACTGTAACATATTTTTTATTATATACCGTTGGATAACCTTCACATCTATCTAAATTTTCCTCATCTTCAGGAGTTATATCAAAAAGAGCACCCCATACTATATCTCCTTTACTCTCAACTATATTAGCTACTGCTCCTTGGCGATACTGAGAGTAGCCATCATAAACAAACTTGTAACCTTCAAGATAAACTATTTTAATGAAAGTAGAATGTGGACATCTTTCCTTCATTTGTTCTAAACTCATATTTGAGCCGTATGCAAAATAATATTTTCCTTTCATCCTTATGTGATTTTTTATTGTTAAATTTAAACTTTCTTAAAATATTTGCTATTCTTAAAATCTTTTTTTTAAATATTTTCTGAGATCTTTTCTTTGATTCGCCATAAATTGACTACGGTAAAATAAATATTGGATTGTTGAAAACCTCTATATGAGTTCTTAATTTTTCATTATTTATTAAATTTTTAAAAGAAAATAAGAAATAAAATTATTAATAAAACTTTATAAATATTTTTAAATTTCCCTTATTCTTTTTATATCTTTTAATTATTGTTTTTAGTTTTTATAAAATATACTCATTATTTAAAATTTAAAGTTAGATAAAACTAAAAAATAGGCTTAAACTGATTTAAAAAAATATTTTTACAAACCCATTCTTGAATAAAATTTTATATAGTTTACTTTTTTTAGTTATAAGCGATTCTTTGAGATCCTATGGTGTTTTAAATTGCATATTTTACTTGTAGAACCTAATTATTATACTCAATTCCCACCTTTAGGATTGCTTAAAATTTCAGCATATCATAAGTCTCAAGGAGATACAACAGAGTTAGTTAAAGGATGTAAATTAGTATTAAAAAAACCTGACCGTATATATATTACAAGTTTATTTACATGGGCTTGGAAACCTGTTTGGGAGGCAGTAAAATATTATAAACAAGTTTTTCCTAACTCAGAAGTTTGGCTTGGAGGGCTTTATGCTTCTCTTCTTCCAGATCATGCTTCTAAATCTGGTGCCGATTATCTCTATAAGGGAATTTTTAGAGAAGTTGAAGATTTAATGCCTGATTATAAAATTTTAGAGGAAACAGATTATTGGAAAAATTGGGATGGAAGTATTATATTTTCTTCAAGAGGGTGCAATAATCGTTGCCCTTTTTGTGCAGTTTGGAGAATAGAGGGGTCTATTAATTCAGCAAAAAAAACTATAAAACATTTAGTTTATCCAAAACATACCAGGATAATTTTTTGGGATAATAATTTTCTTCAAAATCCATATTGGAAAGAAATATGTAATGAACTTGAAGAAATTAACAAATGGGTAGATTTTAATCAAGGATTAGATGCTAGGTTAATAACTGATGAGGTTGCTGAAAGACTTTCTAAACTTAAGCTTAATTCTGGTAAAGGAATAAAAATTAGATTGGGTTATGATAGTAAAGATATGAGAATATTTATTGAGAAAGCTGTAGAACGACTAAAAGCTGTTGGAATAAGAGGGAGGGAGATTATGGCATATATTTTATTTAATTATGAAGATGATCCTGAAGATTTTTTCGAAAGAGTTAAACACTCTTTAAATTTAGGAATAGTAGCTTACCCTATGAGATACGAGCCTTTAAATACTTTAAAGAAAAATTTTTACATATCGCCTAAATGGACACGAGAAGAAATCGAAATGGTTCAAAAAGCCAGAAGAGTTATAGGATATGGGGGGGCATTCCCTCCTTATAAGGGTTTACTTAAAAAAATTAATAACGCTCGTGATTTTTATGAGGCTTTTAAATTAAGACCTTTAAGAAAAAAATCTTAATAAAATTGGTAAAAACTTTGCATTATTTTATGTAAATCATTATATCAAGTCGCATAAATATTTAAAAAAATATAGTTACAAAAAAAGTAACTATAATTAAGTAGCAAAATTTATATACTAGTTTTATCTTCATATAGTATGGTAAGAGAGGTGGTTTTTCATGGAAAAAGTATCTGAATATATAAAAGTTCCTGTTATAGCATTTAAACAGAAGGGTGTCCAGAATTATGTAGGTGTTATTAAGGCAAAAGATATCCTAGATATATGGCATGTAGAGAGATTCATTGAGGATCAAGTGCACTTTCGTGGATATCAACGCCACGAAGAGGAAGAAAGAATGCGTGAAGTTTATCGTTATCTCGAAGAATGTCAATTGCCAGTAATACCAGCCATTCTAGTAAGTATTAGAAAAGGAACTCGTTTTATACAAACTGCTGAAAATATAGGCATATTAGAAATTCCGAGAATATTAGGTGCTATAGAAGTAATTGACGGACAACATAGAGTTGGGGGGTTTTTTATCATTAAGAGGTTATTAGAAGGAGAAAGAATCGGACGAAAACAATTAGTCGATGAAAAAACCGCAAAACTTAACGAACTCTTAGACTTTGAAGTACCAGTTCATTTTATTGATTCTGAATCAGCTGTCGAACATATGAAAAGTTTGGTAACACCAGAGCTAAAAGAAAATATGCTTAAAGAACTTAATAAACAAGAGCTTGATAGTGAAGATGTTGAAAGAGTTCACTTTTTTGTAATAAATAAAACTCAAAAGGCTATTCGTACATCATTAAAAGATACATTGGCTTACCTTATACATGCAAGCGGAATAAGGGGAATCCCAATCATAGAAAAAGAAGAATGGAAAGCAGAAATAGCAACACCACTTGCCCTTGAGTTACACTTTAACAGTAGTTCCCCATTAAAGGGTATGATTAATATAAGTGGAGCCAAGGGTCTTCATAGACCAGTTCAGTTAGCATCTTTCGTAATGTCACTTAAACCATTAGCAAAAAATGATAACTTTAAGAAGTTAAGCAAAGATGATAGGCTTGCCTTCTTAAAGTCATATTGGTCTGTCATTAAGAAGCTTATTCCAGCTGCTTTCGATAAGGATACTTATAAAGAATACATAATTCTTAGGTCGCTTGGGGTTCGTGTATTAAACTATTTAGCTAGTGATATATTAGATTGGTGCATAGCACATGGTATTGAATTACCATCAGAAAATGATATTGAGAAATATATTGGGCCACTTAAAGAATTTGACTTTAAACGTAAATCGTCTAAAATAGCAGCTTTTGGAGGAGAAAAAGGAGTAAGAGAAGCATATAAGCTCCTATTAGAATTTCTAGGAGAACATGGTATTCAGGAGGCTAAAAAGAAACTGGAGGAAATATCTAAAAGCTAGTTAAACATAGATTAAAATTTAAATTCCTCCTAAAATTTTTTATATTTCCTATAATGTTCTATACTCTGAGAATTAAATGTTTATACTTAATCTACACGCATTAAAGATTAATCAAGTAGGCACCAAAGTTTATGTAACTATTATGAAAGCTACAGAATTATTACGATATGCAAAGATTGATTTTTGGAGCGAAGAGAATCCTCAAGGTTACCAGAGACCTTTATTAGAAAGACGTATCGCTAAAGCTGTTAATTATTTATTCTTTGAGGATAAAATTTTTCCTACGAGTGTATTAGTGAATGTTAGAGGTAAAGTTGATTTTATGCCCGCTTGTATGATTGAAGATTTTGGGGAATATGGCATCTTAAGAATCCCTGCCAGCTCCCTTCCTTTATGGATTGTAGATGGGCAACATAGAGTAATGGCTATTGCGATGGCAGCAAAAGAAAACCCTCAATATAGGAATTATCCTATTCCTGTATCCTTACTTACACTGCAAGATCGCTATAGCGAAATGAGAATGTTTTATATAATAAATAGTAGACAGAAAAGAATTCCAACGGGTTTAGTACAAAGGCATCTTCGACAGACAATTTCTAAAATAGGTATCGAAGAGGTAAGAAAATATGAGGTAAAGAGAAAAGTTATGGCTGCACTTGCAATAATGATTGTTGATATTCTTAGACAAGACCCTTCGTCTCCATGGCACGGAAAAATTTTCCTTCCTACTGAAAAGAAAAAGATAGAACATACTATTAGCCAAACATCATTTGCAGACTCTATAGGAATTTTATTAAACGATCTTTCATTAAGAGGGTTTGATTTGTCTGAAATTAATAAAAGCTCGGAAGAATTAGCTCGATTACTCATAAACTATTGGAACGCACTAAAAGAGATTTTCCCAGAAGCTTTTGAATTACCGCAAGATTATACTATTCAAAAAACTATCGGATGTTATGTTTTACATAAAGTTTTCCCTTATATTTATGAACTTTGCAAGAAAGCTGGTGATTTTTCTAAAGGAAGGATGAAGGCTCTTCTTACAGAAATGTTTAATAACGTTTCACAATATTTAGGGATAACTGTTAATAGTGAATTTTGGAATAGATGGGCTGGACACCCATTAGCGACTGGAACTGGCATGAAAGTTGTTAAACAACTTGCAACTATTTTAATAGACTCCTTACCACCTTACTAAAAACATATATTAAGATTATCCATTAAAATATGTATTTAAATTTTGCAACTCTAAATAATTATTATTTCAAAAGCTAAAATTATGAGACTAAAACATGTGGAAGCCAAAACCGTGTCTGAAAATTCAAGTTTCCATAAAAAATTTATTATATTATGCTTAAGAGATAGAGTCCTGAAATTAATGATTTAAAAGTATTCTTAAATGCTTTAAATAACTTATAAATGAATCTATACTAGATCTAGAAAGGGGGAAGAAAGCCAAAACATGATTTAAGATCTTCTTATCTTAAATTAATAATTATTAAAGAAGCTAATAAAGCTAGTTTAAGAGAAGCAGAAATTAAATATTCAAAGATAATTTGTAAAGAAAGAATAGATCATTCAGTAATTCATTATTGGGAAAAGAAATTTGATTTAACCTAATAGAAAAGCTTGTTAAATCTTTAGGAAATAAAATAGAAAAGATTCTTGATTATATTTCTCTATTTTTAAATTCAACTAAGTTTACTTCTTGGAAAAAGAATTAATAGAATTTCATTTATTAATAAGAAAATCTAAAGAAACTATTTATCCAGTAAGCATAGCATTTGGATCAGACTTCTTAACTCCATAGAGCAATAGTTAATGGTAAAGGAGAACTATTTATAGATTCATGGTATAATAATCTTATTTTAAAGCAGGTTATATTCCAATAGTAAAGCCAAATAAATCAAGAAATAGGAAATATTGGAGAAGAAAAGCAAGAAAAATAGGAATAATCTAAATGACAGATATAAGCAACGTTGGATAGGAGAATCTATATTTGGATCTTTAACAAATTGATTAGAAGATAGGCTAAAAACAATTTTAATATCTACTACAATAATAAGAATAGGAGTAAGAATTCCAAAGATGAATGTTATGTAATTCTTGATGATCATGTTCTAAATATACCAAATGCACTAAAGAAGGAATAGAAGAGAATTAAAAATGTAAATTGTTTTTTCCTATAATTCTCTAAAGCTAAGATAAGATTGAAAAAATAGAGCATAATTTAATTATTTCTTCTATGATAAAAAAAGGAAAAAAATGCATAGTAGGATGATATCTCAATGTAAATAAGGAAACTTGAGATACTTCATTTATATATCTAAAGGTCTTTTACTAGTGTAATTCGTACCTTTTTTAGTATTATACTTAAAAAGCCTTTATTTTATCTCTTTTGATAGAGATAAATAAATATGTCAATTGAAGTGCAATTTTTAACACAATGCTTATATCTTAGCATTACCAAAGTATTAGTGGTGTGCTTTTAGATGAGCTCATTCCAAGAGCGAATTGCAAAGTTCCTTGAGATAGGGATAAGTGAAGGCTTTCTTACAATAGACGATTATACTGCTTTGATATCCGCATTAGAAGAGGCTGAAAAAATTACAACAATACATCCAGAACTTTATGCAGGGCTTCTAAAGGACTTATTTGGAACCCTTCCAAAGATGGTTAAAGAAGCGCAAGAAGAAATCCCCCAACTTCGGAAAATGTTAAAAGAGAAAGGATTGGAAATCAAAAATGTAACGAAGGATCAAGAAATGTGGTCTTTTAAGGCTTTAGGAGCTGATGCATCAAGTTGCCCTCTGCCAATAGGGATAGCAAAAGCAGCCTTTATAAGTGCCATGGCTTTCAGAGAAGGTACACAACCAATAATAATGAGAGATTTAGTAAGAGTAAAAAGTGATGCAATGACAAGTAGAGGGTTCAAATTCTATTATCAAGTCTTAGCTGAAACCCTTATACCAGTAGCTTGCATTCGACATATGGAAGAGTGCGGAAAACCAGATTGCATTGTCATCGACGGACCTCTAAGTGCTTCGATTCTTCTTAGAAGAGTTCCGCGTAGAGCATTTCTCAAAGACGAAGTTTACTACGAAGTGCAAGAAAAAGCACATCAATTGATTAGAGTTAGGGATCAACTTATATGCAAATGTCATGAATTAAATATCCCAATATTTTCAGTTGTTAAACGTTGCACATCAAGACACTTTATGGCTTGGTATGAGCTTAAGGACATTTTCCATTATACAGATCAATTTATTTTTCAGCAACTCCTCGACTATGGACAGAGGACAGAAGCAATATCAATTTCTAAGGCAATTGAGAAGCAAGGAGCTGAACCTTTCGCTAGGTTCAACGAGATATATGGTTTCTATATCAAAACTTCAAAGAACCCACTAACACCACCTATAAGGGTTGAATACCCGCAATATCTGAGGGGAAAAGAGAATTGGATTGCAAGTTATGTATTAACAACATCGCTTACCACTTATGAAGCTGAGTTTGATGGTTTACCGAAGATTATGTGCCTGGCTCATAAAGATGCAAAAATAACAAAGGCGATAATTAAGGAAATATACAGAAGAGGAATAACAAAGATATTAGATGAGGGGGCAAATATTAAACTTTTAGGCTTGATATGGGGGTTCTCGCTTGAGTGAGGAATCTAAAGCTGAAGAAAAGTTTAATGTTAAAGAAATAACCAAGTCGGCAAATATTGTTGGAAATGTGTTTTCACGCTATACATATGGGATAAACAAAATCTACATAACATTGAGAAAGGATGTAAAGCTGTCTTTAGGTTCATATGTATTTGTTCTTGATGATGATGATTTACCAATAGTATATCAAGTTGCCTCGCCAGAGTACTACAGGTACGGTTATGACTTTGAGAAAAGGCTTATAGCTCACGGTAGAGTTTCAAAGGACGAATCCCACACATATGATTGCGTAGGCATATTAGTTGGTAAGCTTTATGAAGACGGAAGAATTGAACCACCAAAATATCCAGTAATCCCCTTATCAGAAGTCTACAGTTGCCCACCTAAGCTTATAAAGTTAGTTACCGAACCAAATACGCCATTTAAAGTCAAAATTGGGGTGGATCCACTTACATTACAATCAGTATACATTGATTTGCGTCCATTAATAAGACAAGGTCTATTAATAAGTGGAGCTCAAGGAACAGGAAAAACAACAGCATTATTGACTTTAATATCAAGATCCCTCGAAGTCTATAAGAACTTACGCTTCATAATCTTGGATTGGACTGGTGAATTTCAACCTCTATCCTCCCTAGAGAAGAATGGATTTAAGATATGCTTAGTATCTTGGGATAAATTTATTACCGGGCTTAAAATGGACGACCCAGAATCAACATTACATTTAATAGCAGAAGAGGATCCAAGAGTTAAGTCTGGTGCTCCACGTGAAGTTCTCTTTACGGCCCTCATATTATGTAAAAAAGATGGAAAGTATCCAACAAAACAAAATGTAAAATCGAAAGTTGAAGAACAAAAGGTCGGCCGTCAACCAGGAACGATAAAGACCGTGCACAGTATCGTTGACAAAGCTACTCACATTCCTGAAAAAGAACCTGAAGAAGTTTGTAGTAAAGAGAAGTTATTAGATGAAGTTAAGAAAAATAACATCGTGATCATAGATTTTACGCACACCGAAGATGTTAATGTGCCCGACGATTTTGAGGTGAAAAAAAAGATGGGTGCATTTTTGGCCAAATGCATTTGGGAGGGAGCTACAGAGAAAAAAGACTTCGGCTGCATAGTTGTTTCAGACGAGGCTCATAGAATAGCACCTGAAAAATTTTATGGTGACGAAATGGATCCCATCTGGATAAGGTTAGCGACAGAAGGCGGAAGAAATGGATGCCCATTATGGCTTGTAGCTAGAAGACTAAGCCTTGTAAGCAAAGCTGTAACGACAGAGTTACAGCAAAACTTCATATGCTTTAATGTCGAAGATGTTGATAAGAAAAGAATTATTGAGGATTTGGGAGAAACATTTGCAAATCTTCTTGGCGCTCTTCCACAAGGCGAGGCAATAGTAAAGTCAGCCACTGGGTTTAAGGTTCCCGGGCAGGTAATGCACATAAAATTTGACAAAGTGCTGGAGCCCTCATCTGTAAAATACGGATTGGAAGAAAGATTTAAGCCTATTCAAGCCTAGTGTTATGTCATACTTAATTTCAGGTAAACCACAGAAGCCCCTTTTTCTAAGGAAAAGCTAGGTAATTTAAAAACACTATTATTTGTGTCTCTAAAGAAAATGGAGAGAGCTTTTGCCGAAACTCAGTGATTTTAGATGAACGTTTTTGATCCAGATGCCTTCAGAACTTATTTCATAAATTACTTCTAACCAACAGTTGTAATAGTTTATTAATGCTTATTATTACTATTTCTTTATTCTTTCAAATTTTGGTTTTTCATTATTTGAAAAATATGCGATTACTATATCTTTCTCATTCACATCTATTCCTGACTATCACCATATCACCAAATATTTTTGAGAATAAAAATGGAAATTTCACACAAAAATTAAATAAAAAATATAAATGAGATTTTATTAACAATGAGCCATACTATTATTTGGTCGATAAAGGAAATTTAAAGCTCCAACTAATTATTCCTCTTTGCATTGCATCAACCACATCCAAAATATTTTCTAATTACTTTCAATATTTCTGCTCCTGAATGAGTTAATGTTATTTTTCTCAATTGCTCTGATCAATCCTGACTCTTTTAATCTATTTTCTTCTTCTTTTGGAATATTCTCGATGTTGTTTAATACTTTTAAATTTTCAATTTTTATTCTTAATTATATATTATCTTAAAATTATCTCTTTTTTATTTTTGAAAAAACATGCAATAAGAGAGCAACAATAATTATAATGAAAAAGATAAAATATTGCTGAAGAAATTCTTTATGATCTTTGCATTCAAAATAAAGCATAAAATGAATTTTTGGAATTTTTGTCATCAATTATGAATTGTGAATCACAGTATATTATAATGATTAAAAAATGACAGTAACATATAATATACCAAGATTTTTGTAACAAACTCTATTTTATAAGAATGGGGGTGGTGGGATTCGAACCCACGACGGCCGGGTATAGCGGCTTTTTTCGCCAGCTCCAGAAACTCTTCATCCTTTTTCGTCGGAATTTTATTTCCTTTTTTAATTTCTGGAGCCCGGTGCCTTGACCTAGCTAGGCTACACCCCCTACTCATTTTTAATGAAGAAGTTAAATAAAAATTTTTATATCATTTTTTAAATATGAAAAATAAAATCATT
>Ga0080004_1105375_pt1 | contig 43683 bp, 43 predicted proteins | sample WasSprMetagenome_FD_69207 | JGI IMG/M metagenome (GOLD analysis project Ga0080004, IMG submission 69207) | Sulfidic aquatic microbial communities from Washburn Spring, Yellowstone National Park, USA - WS (SPADES assembly) (version 2) | ecosystem: Environmental > Aquatic > Thermal springs > Hot...
GTAGCTCGCCCACAGTTTCAGCGTTAAACCCAGGCAAGATTGTTACAAACACACCATGTTTTGTAGCCTCAGAAATGTTGACATTATCGTATCCAACACCGAATCTTGCAACAATCTTCAATTTTGATGCGGCATCAAAAACCCTTTTAGTATACGGTTCACTTGCCGCAACAACAGCGTCAACATCTCCTATAAATTTAATAAGCTCATCTTCGTTCATCCACTTTCCAAGAGGATTCTGCCTTAACTCGTATTTCCTCCTAAATTTTTCTGAAAAGAGTTCAGCAGGTTTGCCTAGTATCATATTTAACACAATAGGCTTTTCCAACTTACATCATCAACATTAGTGTTTGAAAAAATACCAATTTAAATTTTAAAAGGGGGTGAAGAATTTTATCTTTTGACAGCTCCAGCCGTTAATCCGGCCACTATATACTTTTGTATGGCAAAGAATAGCAAGGTTGGGGGAAGTGTTGCTATAAAACTTGCAGCCATAAGCCTGTCCCAAGGGACAAAGTCGGCCTTCATATAATTCAATATCCCTATAGATATAACCTGCAGGTCAGTCCTAGATATAAGTATGAGTGGGAAGAGTACGTTGTTCCATGCAAGTATGAAGGCGTATGTTGCTGTTGCTACTATACCTGGAGTAGATAGTGGGAATACTATCTTAAATATTGTCTTAAGTCTGCTGCAGCCGTCTATAAATGCAGCCTCCTCTATGTCTAAGGGAATCGTCTGGAAGAAGCCGCGCAACATCCAGAGGGTATAGGGTAACGCGTGAGACAGAAGAGCGAGAATTAAACCAGTTGGTGTGTTTACTAGCTTCCACATAGAGAATATGAAGAAGATTGGAACCATTATGACCACCGTAGGGAAAACGTAGGCGAATAGAGAGAGACTTGATAATATATCTTTTCCTGGAAAACGCATTCTAGCCAAAGCGTAGCCTCCGAGCATACCTAGAAGAGTGGAAATAGCCATTACAATTAATGAAATATAGATGCTATTAATCATGTATGATGTGAGTGTACTTCCGACAGTTATATGCTCCTCACCGAGTCCAAAGATCGCCATGATCGAGCTTATGGAAAATTGTCTGGGAAAAATGAGGCCCTCATAAATTTCCTTTTCAGGCCTAAAGGCTGTAACAATCATCCAATATAATGGAAGTATTGTCCACACGAGTATGATAAGCGCGGACAGATATATTATCACCCTTTTAATGAAAGCTGAACGGCCTTTTCTCAATTCATTCACCTCCTTAGGGCCCAGAGTATAACTGAAATTAGGGCTAGAAATATGGGGACGGTTAGAACTGAAACAGCTGCTGCCATGCCAATGTCAAATCTTGAAAAGGCTTGGAAATAGATGTATATTGGAATTATGTGCGTGATGTATCCTGGACCTCCTCTTGTTAGGAAGAATATGGTGTCAAATTCTCCAAATGTCCAGATCGTCGACAGTAGACATACAATAAGCATAACATATTTTATGCCAGGAACGGTTATATATCTGAACCTATGCCAAGCGTTAGCGCCATCAATTTCAGCAGCCTCATAAAGGCTTTTTGGCACCGTCTGCAAAGCACCCAGAAAGTTGACCATAAAAAAGGGTATACCCTTCCAGACGTTAACGTAGATTATGGAAGGGATAACGTAATCTGGTCCGAGCCAAAATATTTTAACACCAAAGAGTGCTTTTAAGATTATATTCGCAAGTCCGAGGTTGTAGTCAAAGAACCAGAAGAAAAGTGCTGCTACAACAAATAATGGTATACCCCAAGGTATTACGGCAATTGCTCTGACAACAGACCTTCCTCTGAATTCTTGTGAGAGAAGCATTGCAAAGGCTAAACCTAAAATTAGTTTAAGAACTACAGATATTGACGTATAGAGTGTTGATATATATAGTGAATAGTAGAATAGAGGATCCTTGGCTATTTCGATATAGTTTCTTAGTCCAGAAAATACTGCTTCGTAACCGAAATATTTAGTGAAAAAGCTAATATAAATTACGTACACAAATGGGAAAAATAGTACAAAAAATAGTAGGAGGAATGCTGGTGTTGAGAAGGCCAACCCTTCCAGGGCATCCCGTATCTTGAGTTTCATATTTTATTCTACTGCCCGTAGGTTCTCTTGATTATATCCTTTATTTGGTCAGCTACTGTTTTTACAGCGGTGTCAACATCCTTTTTGTCAATTAGGGTCATGGAGAATAGGTCTGCCACAAGGAACTTTGAACTAACTTCATCCATGCCCTTGCATGGCTCATTAAGTGGATACGTGTAATCGTATATCGTGGGCTGGACTTTAATGTAATCCTTCCATACCGGATCCTCTTTTGCCAGTTTTTCTTGTACGCTATTAAAGATTGGATATGCTGCGTAGAAGCCGCTCTTTATCATGTTATAGTATGCGTTTTTGTCCTTAAATATGTATATCAATAAATCTTTTGCTAAGTCAACGTTCTTCGATTCACTAAAGGCTACAAGAGCCTCCTTTGAACCGTAGGTAAACATTCCTTTTCTGTCTGTAGGTGGCGGTAAGAGTACTGTGTCCGCAGCAAGTGCTGGGTTTCTTGTTACAGCAGCATAGAACGGTGTCGGACCCTCAATAATGAATGCCGCAGTCTTCGTTAAGTACGCGTTATTATTCAGCATTTCATCTGGCTGTAACATTTGGGGAGAAATGAGCCCTTCATTGTACAGGTTAACTATACGTTGCAATGCCTCCCTACTTTCTGGGCTGTCAAACTTTACTGCTGTAGACTTCCTGTCAGTTAACATTTCTCCACCTAATGGCCACCAGTGCTGATACCAAGTTTCAGTTCCATCAAAGCATTTACCCAATGTGTGCCCTATCGGGTACATATCCGGATGGCGTTTTTTTACCTCCCTAGCAAACTCTATGTAGTCATCCCATGTCACAAGCTCTTCCGGTTTCCTACCAACTTCGTTGGCGAAAGATTTTATTAAGTGTACTACGTCAACGAACAAGAATAAGTCGATCGCATAAGGTTTTCCATCCATTGTATACCATCTTTTCACTATTGGAATTACGTCATCCGCGCCTATTTCCTTATAAACATCATCTAGAGGAGCAAGATGTCTTGCCTTTGGATCTTCGGCAAGCAATGCTGCCAACCCGCCAGCGCCAAAGGCCACATCAGGTGGATTACCTGTTTCAACACCAGTAAGAATCTTCGGCTGTATTTCCATATACGATGCTGTGCTAAGCTCTACATCCACACCTCTTTTTGCAGCCCACTCTAGTGTTCTAGCAGTTAACCAGTCATTTAGCGCAGGAGCATATGTTGACATGTAAAGTATCTGCATCTTCGGTCTCCCAACACCTGTTGTTGTAGTTATTGTTGTAGCCGTTGTCTTAGTTGTCGCTGTCGTTACAGTTGTCGCGGTTGTAGTTGTTACTACTGATGTTGTTGGCACCGCTGTAGTTACCGTCTGTGTTACTACTGGAGGATTCATGGCTACGTAGGCTGCCGCACCTATAGCGACTAATGCTACAGCACCAAGGCCAACATAGAGAAAAGATCGCCTATCAACCTTTTTAGGTTCTTCGCTCATACTTTTATCTTTTTAACTTTATAGTATATAAATTTTTAGAGCGGTTTCTCATTTTATATTGTTTATTTTTAAAAAAATAAAATATATTTTAAATGATTTTTGTTAAAAATTATTTTACTGGGTATAGTGGCTGTTCTCCGTGCAAGACTCTTAATATTTCTTGCGCCGCTGTTACTGCTAGCCTTTTCCTGTTTTCTACCGTGTTTGAGGCTATATGTGGTGTTAGTATCACGTTATCTAGTTCTAGTATGGGGTCGTCTAATGGTAATGGTTCCTTGTAGAATACGTCTAGTCCTGCTCCAGCTATCCACCTTTCCCTTAGAGCCTTCACAAGCGCCTTATGGTCTACTATTGGGCCTCTTGCTACGTTTATTAGATACGCTGTCTTTTTCATAATTTTCAGCTCCCTTTCCCCTATCAGGCCTCTCGTTTGCTCTGTCAGAGAACATGAGATTATAACGAAGTCCGCTTCCTTTAGAAGATCTTGCAGTGGCTTATATTCTACACCCATCTTCTCTTCAAGGTCGCTTTTTCTTATGACATCCGTGTAAAGTATCCTCATTTTGAAGCCTTTCGCTCTCTCAGCTATTGTGCTTCCTATTCGCCCCAATCCTATTATGCCTAAGGTTTTCCCCCATACGTCAACGCCTTGGAAGATGAACGGGTCTCTGACAGTCCACCTTTTCGATTTAACAAAATTGTTTGCTTCACAAGTCTTTTTAGCCAGCGTTAGAAGTAGTGCGAAAGCTTGGTCCGCCACCGTCTCGTTTAACACTGGTGCTGTTGTAACCCATATACCTCTCTCGCTTGCAGCCTTCACATCCACGTTATCATATCCTACACCATGTCTTGCAATAATTTTCAGCTTCGGCGCAGAATATATTATATCCCTGTTTATGTTTTCAACATTCATTGTCACTAGAAGGGCGTCAGCGTCAGCTATTGCCTTCTTCAGCTCTTCTTCTCCAGGAGGCTTCGGGAACATGAAAACTTCAGTTTCCCTCTCCAACAGCCTTAAACCGTCCTCGTGTATGGGTGCGGTTACTACAACCTTATATTTCATATTTTAGTCGAATATGCTCCACTTCTAATAAATATAAAAATTATGGTAAGAGGATAAAAAATTTTAGGGGGAGAGATATTATGCTTCTAATCTTCTAGAAGGTTTTCGCTTAATCTGTTTCTGAAGATGGTGTTGATTCGCCTGTGCCTGCTCCTTTTTCGCCTGACGGCTTCGACTCCTTCAGTCTTCCAGCTGCGATGACATCGTCTATTCTTAGTATCATTGTTGCAGCTTCTGTTGCTGCTGCAAGTATCTGTTCCTTAACGACTAGCGGCTCGTATACTCCAAAGTTCTTTACATCGTCAACCTTTCCTTCTAGAGCATTTACTCCAGCTGTAACTTCTCCTTTGCTGTGTCTTGCCCTGAGCTCGACCATTGTATCTATTGGGTCCATGCCTGCGTTTTCAGCTATCGTTAGTGGTATCGATTCTACTGCTTCAGCGAACTTCTGTACTGCAAGCTGTTCTCTACCTGATAATGTTTGAGCATATTCCAGTAATCTGACTGCCACTTCTTCTTCTGGAGCGCCTGCACCTAGAACAATCTTTGGCTTCATGACTACGTCCCTTACTACACATAGTGCGTCATGCACTGAACGCTCTGCTTCCTCTACAACTCTCTGTGTCCCACCTCTTATGAATATTGTTACTGCCTTGGGGTTCTTGCATCCTTCGACGAAAACCCACTTGTCCTCCTCGATCCTCCTTTCTTCAACTAATTCAGCGTATCCTAGGTCGTTTGGTGAAAGGTCTTCAAGGTTTGTTACAATCCTTCCTCCAGTTGCTCTGGCGAGTTTAGCCATGTCACTTTCTTTCGCTCTTCTTACTGCCAGTATTCCTGCTTTTGCTAGATAGTGTTGTGCTATGTCGTCTATGCCCTTCTGGCATATTACAACGTTAGCGCCGGTTGATGCTATTTTGTCGACCATTGCTTTGAGCATTCTGTTTTCCTCTTCCAGGAACATTTTGATCTGTTCTGGGTTGTTTATGTTTATCTTCGCATCAAACTCTGTCTTCTCAATCTCTAGTGGGCAGTTGAGTAACGCTATCTTGGCGTTAGTAACCCTCTTGGGCATTCCACTGTGAACAACCTCCTTGTCTAGTGCGATACCTTTTATGAGTTTGGTATCCGTTAGGGCTCCTCCCGCCTTCTTTTCAACTTTTACGTTGTCGATGTCAACCTTAAGTTTGCCATTTTGTTCTTCTACAACAGACAGTATTGCGTCCACAACCAGTCCTGCAAGGTACTCGCTTTCTGCTGAAACAAGTTTTGTTGCCATGCTTGTTTTAGCAACCTTCATCAGCCATTCTCTGTCCTTGGGGTCAACGGTTATTGCAATATTGTTTAATATCTCTTTAGCCTTTTCAGCCGCCTTCTTGTAGCCGTCTACTATGACTGTCGGGTGAACATTCTTGTCCAGTAGCTCTTCAGCCTTTTCTAGCAAGGCGCCTGCGAGAACCACTGCTGAGGTTGTTCCATCGCCTACCTCGTTGTCTGTTGCCTTAGATATTTCCACCATAGCCTTTGCGGCTGGATGCTGTACTTCTATTTCTTTTAGTATTGTTGCTCCATCGTTGGTTATTGTGACATCTCCGAGGCTGTCGACGAGCATCTTGTCCATTCCACGTGGGCCTAGCGACGTTTTGACTATTTCCGATACAAGTTTTGCTGCAAGAATGTTGTTTCTCTGTGCCTCTCTACCTCTTGTTTGTGTTGAACCTTCTTTTAGAATTAGAATAGGTTGACCAGAGGCAGTAACAGCCGGGATTGCTGTTGCTGCCATGACTCTATCACCCACTATATAAGGGCTTAAGAAATTATTTTTAAATTTTTAGGTTATAATCTCATGTACAAGGATTATATTATCATGGTACTGCTTTAGGAGTTTTTCGTAAACTTTAAATCTTTTCTAGAAGGGTCTTAAAAGTATGTGGTTCGGTTACAGGGGTAAGGTTGTTAAAGTTAATCTATCCAATAAGAAGGTTTCTGTTGAAGCCTTGGATAAGCAGCTTGTGAAAGAATATGTGGGCTGTGTTGGTGCTGCTGGAAAAATATTGTATGACATGGTTCCTTCTTGGGCTGGAGCCTTTGACCCCATGAACTTGCTAATTTTTACCACTGGACCTGTTACTGGTACAATTGTTCAGAGTGCTGGAAGATTTTCTGTTGTCACAAAGTCGCCTCTTACTGGATGCTTCGGTGACGCTAGTGCAGGAGGATTCTTTGGGCCAATGCTTAAGTTTGCTGGATACGATATGATAATCTTTTCTGGTGCAAGCGAGAAACCAGTTTACCTCTACGTTGAAGACGAGAATATTGAGTTACGTGATGCTTCAGCATATTGGGGTATGGATGCAAGAGAATGTGATAGAGCCATATGCAGTGACTTAGGCGACAAGAAGTTTGAGATTGCGTGTATTGGGCCTGCTGGAGAACATCTTGTGAGATACGCTGCTATAATGCATGATGATGCTGGAAGGGCTGCAGCAAGATGTGGAGTGGGTGCAGTAATGGGCTTTAAGAAGCTTAAGGCTGTAGCGGTAAAGGGCGCTGGAAAGGTTGAGGTCGCTGACCCAGAGGGATTAAGGAAGGTTATGCAGGAGGTTCTCGAATTCTATAATTCAGCGCCAATTGTTAAGCGATTGAGGGAAGGCGGTACTGTGGCAGGATATATAACAATGATTTCTATTGGAGACAGTCCAACATACAATTTCGCTAACGAACAGTTTGGCGAATTCGATCAAAAGAGGGCTGAGAAACTTGGATGGCCAGGCGGCTTCGAAAAGATTCTGGAAAAGAATAGTAGTTGCTTCATGTGCGCTATAGGATGTAGGAGGGTTTCTAAGGCCGGTGAAGGGAAATATGTTCTGAAAGAGGGGTCGGTTGAAGGTGTAGAGTACGAGAGCCTTTCTATGCTAGGTTCAGATTGTGGAATCGATGATGTTTATGCAGTTAATCTATTAAATGATTTATGCAACAGGTATGGGTTGGATACTATTTCAACGGGAGCGACTATAGCTTTTGCAATGGAATGTTATGAAAGGGGTATATTAAGTAGGAAGGATACTGATGGATTAGATTTAAAGTTTGGGAACGCTGACGCTGCCATAGAACTCGTCCACAAGATTGCTAAGAGAGAGGGTTTTGGAAACATTTTGGCTGAAGGGTCGAGAAGGGCTGCAGCGCTCATAGGTGGAGGTGCAGAATATTACGCTATGCATGTTAAGGGTTTAGAGATGCCAGCACACGATCCAAGAGCATTTCAGGGTGGTGGACCACATTATGCCTGCAGCCCGGTTGGAGCTGATCACATGGAGGGGATAAGCTTGTTCGTTGAATTTTCAGGACAGAGGTTCCCCGAACTTGGGATAGACGGAGACTATGGGGATAGGACTTCAACGGAAAAGAAAGCCTTCGTCGCAAAAGTCATTGAAGACTGGTGGGCTTTTCTCACTGCGGCGGGATGGTGTCTTCTAGTTAATCCAAGGTATGGTGCAGAAAATAGGTTCATTAGAGCTTTTAATGCTGTAACCGGAGAAAACATTACGGTAGGAGAGGCTTTGAAGGCGGGCGAAAGAATATATAATCTGAAGAGAGCCTTCAACCTAAAACATGGGATATCTAGGATGGAGGATACACTGCCAGAGAGGCTTCTGAAGGAGCCTAACAGGAAGTCGAACAACGCGGTAGTCTACTTAGATAAGACGATGCCAGAGTACCTTAAATTAAGAGGATGGCAGTAATATTACACTACCTCTCTATTATTAGATCTTCAAGTTCTCTTGGATACTTTATTATTGTTGCAGCTTTTTTTAAATTATGCTATCTTACATTATTGGTGGACTTTAAATGGATACTATATGCGATTGGCTTAGGTTTATTTACCCCCAACTCTAACTAATTTCTTGAAAGACTAACTAATTATTAACTGAAAAGGGGGGAATATTACGTGATAGTTGACCAATTCAATATTATGGTAATGTTTTTGTAACTTTTTAAAGTTTAAATAGAATTCAAGCTATGTTATTGAATGATTAGGCTTGAATGGAGCCGAGTTTATTGCTAAATCTTTGAAAAATTTTGGCGTGGAGTTTGTTTCAACATTATGTGGTAATGGGCTTCACCTTCTGTACCCTGAGCTTGTAAAGGCTGGTATAAGGCTTATAGATGTTCGTCATGAGCAGGCTGCAGCATACATTGCAGACACGTACGCTAGATCTACAGGTAAGGTTGGAGTTTGTGTGGTGAGCAGTGGTGTGGCTCATTCTATGGCCTTGTCTGGCTTAGTCAACTCCCATTTCGATAGGGCGCCTGTTTTACTTATTACTGGAGCGAGCAGTGGATATGGCTGTGGCATGGGTGTCTTCCAGGAGTTCGATCAAGTGAAGCTTGCTTCCCCCGTTTGCAAGTATTCTGAGGCTGTAGCTTCAGCAGAGGAGTTGGCTTTCAAGCTCAAGCAGGCTCTTTCCCTTGCATTAGCTGGCACACCAGGTCCAGTACATCTTACGGTTCCAGAAAATGTTTTAAGAGATGAGGTTGGTTGCACGGTTTTAAAGCCTTCGGTTTCTGAAGGCTTTTCACATTTAGGACAGATTGGGGATAGGGCTTTAGGTGAGGTTGTTGAACTCTTAGACAGGTCTTCTAGGCCTCTTCTTATTATTGGAGGAAATCTATTTTACTGTGGGAGAGAGGCTGCGGAGGAGGTTTTAATGTTCTCTAAAACATTTTCTGTACCCTTTATGGTGCCGATTTGGGATCGTGGAGTGGTTGAAGAGCCGAGTGAAAATTTTCTAGGAGTTATTGGTGCCGCAAGTGGTGCTCCAAGGATTTTGGATGACGTGGATCTAGTAATTTTGGTTGGTGCCCGTGTCGACTACAGGATAGGTTTCTTGAAACCTCCTTATGTTAGGGAAGATGTTAGGGTTGTGAGAGTTGACGTTGACGCCCAGCAACTCTTTCAAGGGATTGAGTCTGATGTGCCTGTTCTAGCTGACCCAAACGCAACCTTTAGAAGGATTAGGAATGAGGCTTTAAGAAGAGGTGTTCAACCTAAAAGGGACTGGCTTTCTGAGGCGAGAGAAAGGTACTTGGCTTTCAGGAGGAGGTTTGAAAATGTACCGGATGAGGTTGAGGGAAAGCTTACGGGGAAGGGTTTGGTTGAAGCGATTAAGCCTTTTACTAAAGACACCCTGTTTTTGGTTGACGGGGGAAACATAGGCCAGTGGGTTCACGTTCTCGCTAACGTTTATCCTAGAAGCTGGATAACCTGTGGTGCGAGTGGTGTTGTGGGATGGGGTTTACCTGGAGCTGTTGGAGCGAAGCTTGCTTATCCTGAAAAAGATGTTCTGCTTTTGTCTGGGGATGGAGCTTTCGGCTTCACTTTAGGAGAGCTTTACACGGCTATTAAACATGATGTTAATTTCGTGTCTGTGGTAGCTGTTGACGAAGCATGGGGTATTGTTGTGAGCAGCCAAAAGCGCTTGGTTGGAGAAGATGGTGTTATTGCAAGCCATCTTCCAAACATAAGGTACGATAGGGTTGCAGAAGCTTTTGGCGCAAAAGGCTTTTTTGCGGAAGACGCTACAAGTGTGAGAGAGGCTATAATGGAAGGTTTTGAATGTGGAAAGCCTGCGGTTATCCATGTGCCTATAGCTTGGGGTGGGCCAAGAGATCTAGCAAAATAGATTCAGGCTACATATGAAGTGAGGATTAGGCTTTCTAATCTATTCTATGTACCAATCCAATATTGTTAAATCAATATTTTTCTTTAACTTTGTTCTAAGCATCGAATATAGTACGAGCATGAACCATAGTGGATTATAGAGTAGATGGTATGCTAGAAATTCTGGTACCTTGAAACGGTATCCAAGCTTTTTTGATGCAGTAGAGTATGTTATAATAGTTATTATTGTGGAAGATAATATCGTGTAAAGTAGGATGAAAAGTATGTAGGCTGGAAGTGTTTCTAGTGAAAAAATGGTTAACAGGGATACTGGTGCAGTATTCTCAAATAGATGCACTATCCAATGAAAAATAATGTCTGAGGATATGAGGACAGTTAATATTACGAGCATAAAGGGTACTAGAAGAAGTGGGAATAGCGTTGAAACAGCTGAAAACATTATTTTTGGTTTTTTTAGGAACCTTGATTTAAAAAACCTGTAATTGGATCTGATCCAGTTTACGCATCCCAAACTCCATCTCAAACGTTGCCTCAACCATTGTTTTTCATTAAAGTCGATTCTAACCATAACCCTCTTGCCCTCTAAGATAGAAAACTTGTATCCAGCGTAGCTTGCCCTTGCTGCAAAATCTAGATCCTCCACAATCGTTTTTCTGAAACCACCAAGTTTTTCTATAACGTCCCTTTTTACTGCAAAGGCGGCACCATTTAATCCTAAAGTTGAACCAGTTTCCTTTATCAATATCCAATTTGAGAAGGTGAAAGAAAAATAGTCGTAATAGATTAGCCTTGAAAGCCAAGAGGACACTTCAGCCTCCTTCATTATGTCTATAACATCAGCATCCTTTGCCTCTTCAACCAAACTTTCTAGAAAGTTTTTACTATCCTTAGGAATATACACGTCTGAGTCGAGAAAGAGTAAAAGTTCACCAGAACTTTCTTCTACACCCCTATTCAATGCGTTAACTTTACCCTTTCTCTTCTGATTTAATATTATCTTAAAATAGTTTAGGTTTGAGAAATTATTTAAGGTGTTCAAACATTCTTCAGTAGGCTCATCAACAATAACTATTACCTCTTTCTCAGGGTAGGAGTCTTCAGACAAAGATTTTAAAACCTCGTTTAAGCATGAGCCATTCTTATAGACTGGTAAGATAATGCTCACCTTCATCTTCAATTCACGTATTTTTCAGCCTTTGCCTCCTAAGATGCAAAATCTAAATTTGAAGTACATCATATAATGCTTTCCTCATGATTTCAACAAGCTTTTTCACTTCAGTAAGCACTTCTAAAGAATAGTCTTTCTTAAACGCTTCTCTTGCCGGTATACCCTCTCTTTCATAACCGTACATGGCGGGGCCTCTCAACGATGCCAGTTCACTACTTAATTTTATTATGGCTTCAAGATTTTCGATGATAGGGTTTGGCAGTCTATCCCTTTCAGCTTCTAAAACTGGACTTACATCATGTTCCCTTGGATATTCTATTCCAGATATTCTTAGGATTGCTTTTGATGCGAGTTCTAAAGCTTCTTGGCTTCTTCTAACGGTTCCAGCATAGTCATTTTTAGAAAAAGCAAGTTCAGCTTCCTCTAGACATCTCAGAGCTCGCTCCATATAATCTAATGCCATATCCTTACTTCTCATAATATTATCTCCTCTCCAAATTTTGCATTAGGCTTCAACAACCAGTACCAACCATGCTTAAGTTGGATTCTTTTTGCACCGAGTCTTTTTAATTGACCTTTAACTTCATCGATTATGGAAAAAAGGAAATTGTTATCATCATATAATATTATACCATCTTCTACTATATCAAGTAGGATTGGAGGGTGCTTTTTAACCTCATCAGGTGTTAATATGATTTCTGAAAATGTTGTAGTATAGCCCATCTTTCTGATTTCTAGTGCTGTATCAGATAAAAGAATTTTTCGCCTAGCTTCTCTAAAAAGTGAATGCCTTCTTCCAACATCATCTGGAACGTTTTTTGCTATAATTAGTAGGTCAATATCACTTTCCTGGGTAAAGTCACCTCGTGCAATACTCCCGAATAAGCATACTGAAACAAGTTTACCGCCTAATACTTCCTTTATCTCATTAACATATTCGTTGACAAATTTCATGTAAATATTTTTTATGCTATTCAATTTACATCCTACTATCTTTGTTTTTGATATTTAATAGTTATTTATTTGCTTAAAAGCTTAAATAGTATTACTTTTTTGGTTAAAAGTAATATAATGGTGGTTTGATGAACAGAACAAAACATATAGCGTTTATTGGAATATTCAGTGGACTTTGGGCTGCCCTAAATTTAACTATTGGACCGTTAGGCTTCACATTGTTCAGACTTCCAATATTTTGTGATGTCGCATCATATTTCCCACTCCTTGTTACAGTATGGTTTCTCAGAAGATATGGTAGTGCGACAGCTGTTGGTGTAATAGGCGCTCTTGTCACACTTTTCTTTAGACCTGGTTCAACACAAATGATAGGTTTTGCAGTTTCCGCTGCAATATTCGATTTACTCATGCTCTTATTTAGGCATAGTATAAGCTTTGACTTTAAAAATGTTGTAGGAGTTTCTCTAATAGTTCTAGCTTCAGCATATGTGGCAGGATTTATCATAGGAGCTGCCATTATGATGGGTGGAATTGGCTGGGCTTTAACTGTATGGGGGCCATGGCATGCTGCTGGAGGACTATTGAGTGTTATCATTTCTTACCCAATTTTGGTCGCGCTTGAGAAGAGTGGGGTGAAGAAGGCGGTTGGAGCCTAATAAGGAACAGGTTCAGAGGGCGATTTCATATCATGGACATTATGGGCCGTTTCTTATGCTCGGTCTAAAAGCTTTCCTCTACGCTAAGAGTGTGCTCGGAAATGTTACACGATGCGAATTGTATACTGTGGGAAGGAAACCTTATCTTTGCACAGTAGATGGAATTAAAGCGGTTTCAGATTTTGAAATAGGCGTTTTTGATGGGGAATCGCTTAAAATCGTATTCTATAATGGGGACCAGAGGATTGCGATGACACTTAAGCCAGAATATCTTAGCAGATACCTTGATAGACCTTGGAATGAGCTGGAAAAATTAGCTGACGAGGTTCTGGAAAAGGATGTCACAATACTTTTTGACATAATCTTCTTGCCAGCATCTATGGGTGGATGAGAAAGCTATTCACTAAATCTTTTTACATTTCTTATAAAGATGTAGGAGAGGATTATCATAATAATTGTAATTATTACAGAGATCCATATAAGATGTATTCCGTACTCGCCAGTTCCAAAGACTATAGGAAATGGGCCTATGAAGATGACTCCGCCAGTAGAAATGTTTCCACTAGTCCCGGACACTATGTTTAGGGACGCTAAAAATATTATCATGAAGCCTATTAAGCATAAAAGTATTCCAGCAAATATGATGATTGTGGGAAGACTTTTTTCCATTAAGCTATCAACCTCACAAAAATTATAGATAAGAGCATTAAAGCTATAGCTAGAACAAGTGCAATAGCAACCCATTTTCCACTTGTACCAAATGCTATCGGTATGGGGCCAATTAATATTACACCACCACCTTCAACCTTTGCTTCACTAGACCTGATTTTAGTTAAAATTGATAAAATTATGCCTACAAATATTAGGATGAAGCCTAGCATGAAAAATGTTAATCCTAGTTCTATTGACAGCATATACTTTAGGATTCGATCACCAAAATTTAAACGTTAATCCTAAACGAAATTGAACCTCTTATTAATTGAATAACATAATTTTAAGAAATATAAGAAAATAGTGAGGGGAATTTTGGACAAATTTTAGAAAATTCGCAGTCTCCTTTAATTCTACAATAAACCATTCCATTAGAATATTTTGGGATATAATTTTCACAGTCGTTCCATGGTTCAATAATGCCTTTTCCATAAAAGCATAACCTTCTCCTCAAGAGAGCTTTTAAGCTTATTTGTTCCCTAGCAACCCATTCCCATGATCTGATGTAAACCTTCTTGTCGTTTAAACTAACTTCTATATATTCATCTTCTTTGGGAACCTTTCTAACATCAAGTGGAACCTTTTTTGAGGCCTTATCCCAATATTTGCATGAAAAACAGCATTTCATATTATAAGTTAAGCTAAGAATTCGTATTTATTAACTTTAATCCACTATCTTTCAAAAAAATTTTGTAACTTTGAGGAGAGATAAATTTAAATATTTTGATCCTCCTCACTAAAGGGACATGGAAAAGCAAGAGCTTTTTGTAAGAAAAGCTTCGGGGCTCGTTCGAAACATTTCCGCGTGGGATGCGCTGATTTTTAACGTGATCGTAATGGGTCCTGGCGCTGTCTACTTGTATGGCATGTGGGCTTCAGGCCTTTTTCCAGGCGTCGACTTAACTCTTACGGCTTGGGTTGCCGCACCAGTATGCATGATAATAGGGCTATTCTACGCGCTTTTTTCGGTTATAATGCCTCGTTCAGGTGGTGACTACGTTTGGGCTACGAGAATCCTTCATCCGTCAATAGGTTTTTCTATGGTTTTCTTCATCTTCATAGTGTTGATGGCGTTTGTTGGCATGGAAATTCCTTGGGCTGTACAGTGGGGGCTTGCACCATTCCTTTCGTATTTGGGCTACGAGTCACTTGCAAAACTCCTTAACAATAACTATGTTATGATGGGACTTGGTCTAGTGTACTATGCTGTATGTGCAGTCATCACGGTCAGAGGTGCCAGAGCCTTTGTTAAGGCGGTCTGGGCGTCGTTCATTCTAATAATAATTGGAATCATAACATATGTTATAGCGCTTCTACCCATGAACCCCAGCACATTCGCTTCAATATTCAATTCTAGTACTGGCATGAACTACCAGGATGTAATTTCTAAGGCGATAGCAAATGGTCATCCAACAGGCTTCGTGTTTAGTGCCACCATGCTTGGAATCGTTTACACAATACTTAACTTTACGGGGTTCAATCTTTCAGTCTACATTGCCGGTGAAGTGAAGGAGGTTAGAAAGGCTCAGTTTATAGCCATCGCTGGAGGAATACTTGTCTTCACATTAATAACTTGGATCATTTATGTTGTAACATATAAGGCTATGGGTGCACAGTTTGTTGGAGCGATATCTTATCTAGCGGTTCAGGGAAGCCCAGATTACACTCTACCGTTTGCACCAGCATTCCATCTTCTAGCAATGGCTGTTTTAGAAAATAAGCTGCTTTCGGCAATAATCGTTCTAACTTGGGCTATAGTTCCACTAGCCTGCGGCCTAACATACATTTTCACAGCCGTTAGGCTCATATTCGCTTGGTCCTTTGACAGGGTTCTTCCACAGGTCTTTTCGAAGGTTGACGAAAGATACAATTCACCCTACGTCGCTTTAATATTTATCACAATCCTCTCAATAGTTTTTGAAGCGCTTTGGCTTTTCACTCCAATACTCAGCTACGTAGCATACGTTGTCACCGGATGGTCTATTGAAATAGCCGTGGTGTCAATAGCGGGAGCAATATTACCTTATGTTAAAAAGGACCTTTTTGAGGCGTCACCGTCGATTGTTAAGAGAAAGGTTCTTGGACTGCCTCTAATAACATTGCTTGGGATGCTAAGCTTCTTTGCAAGCGTGTACATTGCTTACGCAAGCCTAACGCCTGCCATAGCTGGAACATTAAACGAAACATACATAATATTCACCTTCGGCATCTTCGTTTTAGGCTTCATAATATACCTTATATCCTCAGTATACCACAGGATGAAGGGTATACCTTTGGAACTAACGTTCAAAGAAATACCTCCAGAATAGCGGTGTAAAAAGATGCCCCGAACCCGCATTTTTTTTACTACTGACGTTCACGGTTCAGAAAGATGTTTCATAAAGTTTCTTAATGCTGGACAATTTTATAAGGCTGATTGCATAATTTTAGGCGGGGATATAACGTTTAAGGCCATAGTCCCCTTGGTTAGGAAAGGAGATGGCAAGGTTTACGCACGATTTTTAGGAGAAAACTATGTCCTTAGTTCTGAAAACGAGGTTAAACTCATGGAAAAGAGAGTACGTTCAATAGGATTTTATCCCTATCAGATGAGCGAAGAAGAATATAGAGAATATCTTTCTAACAAACGTATGCAGGATGAGCTCTTTGAAAGGCTTGTGGTTGAAATGATAAAAAGGTGGGTGAGCTTGGCTGAAGAAAAGCTTAGAGACAAGAATTTTAAATGTTTTATTTCTCCCGGAAACGATGACAGCAGACTCGTGGACGAATATCTTAAAAGTTCAAAGTACATAATTTACCCTGAGGAACAGGTTGTCAAGGTAGACAGTGACCATGAAATGATAACGTTAGGGGTTTCGAATATTACACCCTGGCATTGCATAAGGGACGTGGAAGAGAATGTTATAGAGGAAAAGATTGAAAAGCTGGTTTCACAGGTCAGTGACATAAAGAACTGTATCTTTAACATCCATGTACCACCGTATGGAACACCTTTGGATCTTGCACCTAAATTGGACGAGAACCTTAAGCCAATCGCCCTTCCGACAGGAGGGGTTGAAATGGTTAACGTTGGCAGCACATCTGTGAGAAAGGCTATTGAAAAGTATCAGCCGCTTCTTGGATTACACGGCCACATTCACGAGTCAAGAGGAATATTTAAAATAGGCAGAACTTTGTGCGTGAACCCTGGAAGCGAGTACACTGAAGGTATCCTGAAGGGGTTCCTAGCGGATATAACGGAGAAGGGAATAAGAGACTACTTGATAACCACTGGCTAACACTTAAATAATATTGTCTTAAAGCAAATCTTGTGATAGACATGGGCAGGTTAACGTTCGATGATATAATAAGACTGGTTGAAAGGCCCTATCCTGACTTCGAGCTGAGGCCTGGGAAGACAGCGCTCATCCTGATCGACATGCAAAAGTTTGTTCTGGGAGAGCATTATGTGAAGGCAGCGGTTAAAGCAGGATACAGTGAGGAGGAGGCTTGGGAGGCTGTAAGAGAATATGATGAACGTGTAAAAAATGTTGTTAAGAACGTTCAGAAACTTCTTGAAGTATGTCGTAGAAAGGGGTTCGACATAATCCATGTTAGAATACAGGGGCCGACGGATAACCCAAGACATACAGCTAAAGTGAATAGGAAGATTGGCCTAATAATACCGCCAGAATTTGAGGGTGGAGAATTTATTGACGAGGTTAAGCCTTTACCAGGTGAACTTGTTATTTCCAAAACAAATGGAGGTGCATTATCTGGTACAAACTTAGATTTCATACTCAGAAACATGGATATTGACAGCCTAATAATTGTAGGCTTTCTAACAGACCAATGTGTTCTAGCCACATCAATCCATGCAGCAGACCTTGGATACGATGTACTACTTCTCGAAGACGCCTGCACTACACGGTCCAAGCAACTTCACGATGCAGCACTTTTAGCGCAAAAGGATGTGTGTGCGAAGGTTAAAAAGACAGCTGAAGTTATTGAAATACTTGAAAAGCTTCCAGATAAAAAATAATGTTCCATTAAACTTCACCAAAATTTTTTTCTTTTATGAAAGAGTGTTAAACTTTTTTCTGTAAAATTTTAATATCGAATTCCTATTAGCGTATGCGGATGACAAGTGAACAGACGTGGTTCAGCTGGGAGGAACTCGCTGACAAAGCATATAAGATAGTGGATTCTGCAGAAAAAAATAATATTATTTTGAGAAACCTTGGATCACTCGCCTACAGAATACACTGTAGTAGGTTCGGGTATATTCAAGATGAGCTTGGTAGAAAGTTTTCAGACATAGACTTCGCCTCATACAGCAGGTTTAGGGTTGATGTGAGAAAACTTTATGCAAACAATGGATGGGTTGAGGACCAATATTTTACAAGAATTTTCGGCCACAGAAGACTACTATACTATTATGGTTCTGATAAGAAGATACATTCTGACATATTTTTTGATAGACTGGAATTTAATCATATAATAGAGTTCGAGGGAAGATTAGAGGTTGATAAGCCGACAATACCTTTAGCGGAACTATTTTTGGAGAAAATGCAGATAGTCATGATTAATGAAAAGGATGTAATTGATACTATAATGCTTTTGAGAGAACATGAGATTGGAGAAGGTGATAAGGAGCAGATAAATGCACCCTATATCGCGAAAATTCTTGCAGGAGACTGGGGTTTCTGGAAAACGGTTACCCAAAACATGATAAAGGTAAAAAACTATTCAATCAACAGTACAAAACTAAGTGATGAAGATAAAAAGATTGTTTTAGAAAGGATAGAGAAACTTTTGGGAACCATAGAGAGGGAGGAGAAATCTTTAAGCTGGAAACTTAGGGCTAAAGTTGGAGAAAAAAAGAAATGGTACAGGGATGTAGAAGAAGTTTACAGATGAAATCAAATAAATGGAGCTAGAACATCCTATTTAAGGCGCAATTCCATCTTAGAAAAGTTCAATAATCCAAATTTCTCCTTAACCATTCCAAATACATTTTAGAGTTGGTGACTGTGCTAGGGAAAGATTTTTATGCACCAACCCTAACATTCATAATATTCTCAAAGGATTATGAAGTCTCCTCTTCTAAGGACTTGATTATGTTTCCAGCCACGACCTCGATACCAAGTTCCTTAGCCTTCTGGTAGGCTTCTTCGTCTATGTTGACGGCTACAATAAAGGCTTTTTCAACCTTCCTATTCAAAGCCTTTTCTACAGGCTTGATCTTTTCGTAAAGCCATTGCACGTGGTCGAGGTCGGCGTAAGACTTAACTTCTATAAGATAGAGTTTATCATCCTTTATTAGCACGTCAATATCCACAACCTTTCCTTTTACCCCAGTGTATGTTCCGTCAGCATCCTTTAACCTGAACTTTGAAACCTTGCCAGGCTCTATACCCTTCTCCTCCAAAACTTCCCTGAATATTTCAAGGACAGTCCTCTCAAGGTCCACACCCCACCTTCTCCCCATGCTTCCTATTGTGACTTCAATCCGCTTACTCAGAAGGTCGAAGCTCTTCTCAAGAGAAGAAACCCTCTCAAAGATGATGTCAAACTTTCTATCATGCTCGCTAAGCTTTCTAGTGTGCTCCTGCAGTATTTCACCATGCCTCCTAAGCTCAACCAAAAGTTCGTCAAACTTCTTGTCGTGTTCGCTAAGCTTTCTAGTGTGCTCCTGCAGTATTTCACCATGCCTCCTAAGCTCAACCAAAAGTTCGTCAAACTTTCTATCATGCTCGCTAATCCGCTCTAATATTTCCCTGTAGCCTATGAGCCCGGCTACAGCCATTCTAAATTCTTTATCTTTTTCAAGTCTTGTTAAAAATTCCTCTGTGAGTGACATTATCCTTCTACTATAATTGCAGTAGCTGTTCCTATTTAAGCTTTGATCACAAAGTTTTTGAAAAAAAATATTTGATATTTTCATCGACTAGTGTTCGGAGTATCCCATTCCTATGGTGTTTACTGGCTTGTTGTGCACAGCCCTTTTCGGCTCCCGCTTCATTCCTTTCCTAGTCTTCGGTGGTTAAGATCTAACGATCTTCCATATTTCCTCCCATTTTTCCTCTATTTCATTTCGAATTTCATCTATCATTGCATCGGTTAGGTTTTGGAATCGACCTTGAACCTTTAAATATTCTTCAACAGGTTTTCTGGAACCCTTTTCCAGGAGACTTTTACTTGGACCGGTGAGCTTGAAAACACCATTTTCTATTTCATATAATATCCATGCTCCTGTTAGTACTGCTAGGCGGCCTACCTCCACTGTCTTCTCGCTTGGAAAACGCCATCCAGTTGGACATGGTGAATGGAGGTGAATGTATTTTAGCCCTTTAAGCTTCAAGGATTTCCTGACCTTTTCTATAAAGTCTAGGGGGTACGCTATTGAAGCTGTTGCCACGTACGGTATATTGTGGGCTGCTAAAATTTTCGGAACATCCTTTTTATGCTCCCTTTTACCTTTTATGGTTGTAGTTGTCCAAGCACCGTATGGTGTAGAACTGCTCCTCTGGATTCCTGTGTTCTGGTAGGCTTCGTTATCGTAGCAGATGTACGTTACGTTCTCGTTTCTTTCAGCTGCACCGCTTAGTGCTTGCAGGCCGATGTCGGCTGTGCCTCCATCTCCTGCGTAAACGATTACTGGAATATCTTTAGCTTTAACTTCAAAGGCGGCGGATATTCCTGAGGCTGTTGCCGCAGACGCTGCGAAGGCTATGTTCAATAGTGGAAGTTTCGAAAAGGTGAGAGGATATGGGCCTTGTATTACTGTTGTGCACCCGGCTGGCACAACAAGTACAGCCTTATTTCCTACGGCTTTACCTAGAAGCCTTAAGCCTAGGCTTGCAGGACATCCTGGACATGAAGCGTTTCCTGGTAGGAAGTATTCTTCTCTATCTAAATCCTTTATGTTCAAGAGCTTATCGCCTCCAAGTTTAGGTTAAGCCACTCGCTTCCAGAATCCCCTTTCCTAAACGAGTCTATAGTTTTCTCAAAAATTTTTATGTAATCTTCTACTGTTATGTCTCTTCCTCCTAAGCCTGCTATGTATCCTTTGATGAAAGGCCTGTTCTTTAGGTTGTAGAGTGAGCTCTTCACTTTCTCTAATATTATTCCACCATTTCCTGGTGAAAGGTTTCTGTCGACTACGGCTACAGCTTTAACGTTCGATAGGATTTGAGAAAGTTCATGTGAGGGGAATGGGTTAAGTAGCCTTATCCTTAAAACACCTGCTGCTACACCTTTACGCCTTAGCAGGCTTGCAGCCTCTTTAGCATCGCCTGCTGAAGATCCTATCGTTAAAATTATGACTTCAGCGTCATCGCACATGAATTGGTCAAGTAGACCATAGCTTCTCCCAAAAACTTTGCTCCATTCGCTGTCGACTTCAGCTACAACATGTTTAGCTTCTTCCATGGCCCTATGGTGCATGAATTTAAGTTCCATGTGATGTGATGGATATGTTAGGTTGCCGAATGTTATGGGAGCTGAGGGGTCGAGTACGTAGGGTGCGTTGGAGCGTGGTGGCAGAAACTTTCTAACAGACTCTATTTCTGGCACGTCAACCGGCTCTGATGTATGAGATAATGTGAATGCGTCTAGGCCTACCATAACCGGCAGGAGGACACGTTCGTCTTCAGCTATCCTGTAGGCTTGGATTATCGTATCCAGAACCTCTTGGTTCGATTCAGCGAAAAACTGTATCCACCCATAGTCTCTTACTAGCATTATGTCTGTGTGCTCGTTCCAAATGTTCCATGGAGGGCCAAGCGTTCTGCAGACGACTGGCATGACTATTGGCAGTCTTGCGGCTGAAGCCCAGTAAACCATTTCACTCATGTAAAGTAGGCCGTGGGAGGATGTGGCAGTAAATGTTCTTGCGCCAGCGGATGATGCGCCAATGCATACGGCCATAGCACTATGCTCTGATTCTACTCGAACATATTTTGCCCTTAACTTGCCTGTTTCAACAAATTCTGCAATTTTTTCCACAATCTGAGTTTGAGGCGTTATAGGATACGCTGAAACTACTTCAACATCGGATAAGAGTGCAGCGTATGCGACAGAATGGTTTCCGGTTAAAACTTGGATCATCTTATCATTCCTCCGTCATAGTTATAGCTTTCGTTGGACACTCGTTTGCACAGATTCCGCAGCCTTTACAGTACTCGTAATCAATTTCGATGCTATCATCTTCTCTCCTCAAAATTGTTCCTTCTGGACAATATATCCAGCAAATTAAGCATCTTACACATTTTTGCCTTTCAATGACCGGTTTCCAAATTCGCCACGTTCCAGTCTTTCCCGCAGCACCCTTTGATGGAAAAGATATTGCAGCAACCCTCTTCATAAAATAGTCGCCTCCTCATAAGCTCTTTTCGCAGCTTCAGCATTAAGTTCTCCAACCCTTCCAGCCCAATTATTCCTAATAGCGTTTACGATACTCTCTATTCTAGCTAATGGCACAGCTTTTACAATAGCGCCTAGCATAGCAGTGTTCACTAAAGCCCATCCTGCAAAAGAGAGACCGAGAGAAATTGCAATTTTTGTAGCATCAACCACATATGTTCTGAAATTTTGTAACCATTCTTTTGAAATAGATTTAGTAGAATTTATCACCAGTGTACCATCTCCTTTTAGTCCTGATTTAACATCAACAATATCCAATATTTTTCTATCAAGAACCACAACAACATTGGGTTCAGTTATGGGGGAGTGTAAGAAATGCTTTTCTTCCGAAATCCTAGCGAAGGCCGTAACCGGAGCACCTCTTCTTTCGGCACCAAAGAAGGGGAAGGATTGACCCCATTTGCCTTCAGATACAGCAGCCTTAACAAGTAGCTCTGCTGCTGTTACAGCACCCTGACCTCCTCTACCATGGAATCTTATTTCATAAAGCATAATTTGTCAACCTATAATTGTACAGACTTAATATAAAAAGATTTTTATATTTTAGAAAATCTTATATAAAAAGCATTTACTTTCTATTTTTGGTGTAATTAAAATTGGGTTCGGTTAAAGTTTGTGAAGAAATTTTCTGGGTAGGTGTTGACGATAGAAGAGACATACTTTTTGAAGGATTATGGCCTATACCTTACGGCGTATCCTATAACTCTTACATTGTTAAAGGCTCTGAGAAGGTTGCACTAATTGATACAGTTGATGAATTCTATTCCAAAGAATTTTTGTCGAACATCGAAGAAATTGTAAAATTTTCTGAAATAGATTATATCATTTTGAACCATCTTGAACCCGACCACAGCGGTGCACTTAATGAAGTACTCGAGAAGGCGCCTAGAGCGAAGGTTGTCAGTTCCCAAATGGGAATAAATTTTGCAAAAGCGTACTATGGAGGAGGTTTTGAGGCTATGGCCGTAAAGGATGGTGATATCATAGATTTAGGTGGACATACTCTAAAATTTATTACAGCACCTTGGCTTCATTGGCCGGAAACAATCTTCACCTACGACATCAACAGTGGAACACTATTTTCAGGTGACGCGTTTGGCACATTTGGAGCGTTGAATGGAAAAATCTTCGACGACGAGCTCAATATCGAAGATTTTGAGGGTGAAATGAAAAGATATTTTGCGGACATAGTTTCACACTATTCACAGTTTGTTCTTAAAGCAGCTGAAAAGATAAGAAATATTCCGATAAAGATTCTATGCACAACACATGGACCCATTTACAGAAAGAAACCAGATTACCCTATAAAATTGTATCTCAAATGGAGTAGCGGAGTTGATGAGAATAAGGTTTTGATCTTGTATGGGAGCATGTATGGGCATACTGCTGGGATTGCAAAATATTTTGAAGATAGGCTTAGAGGAATGGGCGTGAACGTTAAACTATTTGATCTATGTAGGGTGCACCCGAGCTTCATTTTACCTGAACTTATCGATTCCAAGGCAATACTTTTAGGTTCACCCACATACGAGGGCACAATTTATCCACCCATAACAAACTTGATCGAGTACGCAAGAATCAAGAACGTTAGGCCGAAAAGTTTTGGAATATTCGCAAACTATAGTTGGGGAAGCAATATTATAGAACAGTTGAAAAGCAAGTTAGTTGAAATTGGAATGAGGGTATTGGAGCCGACAGTACTTGTTAAGGGAAGATTTACAGAAGAGGATAAAAGTAAAGCAGACCTCCTTATTGAAAATCTTATTAAGGCTATGTCTTGAAGAAAAACAATATATAAGCCGTCAGCGTTGGTTAGGGCGATTTATATGAAGATGCCTGCAATGGAAGCGGCTGTAAAAATTTTGGAGGACGAAGGTGTCGAAGTAATTTTCGGAATACCAGGTGCAGGAATACTGCCATTTTATAAGGCGCTTGCAAACTCGAAAAAGATAAGACATTATACAGTGAGACATGAGGAAGGTGGAGTACATGCCGCTGACGGCTACGCGAGGGCAAGTGGGAAGGTTGGAGTCTGTGTTGGAACATCCGGTCCCGCTGGCACGAACATGGTGACAGGACTTTATGCTGCAAAAGTTGATGCGATACCAATTGTTGCAATAACAGGCCAAAATGTTAGGTCACAGCTTGGAAAGGACGCTTTCCAGGCGACGGAAATAGCTGAGATAGTGAAGCCTATTACTAAGAAAAGCTGGTGTGTTATGGAGCCTTCACATATTCCAATGATTTTCCGTGAAGCTTTCAGAATCGCTAGAGAGGGTAGACCTGGACCTGTTCTCATTGACCTACCATTGGATGTTCAAAGGGCTGAGATAGAATACGATCCAGAGGGAGACCGTTCTCTTGAGGTATTCAAGCCTAAGCCGACTTGGAAACAGGTTAGGAAAGCGCTTGATATGATACTTTCAGCTGAAAGGCCGCTGTTTCTTATGGGCGGCGGCGTCATTTTGGCTGATGCGACCAGAGAGTTTATTGAGCTTGCAGAATTTTTGCAAGTGCCAATTGTAACGACATTGATGGCTAAGGGAGGTGTTCCAGCTGACCACCCACTTTATGCTGGACAAGTTGGAATCATGTGCAATACGCCTTTAGGAAACAAGGTTTTTCTCGAGTCAGACCTAGTTTTTGCTGTTGGATGCAGATTTTCTGACAGGCACACTGGAGACTTAGAAGTATATCGTAGGGGTAGAAAGTTCATTCACGTCGACATCGAGCCAACCCAAATTGGTAGAATATTTTCACCTGACCTAGGTATAGTTGGTGATGCAAAAATTACTTTACAGATGATGCTTGAGGAAGCCAAACGTAGGGCAGAAGAGATTTCACCAAACCCAGGACATTCCATACTACTTTCACTAGTTCAACAGAGAAAGGCTTCAGAGTGGGTTAAAAGTATTCCAGAACTGCGTGTCAAGATGGCTAGAAAAATGGACTACGAGCAGATACCGATAAAACCACAAAGGGTTATGAAGGAAATAAACGAGTTCTTCCCTAGAGACACAATATTTGTTACAACAATAGGATTGAACCAAATATGGTCATCTCAGATGCAGGAAATATATTACCCGAGACATTACCTGATACCAGGTGGGGCTGGACCACTCGGCTGGGACCTTCCAGCAGCAATAGGTGCAAAGATAGCTAGACCAGACAAGCTTGTAGTCGCTGTAACAGGAGACTACGGCTTCGGATTCTGCTGCGAAGAATTTGCTGTAGCATGCCAGTACAATATACCTATAATTATAATAATAATAAACAACGGATACCTTTCCCTGATCAGGCAGCAGGAAAAATATTTCTATAGCTTCGAGTTTGCCGTAGACATATGGTACGATGGGCAGATGGCTGACTTCGTGAAGTTCGCTGAAGCATTTGGTGCTGCTGGGAGAAGAGTTACGAGGATAGAGGAGATAAAGGAGGCGTTCAAGTGGGCTGTAGAATACTCTGAGACGAGGAGAAGGCCGGCTATAGTTGACATCATAGTTGACAGGTACGCTGACGTTTCAATGGGGACAGCTTTAGATAAAATTATAGAAAGAGAATAATAATAGATGTGATTCTTTTCCCCCTCTTTATTTTTGGATTAAAAATTTTTAAAGTAGTACGATAGCTAATTTTATATTAATGGAAATATATGTTGGGTGTTGTGGGACACCTGGTGGGTTAAAAAAGTATTCTAGGGAGTTCAAGGTTACTGAAATAAATTCGACATTTTATAGGATACCTAGGATTGAGACTGTGGAAGGGTGGAGAGAGATTGTGCCAGAAGATTTTGTTTTTACCGTAAAATGCCATCAGGCGATAACACATCCAATTACATCACCAACTTGGAAGAAGAGTGGTGTAAAGGATTTTGGGAAGCTAGGAGATAGGGTTGGCTTCCTAAATCCTACAGAGGAAGTTATAGGATACTGGAAAAAGACGGTTGAAGTGTGTAGGGTGCTAAAATCACCCATATGCTTAATACAGCTACCAGCAAGCTTTAAAGAAGATGAGAAAAACTTAGAGAATATGAGAAAATTTTTTTCTAGAGTTGAACGGAATGGTATAACGATTGCCCTAGAGCTGAGGGGATGGAGTAGAGAGGGTTTTAGACAAGTTTGTGAGGAATTTGATCTAATATCTTGTGTTGACCCCTTAAAAGATGAACCGTTACATTTTTCTAAGAAGAGTATAGGATATTTTAGGCTTCACGGAAGCTATATTGGAGAAAGAATCGATTATAAATACAAGTATACGATAGAAGACTTAAAAAATCTGAAAACAAAAATAGAAGGATATGATTGCGATATCGCATATGTCATGTTCAATAATATTTACATGAAAGAGAATGCGAAAGAGTTTATGGAACTGTTGCTAGAATAAATTTTAGCTAGAACAGATACATGCTTACTAGTAGAAGAAGGGGGATAGTGAACATGATAAACCATATCCTTTTATCCCACGCAAAAACCTTCCTACCATCCAATACACCCAATGGAATAAGATTAAATACGGCAATCCAGAGATTTAAAAAACAGATAGCGCTTAAAGCACTAGAAAAGGGAACATTAAAGTATCTGAAAGGATACAAAAGTGAGCCAACAACTATGTTTATTAGGGGGCCTGCAGAGGAAATCTTTCCCATAGTTTTAGAGTCAAGGTAGCCGAGAACAACAACAGAGCCTGGAGCAATTATCTTGAGAGGAGAGAATGTGCTGATAAAAGTTAGGATAACTCCAACAACATCAAGTTTGAAGAAGGCTATAAGACCCTCTTTTACAGCAGAAAATTTATGAGCGATTTCGTGAGCTAAAAAAGATAGAGCGAAAGCGAGTAGAGCAATAGGCAATTCGAGGATATTAAGTGGCCATCCTATAAAGGACATGCCTACAAGACTAACAATAAATGTAGCAAATAACAATTCTAGCTTCTCACGAGGACTAAAACTTATTCTTAATCTCTTATAAGAAAATCTTGTTTCATATGTTTCGAACTTTGGCCTATAGACTTCCTTCCTCTTAGAGGGGGAGGTTGCTAAAAAAATTTTTTCACAAGAGTGTGCTTCAGGAAGCCTATGCTCTACACAAAAAAATTTTCCGCAATAAGGGCACTTAAAGGGCAGAGGTTCCTCTTTGCCACAATATTCGCATTTCATACAATTCACATTCTTTAAAAACTCTTATAAAGTTTCCATGTAATTGACAAAAGTTACTAGAGTTAGACCAGATCCCTTGACATATAAACTGATTTTGTTATCCTTCAATTTGTTTTGTAAGGAAGAAGGTTATCTAATAATTTATTCGTGATTCAACTTAAATTCTTTAGGAAAGATTGTATGAGATTATGGATTAGACAATTCTTCTAGAAGTTTTAAAGAGGTAGACAAGATTATAAATTTAAATTTATGTGGCTTCACATAAATAAGTATGGCAAATATAACGTTATCAATACCTGACGAACTCTACAGAAAGATGAAAAAGTATAGTGAAATTAAGTGGAGTGAGGTCGTCAGGAAGGCTATTTTAGAGTACATAGAAAGAATAGAAGAGGGTGGAGTTAAAATTACAACGAAAGAACTTTTAAAAGGTTTTGACGAGGAATTTAAGAAGGAACTAAGTGAACTTAGCTTGGAAATGGTAGAGAAAGGTTACAGAAAAATGAGTGAAGAAGAATGGGAGAGAGTTTACAAAACTTTATCCAGGGAAAGTTTCAAAGATAATTTTAACCGAGGATTATTTTGAGCGAATTTACTGCGTCTTCAAATTTGAGTTCAAGCACTAGTGGGCCGCAAAAGTTCGCCTCCTCTAAAAAGTCGAGTACTTCATGAAAGTTGAGTGTGCCTGAACCTATTGGTGAATGGTCTTTAACATACAGCCTTCCGTTCTCCATCTTCTTTATCACATCATGTACGTGCACTTCGCTTACCCTATGTTTTGAAAGTTCAAAGGCCTCTTTTAAGTCAACGTCTCCAGGATATCCTGCTAGAATGTGGCCGACATCAATGCATAGTGAAGTATCGAATTCTTTAGCCAATTCAATCGAGTACTTGAAGGGAAATTTTACTGATTCGAGTGCAATTTTCTTTGACGGTACTCCAATCTGTGAAAGATTTTCAACAAGCAGTTTAACGAAATGTCTTGAGTTTTTAGCGAAAAAGTTGATTAAAGCATTCTTTTGCTCGGGTGAAAGCCTCATGCTGTTGACTTCAGCTGCGAACTCTCCTGTTGCATGTAGAACGTATGTTGTAGGCTCCAAGTCCAATGTATTTTCTATAAGATATGACATCTCTTCTACAGTCGCTTTCCTGATCCTGTCAATGTGTGATGAAGGGTCTACAGACCAGAAGGGTAAGTGCACCGAGAATGTGAGATTGTGCTCTTTCTTCAATGCCATGAGCTCTTGTACACATTCTTTTGTAAAGAGCTGGCTAGGGTTTCTAAGAAAGTAGTGTGTGTTCAGAACAAATTCTATATGCTGGAAACCTATTTCTGCAGCCTTAAGAACCTGCTTTGGATAGCTTTCCTCAAAGCCTTCTGGCCTGTTGATTAGGTCGGAGAACCAGAATATTGGTAGTCCTATCCTCAATTTCATTCATCCCTTTACCTATTATACTTTGAGGGCTCAAGGGAAGGCTTAAAAAGTTTAAAAGAAAAATTTATGTTGATTCGAATATTGTGAAATATTCCTTTGGTAGAGAGCAGCATGCTTCGATTACCTTGATGCCGTATTCTTCAATAACTTTTTTCGATGGCACAGCTATCCTTGATATTAGCCCATTCTCTATAAGTGTTCTGTCGAAATCAAGCTTAAGATAGTGTGGTCTCATACAGCCTAACGCGACCTCACCTTTAAAGTCCTTTAGGCTTTTAAAGAATTCTAGAAGATTTTTTTCGTCAGGCGGCTTACACTTTTCCATTACAGTATTTTTTGTTGGAGTAAATATTAGGAATACTGTAACCTCCACATTATAGTCCTTTAGTACTTTCACAGCCTCCACTTCTTCTTTTATGACACCGTATCTGAAGCCTAGGGGTACGTGTGGTACAATATGTGGAGGACCATATTTTTCTAGATGCTCTAGACTTTCTATGTAATCTTCTGGACTCTTGTTCAGGCCCTGGATTTCATTTATCACGATAGGGTCCAATATTAGCTGGTAGTCGACAATATCCACTCCACTTTCTCTCATTTTTGAGGAAAGCTCTTTATTAACTAGTCCAGAATGTACACTTATAATCATTTTGAAATCATTTTTTATCATTTTTATGGCTTCCAGGAATGGTTTTATTGGAAGGAAGCCTTCTCTGTTAAAGCCTCCACTTAAAAGTAGGCCTCTGGCGCCCTGCAGATATAGATTTCTTGCAACATGATATAATTGTGTTGGAGTAGTTGCGTAAAGCATTCCTTCTAAATAATGTTTTTCGCAGTATTTGCAATTAAGCATGCAGAGGTTTCCTGTAATGCTTATGGCAGGGTACCTTTTACCTGGGATAAATGCTTTCACATTCATTAAATTCACGCTAACAGTTTTCGAATTTGACTGCCAATTAGTTCGATTTCTTTATCGAGTAGGGAAGGTGATGGATAATTGTATACTTTAGTAGGCCTTTCATTGTAGAATGGCCTATTGCATGCTGGACATCCACTGGTAAGAAAAGCGCCTTTAATTTCATGTACATCGACATTGACCTTCAATTTTATTCGGCCACCATCTTCTTCAATTATTTCCTTTAATTTGTAACCTTTGCTTAGAAAGTATCTTATAATTTGCATTAACCTGTATCTTTCGATTTCAGGTTGAGGTAAATGCTCTAATTTTGTGACACTTATTGGAGTGAATGAAAAGAGTGCGACTTCGGCTCCAATTTCATAAACTTTTTCCATGGTGTATGCAAATTCTGTATCATTTTCGCCTAAACCGTATATTAAATGCACGAAAACATTGCCGTTGAAAACGTTTACACACCTTTTGATAAAATTCCAAAAGTCTTCCATCTTAAAAGGGATCTTAATTTTATCAAAAATCCTATTTGAAGCAACATCCAATCCGACACCGATAAAATCAACACCCAAGGACCTAAACTCATACAAGGTTTCTTCAGAAACTGGCGTTGTACCAATCGATACTGGAATATTTGAAGCCACCTCACTTAATCTTCTAATGATGCTTGACGCTTCCTTTTCAAAATCCTTCTTTAAAATTGTCTGCAAGCATATTCTTGAAAAGTTGCCTGAACCTATGTTATGCAAAAGGGCCTCTAATTCTATCGGCGGCCAAGGCACTCTTGAAACAAATTCTTTACTTGATAGATTGTATGAACTTTGTGGACAGAATAGGCAGCCTGCACTACATCCACTGCTACTATATTGCAGTAGGTAGCAGGTTGTCGGTTTAACGTCAACATTTGCATCATATAATCCCATAGCGGCTAGGGAACCTATTGAAGCTCTGACCAACATAAAGGGATAAGGTTAGATGTCTGCTATTTAATTCTTTATATAATGTCTTAAAACTTTTGCCATCCTAGCTATATAGCAAATTTATATAACTGCGTATAGAGAACAATTTGGTATGGGAAAGCCTTTGAAAAGGACACATTTGTATAATTTTCATAAATCTAAGGGGCAGCTTACAGAATTTGCAGGATTTGAGCATGCACTTTTCTATGAAGGTATAGCTGAAGAGCATTTGGCTGTAAGAAATTCTGTTGGAGTATTTGATGTAACCCACATGGGTAGGACTGTTGTGGAGGGAGAGGGTTCAATTGATTTGCTTGAAAAATTGGTTCCCCGAAAGGTTTCCAATATGAACATTTTACAAGGTAGATACGCGTTCTTCCTTAACGAAAATGGTGGTATAATTGATGATCTTACACTCTTTAGACTTGAGGAGAAGAAGTTTCTAATAGTTTATAATGCTGGTAATCGTGAAAAGGATTTTAACTGGATTAAAGATAATGCTTTAAACTATAACGTTAAAGTTAATGATGTTTCAGATGAGGTTGTAATGTTGGCTGTTCAGGGGCCGAACGCTATAAAGACCTTGCAAAAGCTTTCGGATAAAGACTTGTCCAAGATAAGGCGCTATTGGTGCGATTGGGTAAGGCTTAGAGAATTTGATGTCCTCGCATCAAGGACAGGGTATACTGGTGAAGATGGATTTGAACTATATCTCTGGAACACACCATTACAGATGAGTGAGAGGGCGGAAAGGTTTCTTTCACTAATTTTGGATGCGGGTAGAGAATATAATATTAAACCTTGTGGGCTTGGCGCTAGAGATACTTTGAGGCTTGAGGCTGGAATGTGCCTTTATGGACACGACCTAGACGAAAGTATTTCACCCATCGAAGCAGGGTTTGAGATGTTAATCGATTTCGATAAACCTGATTTTATTGGCAGAAGAGCGCTTCTAGAACAGAGAGAGAAGGGTGTTTCGAGAAGAAGGGTTTGTGTAAAGCTTCTCGATAGAGGTGTTCCTAGGGAAGGATACGAACTGTATGATGGTAATAGGGTTATTGGAAAGCTTACAAGTGGAACATTTTCTCCACTACTTAACATTGGTATAGGCATGGGATATGTTTTAAAGGAATTTAGTGAGGTTGGAACCAAGTTGAAGGTTAAAATCCGTGATCGCATAGTTAACGCTGAAGTTGTTAATCCACCATTCTACGACCCCAACGTTTACGGTTACAAGAGGATAAAATGATACTCTAATTTTTCTAAAATTTTATTTCCATTCGATTCCCGCCTTCTTTAAGTCTTCTAGTGTTATCGTCCCCTTGCTTAGAAAGTGTTGTATTGCTTCCTCGACAGTTCTGAAACCGAAGGCGAGGAGCCTATTTCTTTCGCTCATTATAAAAAATCCTCTTTTAGCAAGTCTATTGAATACGGGTATTGTCATAAGCCTTGCTTCAAGTTCAAGGTTTCTGTCAAGTTTTTCACCCGTTATTGGATCGTGTGTTATTTCAGGCCTATAAAGTAGGTGTAGGGGTGGAGGGGGAACCTCTTCTTCAACATTGATCTTTCTTAATATAATACTTTCACCTTCTAATGTGATACTCATTTTGTCGCCTACTTTGATACCTAATTTTTTTAAAATCTCATCAGGTACCTTAATTTTTCCATCAGATTCTAGAACTGTTTCCATGGCTCTATCCAACCCCCTACTCGCTTATTGAACAATTTTTTACACGGTCTATAAATATTATTCTGTTAGTAGGTTTGGGTTATATTCCAACATATTTTTTAACATGAATTTCGTATGCATACGAAGGCATATGACAGAGTTCGCTATAGTTTACGAGAAGGGGGAGGTAAGTGACGGTGACCTGAAACGTATTGCATCATTTCTTAACAAGATGGATATTGGATGCAAACTTTATCCTGAATCCAGTATTTTATGCAAGAATGGTTTCGTATTTTTTGAAGATTTTAGAGCTGATTATGTTTGTGTTATTGGAAGCGATAAGATTGTCTTGAAAACTTTGCTTGGACTTTCAAACAGTGAGGTTCCCATAATAAGCTTGTATGGTAGGAAAAGTAGAGGCTTTTTTGCTATAGCAGGGGTTGACAGCTTTCCTGATGTTGTAAGAGAAATTGTTTCAGGCAATTTTGTGTTAGATGAGAGGATAAGGTTGTGTGCTAAGGTTGGTGACGTCATTTTGCCTTCTGCGCTAAATGAGCTTGCAATATTTTCTAGAGAAAGCGGGAGCATCATAAGGTACACCCTTTACATAGATGGTGAGATAGTTTGGAGGGATGTTTCAGACGGTGTTATAATTGCGACACCTACAGGTTCTACAGCGTACGCTCTTTCAGCAGGTGGACCGATTGTTAAGGATGTGGACGCTTTTGTTATAGTTTCAGTTAACAGTCTTGTTCCAACACATAAGCCGATTGTTACATCATCGGATAGGGTCATTTATGTTGGAGATTTGATAAAAAATGAGAATGTTATTGTAGTTGATGGACAGATAAGGCGGACAATAGATTCTGATACCATAACAGTTTACAGGTCAAAGTATAAGGCTAAATTCTTGAAAATTAATATGGAAAATATTCTGGACCTTGACACAAGACTTTCTAAGAGAATAGGGTTTAAAAAACCTTATCTTCCATTAGAGGGGCTGCCTCCTAGCGCTAAACTTGTGTACAAAATACTCGAGTACGAGGGGCCGTTAAATAGGATGGAGTTGATAAGTAGGTCTGGGTTACCTTCTAGAACTGTTGACTACGCTTTAAACCTTCTATTAAGCAAAGGTGTTATTGTGAGAAAGCAGGTGGATAAGGATGCTAGAATGAGCACTTACTCAATACTATAGAAAGTATGTTGCAAAAAATGTTATGCTTCTGAAATTTCTTCTAGGGACTTGCCCATAGTTTCTATTCCAAGTACTAGGATAGATAAGCCTGCGAAAATGTGTACTAGAGAAAATACTGTGAATGGACCAACTAAACCTGTTGAGGCGAAGAGGTAGCCTGTTATCGATGGAGCCAATACACCCATGAGCCTTCCAAAACTTGCAGCAGCACCTGAGCCTGTACCCCTTATTTCTGTAGGATAGAGCTCTGGTGTGTAAGCGTAGAGTCCAGCCCATGCACCTAAGTTGAAGAATGAGATTACAGAACTCCACAAAAATATCCATGATATTTCTATTTTTAGACTTAAAAGCGCTGACCCTATACCGGCCAAAATCAGGTAAACAATTAGAACCTTTCTCCTCCCTATCTTATCAAGCAAATATGATGCAGAATAGTATCCTGGCACCTGAAATAGTGTAACCAATAGTGTCCACCAGATTGATTGGACGTCCGTGAGACTGAATTGTTTTGCGTAAATGCTTGGAAGCCATAAGAAAATACCATGGTAAGTGTAAACTAGTGCACCCCATAGGATAAAGAGTAATATTGTACGTTTAAGATATTTTGAAGATAGCAGATCCTTTAAACCATATCTTCTTACCTTGAATAAACTTTCATCGAACCTCAAACCATCAACATTAGACGATATTCCTGTACTTTCTAAAATCTTTTTTATCTCATCAACTTTCCCCTTTTTAAGCAAGTATCTTATGCTTTCAGGAAACGAGATTATGGCGAAGGGCACAAGAGCTATGGGGGCAGTAGCAGTAAAGAAGGCAATCCTCCAACCATATACTGGTAAAACCAAATATGGTACTAGAAGGGAAAGTATTGCACCATAAACCCATGCAGTTTCGACAAGTCCTAAAAAGAGACCCCTATACTTGATTGGAATATATTCTGAAACATACACGCCAGGTTGTGGTAGAGCACCGCCTAACCCTATTCCAGCAATAAATCTTAGTACAAAAAGTGTGCTAAGGTTCTGTGATAGCCCACATAGTGCGGTAAAGATGGCTTCTAGAAAGAGTACAATTATCAGAACCTTTTTCCTACCTATTACATCAGCAAGTCTTCCGAAGGAGAGGGCGCCGACAAACATTCCCAGGTAGCCTGTACTTAACAGGTATCCTATCGTTATTGGGTCAAGAGCCCACTCCTTTGCTATCGGAGTAACTAGGGCTGCGATAAGCATAACATCAAAGCCGGTTAGTCCATAAACTAGCGAAGATAGGACGAGAATTTTGTAGTGGAAACTGTTTAGTTTAGCGTTGTCTAAAAGATGATATATGTTCATCGCTTCATGACCACAAATTTTTATTAGTTAAATTTTTTTTGCAAAATTTGCTTATAAAATAATATTTTAGGCAAAATTTGCTTAGCACAATATTAGTATTTTTAGGAGAACAAAATTCAGTCAAAATTACAGTATATTTATGTTTAAAAGGTTTTAACAAGTACTAGCAAATTTTAGAAAAAACATAATATGATTATGTAATTCATTAAGTTTATATTTTAGATTTTGAAGTGGAAAAGGCGTTCAAAGATGAATGCAAAAGAAATTTTTGATAAAGCGTCTCAAAGCAAACTTTTAAAAGACCCGTATGTTGAAAAAATCTGGAATCTAATCGGAGACAAAAGCTTGTTCCAGAAGTCTCCGGACTACTTGAGAAGCTTAAGAAAAAGCCTCTTCAGGGACGCACTAAAGTTCTTTTCATCCAATAGCGAATATTATGCAAACCTGTTTGAGAGACTCAATATTAATCCGAAAAATGCTGAGTTAGAAGATTTAGCTAAGCTAGCAATACCATCAGATATCCTTAGAGGAGAGGGCCATAAACAGTTTCTAATAAAAAATGTGGATGAGAATGGAGAATATTTTATGTCGAGTGGGACAACGAACAATGTACCAGTCAAGATATACAGGAGCCCATTGGATTTGGCGATAATGATAAAAGGGAACACGGATCTATTCGAGTACGTTTATGGAGACTATCTTGAGCCAGGTAAGGGATTGGCGCTTTTTATGGCAGCACCTGAACTGAGGTATAGATTAAATTTTGTAGCGTTCGTACATTTGGCTTTGGAGGCAAAAAATATACCACTATTGTATGGAATGAATTTAGTAGAAGGCTCAGAAAGCGGCCAAGCTTGGAAGAAGCTTGTACCAAACAAGGATAATATTACAAAGTTTCTGAGAAGCAGAGAGGAGCCTAAACTTTTCTTTACAGCGCCCGCTGGAATCTACTTGCTTTCGAAGCAGTTTGAGGAACTGAATTTTGTGAAGAGGTTAATGTATAAGTTGGCTTCAGTTTATCCAGTTCAATTGGGTAGAGGAGGTGTTATTGTAACTGGAGGGGGGACAAAAGGTTTCACAGACCTTCCATCGTATGAGGGAATTGTTGAGATTGCGAAGAAACATTTTAAGGCTAAGGATAGGAGTGGAAGAGAGGTTTCGACACCTTTTATGGATGTTTTAGGTATGACAGAAACTTTGACAGCGATGATTGACAGGTTTGGTGTTATGGATAAGATTCCTCATCCACTTTCAGAAGTTTTCCTTCTCGATCCGAAAACGTTTGAATGGAGGAACGAAGATAATGTGGAGGGTATTGTTGGAATATATAATCCTTTTACGACATCGTGGCTTGAAGTCTTTTATCCAGGAGATTTGATGATATCGCATCCGTCTGATAGATTTTATGGAAAAGAGTATGTTTACGTTAGAAGGTTGAAGGTTGAGGAGGGTTGGGAGCTTCAGAGAGCGTGTGGTGGAACTTTGGAGGAGCTAATGGGTAGAAGTTGATTGGAGCAAGAAATTAGACCATTTCCCTTAATCGAGGATTTGGAAGTTGTAGATAAGAAGGTTAACGAATACAGGATATTTGAGGTAAGTGAATCGTATTTTAGAAAAAATTTTCTCAAATTTAAGGAAATTCAGGATGAGCTTTCATCTACACCGATTTCTGATAGGCTTAAAGTATTAGATGAAATGGGTCAAGTTTGGGACAGTGGGCTTAAGCGTGGAGAATTTGATGGGCTTAAGGAAAGTTTGGCAAAATCTACAGGGTATAGTGAGAATCTTATAGACTTGGAGTTTTCGTTTGTACCGATTTTGCTTGACATGGATAATATAAGAAGAAACCTTGAGTTCTCTTTCAGGAGCATAGATGGACTGCATAAGTTTGTTGAAGTTGATGAAGGAGAATATTATAGGTATGTTCCTTCAGGACCAGTATTCATCATAAGTTCAGGTAACTCGCTTATACCACCACTCATTCCAACAACACTATCTCTTGTGACAGGAAACATGACGATCTTAAAACCTTCTTTAACAAATTATTTTGGGGTGGTTAAGGTTCTTGAAACATTGAAAAAGGTTTCAGAAAAGTCTTCTGTTGCAGAAAAGATGTTAAAGGCGTTGTTGGTAAGCTACTATACACACGATAGTCTTACACTAAAGTTTCTTCTTGGGAAAGGAGAGATTGGTGTAGTAAACTTTTGGGGTGGAGAGCCAGCTAGAACAGAAGTGGGAAAACTTGTTTCAGAAAACCCTTTTCATCCAAAATTTATAGTAAATGGTCCACTTACTGGTGTTGCAGTTATTGATGAAGAGTCAGCTGACGATGAAATCGCATGGGGGCTGGCATATAATATAATATTGTATGATCAACAGCTATGTAGTTCACCTACTTCAGCCATTTTTGTAGGGTCTCTTGAGAAGGCTTCAGAGTTTACGGCTAAGGTTGCAGAACATTTGGACGAGATTGGGGGAGAATATAAGATGCTTTTGAGCGAAGGTGAAAACATTATTTTACATGGTGTAAGGAGAAGTCTACAGTTGAATGGAGCAAACGTATTTTATTCAAAAAGTTTAGAAAATCCCTGGACAATTGTAGTCTCTAAAGAGAACAGTGTCCTAGACAATATCATAAAATATTTTCCACAATATAACATATATCATAGAAAAAGGTTTATCGAAATTTTGGTAGTTGATAGTATAGAAAAGGTTTTTTATGAAATTAAGAAATTGCCTTTAAGGGAGGCGTTTAAAGGCGTGGACAGGGTTCAGACAGTAGGCATAGCCTTATCTCAAGAAAATTTGGAAAATGTTTTAGAAAAGCTTGCAAAAACTGGAGTCTACAGAATTGTTCCTTTAGCGGACATGTTTATGAGAAGCGCTATTGAACCATATGATGGAACAATTTTAGCTTCAGCCTTCACGAATACAATATATTATAGGAACAAAAAAGCTGTGGATGTGATTTTATGAAGGTTCTGGTTACTGGAGCTTCAGGATTTCTTGGAGGACACTTGATAGAGGAGCTTGTTAGGAGAGGCTATGATGTTGTTGGCATGATTAGAAAGAGCAGTTCTAGAAAAATTTTGGAAGAATTGAATGTTAAACTTAGATTTGGAGACCTTCAGGAGCCAGAGAGCCTGGTTGATGCAACTAGAGACGTTGATGTTGTAGTCCATCTTGCTGCATACTATACATTTTTTGGCAAAAAGGAATTGTATGAGAGAATAAATGTGCAGGGTACAAGGTTCCTCCTTGAGGCTATGATTAAAAATGGTGTTAGGAAGGTTATATACTGTAGTACGACAGAAGCTATTGGCCCTGTAAGGAAACCTTATGCTGATGAAGATGTTGAACCGAATCCAGTTTATGAGTACGGTAGGTCTAAACTTAGGGCTGAAAATGTTGTTAAAGAGTATGGTTCAAAAGGAATAGATTACACGATCTTAAGACCTTCAGGAATATATGGGCCGAGAAACGTTGATGACGTATCATATTGGTTTATAACAGGGTTTGCTAAAAATTCTATAGTAAGCAAATTTATTGTTGGAAGCGGGAAAAATCTTGTTCAGTTCGCACACGCCAAGGACATAGTTCAAGGGTTTATACTGGCGCTGGAAAAATATGATGCAGCTAGGGGTAGAACGTATTTTGTAAGCGAGGACAAAGCTTACACATACGAGGAAGTATATGGTATACTAGCGGAAATTTGCGGTAGAGAACCTCCGAAAACACATGTACCGCCATCTCTAGCAAAAATTATGATAGCGCCCGTTGAAGCCTTCAACAGAGTTATTGGAAAGGAAAATTTTAACTGGCATGTCAGCACAGTTGATGCAGTAACATGTGACAGAGCATATTCTATAGAAAGAATTAGAAGAGAGCTTGGATTTACACCAAAATATGACTTGAGGAAGGGGTTGAAGGAGACAGTAGAATGGTATAAGGATAACAATATCATATAAAGGTATTTTGTTAACATTTACCACAGTTAAACTATTAAAAATTAAGAGACCCTTTTGCGGAAATTACTTCTTAGGCTTGACGCTGGCTTATTATATTCGCTGATTTTGAAAGAGAAATTATGGGATGTTTTCAAAATTTGTTGATAGAAAATTTTAGGATTCATTTTTGATCTTTGAGGTCAGCCTTCTCGCCTCCCATCCATGCTCTATTCTAACAATATCGAATTTATTCTTAACAGCTTCAAACAATTTTCTTGCTTCAGCGAAGAAGCCGTCGTCGTAAAGAGGTTTACCATCTGAAACTGCGTAAAGGGCTGTCGGATGCCTTCTCATAATCATCTTTAGAAACTCACTTGGCTTATATCCGAGCGGTTCTATTGGCGCCGTCGTAGTATTGAGTTCAAAAAGCTCACGCAACCCTTCTAGAAAATTTTCGGGAAGATTCTCCGATATCACTATTATGTTTATATCGCTTCCAGCACCAAACTTTCCAGTGGCCATAGAACCGTACAAGATTATAGATCTTGGGCTAAGCTTTTCTACAACATTTTTGCAAAAAACCTGGATTTCAATTTCATAGGGTGTGTTAACCATTTTCACTCAACTTTTTAATGAACGTGATTATGTTGGCTGCGCATTCTATCGCCTTATCAGCTGTCACTTCATCATAGAATTCGAACGGGGCTCCTTCAGCGTGGGCGTTAGCGTATCTTGTAGGAATATAATGTCTGTCTAACGTTCTCGCACATTCCTTCAGATGCTCAACATTGACGCCCTTTCTTTCAATCTCTCCAAAAAGTTTTAGGATGGAGTGGCCGACGGGTGAGAAGCCGATTCCATATAGTAGACCTTTAACCGCGAAGTCTGCAGCCTGCTGAGCTTTAAAGCAGCACCAGTTGTAGTCTCCATGATCCCTATCCCTTTTAGCACTAGAAAGTGTAGCCTCCGCTTGCTTCATCCACCTTTCATACTCGTCCTTGTCGTAAATCTGTAACTTGGCCATTACTTCACACCTAATAATGATGACTAAAGCAGTTTATATAATTTATAAATTTGAGTGAAAATTTATTCAATAGAAAGGCTTTAGGGAAATAGCAGGCCCCAGTCTACGGCACGTTTTCAGATAAAACTTATGCAAACAACTGTTTTACCGATTAATTGGCAGTTTTGTTCATCTTAGCTAACGGTATTTCTTTTGGTTTTCGTAAGGTTTGTACCATTTTTCTCAGCAAATTTTTTACTAAAATAACTCCTTATTGATCGGTATCAAATAGGGGCTATACTTTCTACAACCTCACCATTATTATGCACTCGAATTTTCTTTTCAACCTCAACCATCTCTAACACTACTTCAGGAACTTTAATTAAGAATTTAAGATATTGAGATATAAAACATGTACATAATATTAAATTTTCAAGGTTTTCAATATTTTCTTCTTTGTACAAAGTTTTTATTTCCTCTTCCGGTAAAGTTAGATTTGTGGGATATCAAAGGTTTTTAACTAAGGGTTTCAAGCCCTTCAATCCCTTAGAATTGGCAAAGGAGACAGAGAAAATTGTAACTAGGTGTGGAGATGAAGGCTTGGAAAGGAAGTATACAGACTTTTACTCTGTTCCAGTTTATAGGGGTATATCTACAGGCTATGCTGTTGGCTGCTGCTTAAGGTGCATTTACTGCTGGAGCGGCTGGTCCAGAGATTTTCCGGAAAAGTTTGGCAATTTTTATTCTCCAGCACAAGTTGCTCGTGAGCTCTTTAAGGCTGCAGAAGAGGGGATAGTTTACTCTAACTACTGGAGAAAACTCATTCCTAATGTAAATAAGTTGCGCTTATCAGGATGTGAACCCACTATAGGGAAAGAGCATTTGCTGGCTGTGCTAAAGTATGTTGAAAAATCTAAGCACCCTCTTTTTATTCTTGAAACAAACGGAATAATTTTGGGAAATGATAGGGATTATGTGAAAAGGCTTGCCGAGTTTAAGGATAAGCTTTACGTAAGAGTGTCTTTTAAGGCTGCAACCCCAGAAGGTTTTACTCAAAGAACTGGAGCGATGGGAGAGTTTTATGAGCTTCCTTTTAAGGCTTTAAAATATCTTTTGGATGAAGGTATAGATGCTAGAGCTGCGGCGATGACTGATAGCAGGATAATGCCAAAAGAGGAAAGAAAGCTTTTAATTCAAATGCTTGATGAAATTGATCCAAAAGCAGATTATGCTAATACTTTGGAAGAAGAGGTTATAGACCCCTACGATACTACAATAAAGAGGCTAAAGGCTTTCGAAGATGAAAAATTTGCAAAGAATCTTCTACAGAAATTTTTATAGACTTTAAAAAGAGACAGAGCTCACACAACAGATAGTGATCCAAAGGAATGAGTAGAAGATAGAATCTGTTGATGCAAGACATAAAAATGATAGAAGAGGGGTAACAGTAAACTATAGGAGGGTTTAAAGTAAGGTAGTGCAGAATGTTACAAGGGTATATGGAGATTAATTTTTGCCGGCGAAGACTTCCCTTCTACATACTGGGATCAATCCTAGAGTCGACAAAGTAGGCTAGGCTAAAGATTGGAATACCGATACACTTAAACGTATGTTAGGGGTTGCATAAGATTACTATGGAGTCTGGCTTGGTTAGGAGTTTGGAGATAATTTTAGGGTGTTGATGTTTGGAGGAGGCTTTAAGCAGGGTTCCATCGTATAGCCGGGAGCTTGGATTAAATTTGAGGGTTAAATCTGATAGGTTTAAGTGGTTCATCGCATCCATGTTATATGCTAAGAGGATATCTTCTAAGATTGCCGGTGAAACTTTTAGGAGATTTTTGGTTGAAGGATTAACCGATCCAAGTAGCATAATAGGTGCTGGTTGGGATAAGATTGTGGAGGTTCTAGATTCAGGCAAATATGTTAGATACGACTTCTCAACAGCCACAAACATACTCGAGAATATGAGGATTCTCATGGAGAAGTATGGTGGAGACATTGATAAGATACACGAGTGTGCATTGGATTCAGGTGATCTGGAGAAGAGGCTTATGGAGTTTAGGGGATTTGGACCCGTGGCTGTGAACATATTCTTGAGAGAGCTTAGGGGAATTTGGAGCAAAGCAGACCCCAAACCTTCAAGTTACGCTAAGTTGATGGCTTCAAAACTTGGATTGAATGATAATTTGATGCGTAGATATGAATCACAACTTGTCAGGCTGTACATTGAATATTGCAAATCTGGATTTTGCGGTAAATGTCCAGTTCAAAATCTATGCCAACACTCTCAAAGATATTCCAACTTGGAGATGAAACTCTAATTTCAATAATTTTTGTCTCTAATCTCAACAGAATAGTTAGGATTTGATAACCGTTTTTAATGTTCTAGGCTTTGTTGGCTTTTGTAATAAAAATTCTTTTAACTGCTTTTTTGTTCTAATGATATTAACTTATTGTTTTGTTTTGGAGCGATTTTCTGCTGCTTACCTTTTCTGCTATTTCGATGATTTCTTCTGGACCTAGTTCTTCATACGATCCTGGAACATTTTCTGGTTTTGCGGTTGCACTTATGAGCCCTGCCTTCGGAATGCCGTATGAATGAATTCTTTCTACAGCCTTTTTTGCATCATTTGCACCTATTTTCCCAATTTTTGCCTCATATCCTATGATCGGCTTTTTCCCCTTTGGGTCTAAGAGTATTATGTCTATGTCGCCTTCCATGTTTGGCAGTATTGTATAGCCTCTTCTTCCACCAACGTATTCTGCTAACATTTCTGCTAGGCTGAATTGGAATTCTTTGCCCATAACGCTTGAGACTAGATTTGCATCAACCCTTTTATGAATGCCTTCTGTTAGGTTAAGTTTTTGGTCAATATAATATGCTATGGATACTATTGGAGACCTGTGTTTAAAATAGTATCTTGCTCCCCTTGTCTTCCATAACATAATCTTTTCTAGAAGGCCCATTTCACATAGTCGATCAAGCAATCCTGTTACAGTAGACAAGCCTCCAGCTATAATTTCATTCGATGCTAGGATACCGGCTATTTCTGAAGGCTTCCATAGGCCTTCTCCAGTCAATCGTAGGAGAGCGTCATAGACCGCTGTTAGAGACCGTTCCTCTTCTCCAAAAACTTCTCCAACTAGTCCAGATGAGGAGGAAATTAGAGCATAGGCCTTGCTGCAAATTTCTGAAAACACATCTTCTTCTAGAGACATTATGGGTATAACCCATGGGTCTCGAATAATAAGGGCCCACAGGAGAGTGTCCTTGGGTGTACTAGAGATGTTCTTGAGTGAAAGGATTGCGTCCTGGTAGCTTATTATATCCATTTTATATGGTGTAAATAGGCCTAAAAGGGGGCTTCTCCTGTCAAGCACTTTCTTCACTATTCCTAGACTTGATCCGCAGGCCACGAGCTTGCCGTTTGGATGCTGAAGAGCTAAAGCTTCCCAAAACCTTTCAGGGAGTCTCTGGAACTCGTCAAGTATCACGGTTTCATTTCCTTCAAGTAATGTTCTAATCTTCTTTACCGCTTCCTCAACGTTCATGTAATTGACTTCCTTTTTCTCTTCAGCTATCACATACCCTGACCTAGATATTACAAAGTAGTGGGCATAATCAAAGACTCTTCTAAGCAGGAAAGTTTTTCCTGTCTTTCTTCTTCCATAAACTAGTATCCATCCCCTTAAGTTCTTTATCGATTCCTCTTTTCTTCTTACTATAATATTCTTGCTCACTTTATTCTCTCCAGAATATTCCTAAAAGAATATTCCTATAAACTTTACCATTTTTTATATGCTTTACATCATGCCTTTTGACGACAGTACTGTTAAAAACA
>Ga0080004_1150916_pt1 | contig 43620 bp, 32 predicted proteins | sample WasSprMetagenome_FD_69207 | JGI IMG/M metagenome (GOLD analysis project Ga0080004, IMG submission 69207) | Sulfidic aquatic microbial communities from Washburn Spring, Yellowstone National Park, USA - WS (SPADES assembly) (version 2) | ecosystem: Environmental > Aquatic > Thermal springs > Hot...
GGCTGGTGGAGTCATGGCTGCTTATGTGGGAATGCTTAGTGGATATATCCCTACTATTGCTGGACACTTGCTAACTGCTGTTATTTTATCAGTTGCTGCTTCTGTTTATTTATCTAAAATTATTGTTCCTGAAGTAGAGGATCCCGTAACTAAAGGGAATATAAAGATAAAAATAGAAAAGCCAGGAACTAACTTATTTGAGTCTATAACGTTAGGAGCACGTGATGGTATGTTTTTAGCTTTCAATGTTGGAGCAATGTTATTAGCTTTTATTAGTTTAATTTCTATGCTTAATGATATTGTTTTTAATTTAACTTCTTTTTTATTTAGTCATATTCAGTTTTTAGCTATCTTTAAACCGTTTAATTTTCAGGATATGTTAGCTACTTTGTGTTATCCGATAGCTTATTTATTAGGTGTACCTAAGCATGAAGCTTTCTTGGCTGCTAAATTTATTAGTGAAAAAATAGTTATAAATGAGTTTGTTGCTTATTCTGATTTTGCTAAAACTTTAGCTACTAATCCTAATCTTATCTCAGAGCAAACTAAAATTATATTAAGTTATGCATTAGGGGGATTTGCTAATTTTAGTTCTATTGGGATCCAAGTGGGTGGTATTGGTTCATTAGAACCTAAAATAAGACCTACTATTGCTCAGTTGGGTTTAAGAGCTTTAATAGTTGGGAATTTAGCTAATTTTTCTTCTGCTGTTATTGCTGGGATGATTACTATTCATGCTCACTTTTAAAAGAATTATGTTTTGTAAATTTTTATTTCATTTTATAAAACTTAAAATTGTTGAGTTAATTTTTAAAGGAGGGAAAAATGATGTTAAAAGATGTATTTATTGTATCAATGGGGAGTACAGTTTATGGAAGAATAGCAGGGGGATTAGCAAAGTTAAAAGCAGTAGATTTAGCTTCTTTAGCTTTAAATAAAGCAATAGAGTTAATTAATGCAGAAGTTTTTAATAATATAATAAAAGAACATAGCTTTAGTGTTATTTTGGGTAATGTTATTCAAGCAGGGAATGGTCAGAATTTAGCAAGACAAGTATTATTTAAATCTAATTTACCTATTAGTACTCCTGCGTTTGTTGTAAATCAAGTTTGTATTTCTCCTATTAAAGCTTTAAATTTAGCTTATTTATATATAGCTACTGGAGAGTATGATGTAGTAGCAGCTGGTGGAGCTGAAAGTATGACGAATGCTCCTTTTCTTGCTAAACTAAGATTAGGTAATAGGTATGGGGATTTGATTTTAGAAGATTCTGTTAATACTGATGGTTTAAGGTGTGCTATTACTAATAAATTGATGATAGAGATTGCTGGCATTATTGCAAAGAAATACGGTATAACTCGAGAAGATCAAGATATGATAGCTTATAATAGTCATTTAAGGGCTATTAGTGCTTGGAAAGATACTTTTTTTAGTAGTTATTTTGTGAATTATCAAAATTTAATTAGAGATGAAAATATAAGGGAAGATGTGAGTTTAGAAAAATTAGCTAATTTAAAACCTGTTAATAGTGAGAGTATAACAGCGGGTAACGCTTCTGCGTTAGCAGATGGTTCTTCTATCCTTATTTTAACTAATGAGGAAGTTATAAGAAAGTATAGTTTAAAGCCATTAGCAAGAGTCATAGGGTTTGCAGAGAGTTTTGATGAGCCTTCTAATTTCCCTATTGTTCCTTCTTTATCTACAAATAATTTGTTAAAGAGGTATGGATTAAGTAAAGGGGAAATAGGGATTTGGGAGATAAATGAAGCTTTTGCTGTTGCTGTAGCTGCTAATATTAGGATTTTAGATATAGATTATAATTATACTAATGTTTTTGGAGGAGCAGTGGCTTTTGGACATCCTATTGGAGCTACTGGTGCAAGAGTAGCTATTAACTCTATAATAGCTATGAAAAAATTTAATAAGAATAAAGCGGTTATTATGGTTTGTGCGGGTAGTGGTGGAGGATATTCCTTAGCTATTGAAAATTTATGAAATAAGTAATTAAAAATTGAAAAACAAAATTTAAGGAAATGGATTTTGATGTAGTTATTATAGGTTTTGGTACTGCTGGTTTTTTTTAGCTTTTGAATTAGTTAAGAGTAATTTAAAGGTTGCAGTTATAGAAAAAGAGGATAATATTGGAGGAGCTTTAGCTAATTCTTTGATTTTTCCCACTGCTGGCTTTCATACTTTGAGTGGGAAGCTAATTATTGTAGATAGTGTTAAAGAGTTTTTAGATTTTTGTATTAAAAATGGTTTTTCTAAGGGACATATTAGAGATCCTCTTAATTTTTCTTATTCTATAACCCCTATTAATCCTATTGCTTATAAGGCTTTTTTTGTTAATTATTTTTTACTTAATAATAATTTTGTATTGTTTAGTAGTTCAGTTGTAGAAAATGTTTATGAAAAAAATGGTATTATAAAGTATGTAGTTATAAGAAATAAGGATAATAAAAAGTATAAGATTAGGGGTAAATTTTTTGTGGATGCTTCTGGAATTTTAGAGTTATCTAACTATATTGATATTAAATATCGTTTGGAATTAGAAAATTTACAAGCAGCTACTTTAATATTTAGACTATCAAATATAGATTTTATTAAGATTATTAAATACCTTAAAGAAAATAAAAATGATTTTTATAGTAAAACTGATGTAGATTTAATGTTAAGTAATGATTTTATAAGTGTTTCAGGATATTTTGAATTAGCTTCTAAATATTTATTTAATAGGGATTTATTATTAAGTAGAGACAGGTTTTTATTCTTTGGTGACATTTTGAAAAATTTTGTTTATGTTAATACTTCTAGAATATTTTTAAAAGATATAATTAATTTTATTCTTAATGAAGTTAATAATTTAGGAGTAAAAAAAGAGGATTTTTTCAAAAAATGTAGTAATATAGTATTATCCTCTAATAAAAATTTTTATAAAAATAGGAACATATTACATTATGATATATTAGAAAGAATAGGATATTATTTAGGTCTTAAGCAGGTGTTTTATATTCACAAAATTATGAAAAAATATATAAAAGGTTTTGAGAATAGTTATATAGATCTAATTGCTTATAAATTAGGAATAAGACAGTATAAGGTTTTGAAGGGAGAATATGAATTAAATATAGAAGATGTAATAAATTGTAGTAATTTTGATGATAAAGTATTAATAGGGACTTGGCCTATTGATGTTCATATTAAGGATAAAATTGTTGAAAAGAAGGTTAATGAAGATGGTTATTATATTCCATTTAGAAGGTTAATAACAAAGCAATATAAGAATTTGATATTTGTAGGGAAGCATATAAGTAGTGATGATCACGCCTTTAGTAGTTTAAGGATTCAAGCAACGTGTATGAATATGGGCAGTATAGTGGGTAAAATCCTATCTAATTTGATTAAACAAAAGGTTTTTGTTTTGGATATAGATTTTTCTTTGATAAAAAAAATTTTTAACCAAACTTTTTTAACATTTTATTAACAACTTTTATAATTTTTATTTTATAATTTTAGTATAGAAAAGAGTAAGTAAGAAAAATTAAATGGAAAAATTAAATGAAAATTCTAATAATAATATGAGGGAAGGGGTAGAAACTTTTATGATTAATACAGAAAATTATAATATTGATGAAATAAAGAAGGAGATGGAAGGTATTAATAAAGTTAAAAAAACAAGAAAAGTTAAGAATTTAGAAAAGGATGATGAAAATAAGAAGGAGAAGATTAAAAGGAAGAAGGAAAAGATGAAAGAAATGGATAAAAAGGATTCTAAAAGCAAAATAACTAAAAAAACTGAGCTACAAAATAATTTATTTTCAGAGAGTATATTTGATACTAATGTTTTAAATAAATCTTTAGAAAATCTAAAGGATGTAGAATTAGTTATGTTAGCTAAGAAAGGTAACACTAAAGCCATATCTATTTTGATTAACAAGTATAAAAACTTTGTTGGCTCAAGGTCTAAATCATATTTCATAGTAGGTGCTGATAAAGAGGATATAATCCAAGAAGGTTTAATTGGCTTATTTAAAGCAATAAGAGATTATAATCCAGATAAGAAAACGAGTTTTAGAGCTTTTGCTGAGCTTTGTATAATGAGGCAAATTATAACAGCTATCAAAACTGCTACTAGACAAAAACATTTACCGCTTAATTCTTATGTCTCATTAAATAAGCCTATTTTTGAGGATAATGGAGAAAGAATTATGGCTGATGTTATTGCAAGTACTAGAACATGTAATCCTGAGGAAATTTATGTAGCTTTAGAATTAGCTAAAAGTATAAAAGAAAAGATGAAGAAATATTTAAGTAGCTTAGAAGCTAGTGTTTTAGCTGAGTATTTAAAGGGGTTATCTTATTATGAGGTGGCTAAGAATATAGGGAAACATATAAAATCTGTGGATAATGCTCTTCAACGCATTAAGCGAAAAATCCAAGAAACTATTAAAGAAGCTTACGGAATTTAGTAATTGTTTGCCTAAGTTTTACGTGTTATAATTTTTTGCTTTAATTAATTAAGTGTGTTTATTTTTTGTATTTCTATTTTTTATTTAAGGAATTTTTAAAAAAATGGAGAATTTGTATTTAAGGTATATAATTGTTTTTTGTATTTGAATGAAGAATGGATAGTTTCTGGAAGGAAAAAATAGATAACTTAAATAGTGCTATTGAAAATAATGATTATGATTATTTAATATCTAATTTTGTATTAGATTTAGCATATTATTTTAGGACTTTTTATGATGAACAGATTTTTTATAATATTTTGGAGAAATTTAATTTATTAGCTAAAAATAATATTAGTTTACAATTGCTGATATTGGAATTAGCTATAGAAATTAATTTTTCAATTTTAAGTGAGGATGAAGAATCTTATAGAAAGATTATACTTGATACTACCAGGAAGGTAATAGCTTTATCAGCTCCATATAGTGCTAATCTTAAGAAAGATTTTCCCCAGAAGTTTAATTTGTTAGGAGGAATATATAAGGTAATAGATATAGTAGATAAAATTAATAAGGAAAATTTATCGGAAAAAGATTATAAGCAAGTAGAACAAAGTATAGCTAATTTATATAAAATAGATCCGGATAACTATAAAATAGGATTTTTAGATGCTTTATCTAAGCTAAAGAGTTCTAAGACGATATTTAGGAAATCTTTAATAGATAATGTTATAAAGATAATAAGTGGTAATGTATTAGAGAAGGCGTTAGCACAAGAATTGATAGGTGATATTAGTGAGCCTTTACAAAGTTTGAGTTGGTATGATGATGCGGAAAATATTTATAAATCGTTAGGACTTTACAGAGATTTAGTTAGACTCAGTTTAAAGAAAATAGAAAAATGCAAAAATGATCCTTCTTCTAAGGTGTTTTCTGCTCAAACTGGAATTATGACTTCTAATTATCTGTTAATACTTAATCAAAAGGAAAGAGCTAGAGATTTATTATTTGATTCTTTAAATTTGTTTTTACAAGCTCAGGGATATCTTGAATTACTTGAAGCTTTGAATTCTTATAATATAATAGAAAATTATCCAGAGGATAAGGAAAAATTGCTTAAAATAATTATAGAAACTTTTGAAAAAAGATTACAAATTGATCCTTACAATATTAATTTATATATAGAATGTGCAAATTGGTTAGAAAAGTTTGAAGTAAAAGATAAAAAAATAGAGTATTTGTATAAAGCTTATGAAATAGCTAAATCAAAAAATATTCCCAATAAATTATTAGATATTTCGAATATTTTATTAAAAATAGATCCTTTAAATGGAGATTATATCGTTAAATATATTGAAGCCTTAAAGTTAAATGGAATGGACCCTTCTAATTTCTTAATTGAAAAAATAAATGAGTTACAAAAGTATAATAAAACTGATTTAATTCAATATTTGTTTAAGGTTTATCCTCATCTTATACCTTCAGATAAAATCCAGCAAATTGAAAGGGAAAATTTACTTAATTCTTTACAGCAACTGAGTTTGGCTGATAAAATAAAGGTACTAAAGGATTATATTTTGAAATATCCTAAGGATGAAGAAGTTAAAATGATTTACTTAAGCACTATAATTGATTTACCTAGTTATTATGATGAAGCATATGCTATTTTAAATGAGAATTTTGATATGTTTGTAAATAATAAGGATAAAATTGATAAAAATTTAAAATATAAAATTTATAAATTATTTTTAATGAAAGAGGATTTTGAAAAGATTATTTTGATATATTAATATTTGAAATTTATTTGAAATTTAAATGATTAGGAAAAAAAATTGGGGATCCAGAAATAATTTTTTTGCTCGTATTATAAATCTTATTTTTGTTTTGCTTATTATTTTTGCTTTTGTTTTATTTAATAAAGATCAGAATAATTCTAATTTTGAAAAAAATAGTAATTATTTAGATACGTATATTAATTTTATTAAGGAAAATAATTTAAAAGAAATTGATCCTAAGATTATAAAACAGAATTTAAAATATTTTGAAAAAGTTAAGTTCTATAAAGTTATAGATGGTGATACTATTAAGGTTATAAATTTAAGTGATAATAAAGAATACAAGGTAAGATTAATAGGAGTAGACACTCCTGAAAGTAGTTATAATGAAAAACTAAAAAAGGATATTAGAAGAACTAATAAAGATACGAATACTATTATTTCTTTGGGACTAAAAGCTAAAGAATATACTAATCAAATACTAAAAGATCAAGAATATTTATATTTGGAATATGATGTTTCAAAGTATGATAGATATAACAGGATCTTAGCTTACGTTTATTTAGAAAGTGGATATATGTTAAATTTAATTTTGGTTTTAAATGGTTATGCTAAGGTATATACGATTCCTCCTAATGTTAAGTATTCTGAAATATTTTTAAAAGCTCAAAATTTTTCTAAAACTAATAACTTAGGTTTATATAAGTTTGGATTTTAATGAATTGATTTAAGAAGTTATAAAAGAGGGGTGTGGTTTAGTTTATGAAGAGATATGTTTTAAAAATAGATGATAAGGAATTAGAGTTTGAGATAAATAAAGTAGCAAAGCAAGCTGCTAGTAGTGTAGTGGTAAAAAGTGGAACTTGTTGGGTTTTATGTGCGGTAACTTTTAATGAAAAACCCAGAAATGATATTGATTTTACTCCATTAACAGTTGATTATATTGAGAGGATGTATGCTATTGGTAAGATCCCTGGGGGATTTATAAAAAAGGAAGGGAAACCTACAGATAATGAGATAATTAAAGCTCGATTAATTGATAGAACTATTAGACCTTTGATAGATTCTAATTTTTTTAATGATATTAATATTTATGTTAATGTATTTTCAGCTGATGTTAGAGAACGTCCCGAAATTTTAGGACTTTTAGGTACTTCTTTAGCTTTGTTAATTAGTCCTATACCTTTTTATAAACCTGTATCTGCTTATTATATAACCAATGAGAACTTAGATTTGGTTGTTGCCTCTATTGGTGATAAGATAACCATGATAGAAGCTAAAGCTAATGAAATTAAAGATGATTTAATGTTTGAATTTATTACTCAAATCTTTGAAAAAAATAAAATAATTAATGATTTTCAATACCAAATTTATGAGGAATTGAAACCTGAAAAAATTCAAACTTCTTCTATTGAAATACCTTCTTTATTAAATGATTTATATGAAAAATATTTTAAGGATTTAACTATAAAGTTATTAAATGAAAAGGATAAAAAGCAAAGAAATCAATTAATTAATGAAATTAGTTTAGAAAATCTAATTAATTTAGTTTATACCAATGAAATGGAGGAAATAAAGAATCAGTTTAATGAATTTGTTAGTAATAATAAGATAAATGAATTTATTTTTAATATAGTAAAGAAGGGAGTTTTAAAGAAGTATTTAAAAAAGCAAGTTTTAGAACAAAAAACAAGAATAGATGGTAGAGCTTTTAATGAGATAAGACCTATTGAAATAGAGGTAGGGATATTACCCTATCCTCATGGTAGTGCATTATTTACTCGTGGGCAAACGCAAGTGCTATCTGTTGTTACCTTAGGTACTAAAACTGATCAGCAAATGATAGAAGGATTATTATTAGAAGATGAATTTAAGAGATATATGCATCATTATTATTTTCCACCATTTTCTACTGGTGAAGCTAAACCTTTGAGAGCTCCAAGTAGGAGAGAAATAGGGCATGGGAATTTAGCTGAAAAAGCTTTGGAATATTTGATCCCACCTGAAGACAAATTCCCCTATACTATAAGGGTAGTTTCAGAGGTTTTAGAATCTAATGGATCTACTTCGATGGCTTCTGTTTGTGGTAGTAGTTTAGCTTTAATGGATGCTGGTGTACCTATTAAAAAACACGCTGCAGGTATATCCATAGGTTTGATTACTAATGAAAATGATATAAAAGAATATGTTTTATTAACTGATATCCAGGGATTTGAGGATTTCTTTGGGGAAATGGATTTTAAAGTAGCTGGAACTTATGATGGGATCACTGCTATTCAAATGGATACTAAGTTAGAGGGACTAACTTTAGATATTGTTTATAATTCTTTAAAGCAGGCTAAAGATGGTAGGAATTTTATTTTGGATAAAATGTATAGTGTTATAAGTAAACCTAATGATTTAGCTGCTAATGCTCCTAGGGTAACTGTTTTGCAAATAGAATCATCTAAAATACCTGATATAATAGGTCCTCAGGGAAAAATTATTAAAAAAATCATAGAACAAACTAAGGTTAAAATAGATATAGAAGAAGATGGTAGGATTTTAATTTACTCATCTAATGAAGAAGATGCCATTAAAACTAAATCTATAATAGAAGCTATTACTAATATAAAGGAAGGTAATGTTTATTTAGGAAAAATTGTTAGATTGGAGCCTTATGGAGCTTTTGTTGAAGTAGCACCTGGTAAAATAGGATTACTTCATGTTTCTGAATTAGGGTTAGGATTTGTTAGTGATGCTAGATCTGTTTTAAAACTTGGAGATGAAATTGTCGTTAAAATATTGAGGGTAGATGAAACAGGTAGGTTTACTTTAACTAGGAAAGGATTAATTGATTCTAATATTAATTCCCTAAAATAATCTATTCTATTAAAAAAGGAGTTGAATTTATAATGTTTAAAAATGAGGTAAATTTAGCTTACTTTTTCTTTTTTATTTTTTATTTTATTTTTAGTATTTTGTTAATTCTTGCTAATGAATCTAAAATAGATTTATTTAATAAGTATATACAGAATAAGGATTATTCCAAAGCTCAGGAGGTAATAAATGATATAAAAAAGGCATCAGAATTCGATGCTTTAATAGCTCAAATGATTTTATATGCTTATAAAGATAATAATTTAGATGATTCTAAAAAAGTTTTAAAGATATTAAAACGAAGATTTGTAGATAATTTATCTAATCTCAATCAAAGGAATCTTAATTTTTCTAAGATTTTATATAATTGGGCATACATTTTGTATAATGTTAAAAAAGATATTTATCAAAGTGAAATTACTGTTAATGAAGCTTTAAAGTATAATTCCAATAATATTGATGCTATTATTTTATTAGCAAAGATAAATTATGATAAAAATAATTTTGATAATTCAGAAAATTTATTAGCTAACGCTTATGAATTAGCTTTAGCTAAGAATTATTCAGATATAGTTAATTTAGTTTCTATTTACACTGATATACTTTTAGAAAATAAGAGATATGCTAAAGCTAAAAATATTTTAGAAAATTATTATCAAAGAGATAATAAGTTATTATTAAAGTATGCTAAGGTTTTAACATATTTAGATGAGTTAGTTCAAGCAAATGAGATTATAAAACAATACTTAAAGAAAGATAATAATAATTTAGAGGCTTATTACATTTTAGGGTTAACTTATAAAAGGAGTTACGTAAAGGTTCCTCAGGCTTTAGAATTTATTGATTCTATAAATCCTACAAAGGATGACAGATATTATATTAAATTAGCTCAATTTTATGAAGGGGTAAATGATGTAGATATGGCTATAAATTACTATGATAAAGCTTTATCTATTAATAAAGAAAATAAAAAATATTATATTTTAGCTATAACTTATGCTATAGATGTTGGTAAAGCTAATAGGGCTATAAATTGGGCTTATGAGCTATATTCTAAATATCCGACTGACTTTTATAGTGTATATTTATTAGCGGTTTGTTATGATGAAGCTAAATTGTTTAACAAAGCTAAAGAATTTTATTATAAAGCTATGGATATTAATCCTGAGGCTTATGAACCTTATGTAAGGTTAAGTAGGATATTTTTAGAAGAAGAAACTGATTTTGATAACTCTTCAAAAATTTTGATCCAGGGTTATTATAATGTTCAGGATTTATATTATAAAAACAGGTTTAAAAAATCTATTAAAGATTTATTGGATTTAGAAAAAGAGTTTAAGAAAAAGTATAAAGAAAAAACTGGATTAGATATTTCTAAACCTATTAAACAAGATACTCTAAAACAAATAGAGAAAATAATTTATTCTAATTAGATACTATGAATAAAAAAATAGATAATTTTATTTAGCTTCACTTATAATTAATTCATCTCTTTGGATATAAGCTATGTAGGCTTTATTATTTTTTGATAAAACAAAATCTGCTTGATAATAAAGACCATATATCTTTTTATTTACTACAATGTATATAATAAATCATTGTCAGAAATTTTAAGATTAGATAACCAAAGAAAATTCAAGGTAATTTACTTTACCATATGGTCCAAAAATTTGATTATTTGTTTGAGTATGCTATTTATTATTTTTTTTAAATATCCATCCATATTTTGAACTATTTTTAGAAAACTTAATATACATGTTGACTAAGAATTAATCCTTAATTGTTTTGAAATTAGTATATTATTAGAAATTTTAGTAAAGGTAACATGAATTAGAGTTTTAAAAATTTTATATAAATAATTTTGGTAATAAGAGAATGTTATATATGTTTGTAGTTGGGGGAATGTGAAAAGAGATTATTTTTTACTAAAGAAGTGATATAAAAAGATGGCAGCTGCATTGGTTAAATTTAAACTCTCTACATTTAATATTTCAATACTTACAGTTTTTAAATTATTTATATTTTTTATTATTTCTTTGGGAACTCCACTTTCTCCACCTAATATTACTAAACTTTTAGGTAATATAAAATCATAATTTAGTTTATGTAATTTGTATTCCCCGTTTTTATCTAATAAAATTATATTGTATTTTTTTAAAACAAAGTGATTAGTTATTTTAGTGATACTATGGAATCTATGGATTTTGATTTTAGAGTTTCTTGAGGTTTGGATAACTGTTTCATTAACGGGACAAGCATTTTCAGTAGGGATTAATATACCAGCTATATCAAAGGCATAACATACTCTCATTAAAGCTCCTAAATTCCTTGGATCTTTTATCTTATAACCTAAAACTATTATTGGTAATCTTACTTTATTAATATTTTCCTCTATTTCATTTAACTTGCTATAAATAAAGTCAAAGTATTCTAAAACTATTAATTGATGATTTAAGAAATTAAATTTTTTCTTAAAAGAATTAGAGTTTAGTATATGAACAGGGATATTGTTTTGTTTTAAATTATAAATTATATCTTTTATATAACTTTGATTTTTAATAGAATCCGATATATAAACTTTTGTTACTTTTTTTAGATTATTTTTATCTTGTAAGAATTCTTTTATAAGTTTTTTATTGTAAAGATACATATTTATATTATTTATTTAGCAAGATTTATTCAATAATTTATTTAATAAGCTTTTGATAAAGTTCTACAATAGATGATTCTTTAAAATATCCTACACTAAATAGGAAAAATATTAATAAAAAAGCCAAGGAGGTAAAAACAATATAGGGTAGTAAATTTAAATATTTGTTATTTAAATCACTAACTTGGAAGTATATTAAATCTGTAATAAGTTTTATTATCTTATAGAAATAGAAGAATATAGATAGTGGTAGCAAATAGATTAAGTAAGGTAAGAATATATATAGCGAAGTAAGATAAAATATCAATACCAAAAAATTAAATAGTAAAATGAATTTAATAAAATCAGATTTTGAAGAATTTTTGTTATTAAATGAATTATCAAGTTGTTCATAAAGTGCTTTATTTATAGATAATTCAAAATATTTAAAGATTAATCCTAAGTGTGAAGCCATGAGTAATCCTGTGAAGTATCTAATGTAGTTTGTTGTTTCTCTTAGTTTTAAATAACTCGTTATTCCATCTATACCAAATAAAAATAAATAAAACAAAAATAAAAATATTATTATTTTAATATGATTGGAAATTAAGTTATTTATATAGTTTTTGTCTTTGTAAAGGAATTTAGAAAGTAGAAATATAATAATAAAACTTAACAGGAATCCAATATAAGTTCCTGTATCTCTTGAACAAACAAAAAATTGATAGCCTCCTATTGAGCAAAATGATCGTTCACTGATTTGATGACATAATCCGCTAAATATAAAAAATAAAAAATTGTATATTCTTTCTACCATAAGATTTTGATTTATTTTTATTTTAACTCAAAATTTACTTTGTTTTTTATGTTTTATTTTTTATATTTCGTTTAAAAAAAAAATATATTAGAATAGCCTTTAAGATTATAATTTGATGTCATGGATTCTCCATATGCTTCAGCAGTTCTTATAGCTAAAATATTACCTCTTTAATATACAGAATAGCTTAATTCTTTAAATCTGTTTTTAGAATTTTATTATAAAATTTAGGTGTTTATCATAAAATTCTTGGATCCATTTTTGATATAATTGGTTATCTTTTTTTAATGCTTTATATACTTTAGATTTAGTTTGACTCACTCTTAGTTATTTTTTCCCCTTTTAAGTATATTTAAGTTTTTCTAATATTTTAATTTTAATTTTAGCTTTAACTTTTTTTAGTTTATTTATTTATTATTTCTTCTAATTTATTAAGAATCTTTTTTAATTTAAGTTCTAATTTTTCTTTATTTTTAGGGTTTTTATTGTTTGTATCAATTTTTAGTTCTTTATAGTACATTTCATAAATTTTTAAAATATTGGAAAAATCGATAGTATTTATTTGATTTTGTTGGGATTTTTCATCATAACTAATTAATTTGTTTTCTTCTTTTGTATATTTTTCTAATTTTATAACATTATCAAAATTAAGTAAATTCTGAATATCAAAAGAATTTAAGACATCACTAATTCTTATTTTTATATAACTATCTTTGTTATTTTCTATTTGATTTATTAAATTGTTCATATTTTCATTATTTTCATTTAGTTCAAGTGTAATTAATTTTTTATGATTTTTAAGTTCTATAAATTCTGATTTTATTAAATTATTTTCAATTGTATTTAGTATTATTCCATGTTTGTAATCTTCACCAAAATCTAAGGGTAAAATGGAGCCACTATAATAAATATTTTGAATTTTTTGATATTTATGTATATGACCTAAAGCAATATAATGAAAATCAAAACTTATATCGTTAATTAGTACTTTATATATGTCATTAGTATATAATGGAGATTCACTATTACCTAAATTGGCACTATTTAGCATAATATGCATCACTAAAATTTTTATTGTATTTTGATTTAACTCTAAATCCTGTAATATTTTGCTTAATAAAATATTATGTAATTTTGAGTACGAATATTCTTTTTCTATTTGAAAAATCTGATGAAATTTAAGGCCTAACCTATACTCTATAAATGGAATTAATATTATTAAAATCTCTGTATTGTTTAGCTTGAATTTAAAATAGGGTAATTTAGAATTGTTATTAAAGTAATCTTCCAAATCTGAAAATGTGTAAATAATTATTTTTTTATCACTAAATTTGTTTAGTAATTTATTATAAGCGTTTAGGTTTTTAAGTTTTAGGTCGCTATCATGATTACCAGAAATTATAAAAATATAATCAACTAATTCATAAGTGTTAATTAGGAAATTAATAAATAGTTCTTCAGCTTCTAAAGAGGGAAGCTTATTATGAAATATATCTCCACTTATTATAACAAATTTAGATTTACTTTGCTTTATAATATACTCAATTTCTTCAAATGTTTGATAAAATTCATTATATCTATCTATATCTCCTTTTATTGATTTGATTTTTTTTCCTAAATGTAAATCACTTAAATGAATAAAATTTAAACTCATTTTTTATTGATAAGTGAGAAATAAAAATTTTATTAGATGCTATTATATCCCATAGTAGCTGCATTAACTCTTTCTTCAGTGGATGGATGAGATCTTAGGTAAGGGTGTGTAAAATCCATTGAAGAATTAAATCTTATTAATAGATCTAAAAAAGGTTCTAAAGGGAGGTTAGCCATTTTTAGAGCTCTACCTGCGTAATAATCTGCTTCTAATTCTTTTTGTTGGTTATATACGTTAGTAGCAAAAACATTATTACCTGACATCCATTGATACATAAATACTTGGGGAATATGGTTTAATACTTCATGAGCCCATTCATGTGCTAATACCCCAAAAATTGCTTCATAACTTTCATTTTCTATAAATGATGGATCTATGAATACTATTTTTTGGCCTGTAGCCATTGCACCTAAGTTAGTTGGATATATTTGAACCATTATATATGTCCCATATAAATAATTTAACTTATTTGCTATATCATTTAATTGATCATTTGTTACTTTTGAATAAATGTAATTTTTTGATATTAAAAAGAACAATAAGAATACTATCAAAAACCTACAGCACAATGAGAAAATAAATTTAATTTTACTCATTTTTATCTTTTTATTCTTAAATTCTTGTTAATATTGAGTTTAATTTATTTTTTTTTGAATTTTAGTTTAAAAAATAAAGGGGGAAAAACCCCCCCTTTTTTTTGAATCTTCTTTGTTAGTTTATAGGTTATTATCCACCGCCACCTGCTAATGCTTTTGTCCATTGGTTAGCTATTTGAGATTGAGTTTTATAAGCATCTAACCTTGTTTCTTCATGCATTTTTCTAATAGCTCTGTTAGTATCTAATACCATTTTAAACATTTCTTGTTGGTGTTTCTTTTCTGCTAATTGTTCAGATAACATTAGGTTTTCCAATTCTCTTCTGTTTTGGTTATCTATAGCCCAGGCACGTGCTTGGTTTATAATAGGTTCCCATTGTTGCTGTCTTAGGAATGGAAGCCATTCACTGCCGTCTCCTATACCAAACATTTTGATACACCTCCTTAAAACTTTTTTTTTCTTTTTTCAATATTATTATATTCATTTTTTTTAAAACTAAATAGTAAATCAAGTTTTTTTTACAATTTTTTAACAAACTTTGTTTTTTATAATTTAATTAAATAAATTCTATTTGGTATTTTTGGAAGGTTTTAATTTATATTAATAAGAATACTAAAAGGGGGTGATGGATTTTATGGAAAAAATTTTAACTAAAAGTAGTGCATTAATAGTAGTGGATATGCAAAACGATTTTATAAATGGAAGTTTAGCTGTTCCTAATGCTGATACCATTATACCAGTTATAAATGACTATGTAAAATTATTTGAAAAAAATGGATTAATGGTAGTATTTACAAGGGATTGGCATCCTGAAAACCATTGCTCTTTTAAAGAAAATGGAGGGATTTGGCCTAAACATTGTGTTCAAAATACATATGGTGCTGAGTTCCATAAAGACCTTTATATTCCAAACAATAAGTATATCATATCTAAGGCTTTTTTACCTGATTTAGAAGCATACTCAGGATTTGAAAAAACTGAGCTAAATGATTTATTAAAAAAGAATAATATAGATACTTTATTTATTTGTGGGGTAGCTACTGATTATTGTGTTAAGCAAACTGTTTTATCTGCTTTAGAATTAGGTTATAAAACTTATTTGCTTGTAGATGCAATTAAAGGGGTTGATCTAAATAATTTTGATAGCGAGAAAGCTATAAATGAAATGATATCTAAGGGTGCTAAAGCAATCGTTTTTGATGAATTAATTAATAAAACCAAAATTTAAATATATTTTTATTTTTTAAGTTAAAAAAAGAAGGAGGTTTTTTTTATGTTTTTTTTATTAAATAAGTATAGAATCTTTATCTTTTTTTTATTTTTTATTGTATTTATAGGACTAGGGGTATCTAAAAATATGAAAGGGGAGTCTAAAAATATGAATAATTTTGAATATGCTCTAAATTACCCTGTTAATATTGATTTAGATAATAATAATTATATCAAAATTAATACATTTGTTTTAAAAGATGATAAAGTAAATTCTGTAGATAATGTAGATGTTAAATTTATCTATAATAATAGGGAAATATTTAAAACTAAAACTAATAATGGGTTTGCTTTGTTTAATTTAAATAAAGAAAATTTAAAATTAAATGTAAAAGAACTAAAAGATAATTACTTAGAATTAATTTGTAAAATAGGAGATAATGAAGAGAAACTAAGTTTTAATGTGATAAAAGATTATAAAGTATTAATTATAACGGATAAACCAATTTATCAGCCAGGACAAAAAATATTTATTAAATTAATCGCTTTAAAAAGTATTCAAAATAAGTACAAACCTATAAAAGATAATTTTATTTTAGAAATAACTGATCCTAAAGGGAATAAATTAGAATATAAAAGTATTCAAACAGATACTTATGGTACTTTCTTTTATGAATATAATTTATCTAATCTTATTAATTTAGGGGTATATAAAATAAAGTTAATAAAGGATGGAAAAGTTTTAAATACTATTAATTTTGAAGTTCAAAAATATACTTTACCAAAATTTAAGATTGAATTAAGAGATGCTCCAAATTATTTAGTAATTAATAAGGAGTACGAATTGAGTTTAGAGTTATCTTATTTTTTTGGTAAAAAGGTAAATGATGCTAAAGTAGATATTGATGTTTATTCATTTGATGCGGAATTTTATAAAATAAATTCATATTCAGGGAAAACCGATAAAAACGGTACTTTTAAATTTAAACTTAAATTACCTGATTATTTAACAGGAGTAGATAAAAATAAGGGATTAATTAAGATAACTATAAAGGCAGAAGATAATGCTAATCAAATTGAAACTAAAGACTTTATATTTAATGTCTATTCAAAAGAAGTATTATCTGATATAGTTCCTGTTAATCCTATTGTTAAAAATAAAGAAAATAAATTTTTATTAATTTGTTATAAACCAGAAGGTGAAGAATCAAAGAATTCTAATTATAAAGTTGTTTTTTATAAACCTTTTAACAAAACCTTTATTCTAAATAAAAATACTTTTAAATTTGATTATTTAGTTGTTGATGATTATATTGAATTTAAATATGAGGTAATTGATTTAAATAACAATCTTAAAGAAAGTTTTTCTTATTCTTTTTATACTCATGAAAATATTAATGATTATATCTTTTTAGATTTAGAAAAGGTATTATATAAAGTTGGAGATAAAGTTAATTTAGATGTAATAACTAATGATAAAAAACAAGTTTATATAGAAACTTATTTAAAAACTAATAGTGGATTTATTTCATTATCAAGTGATACTATAGAAGTTAATAAAAAAACTAATTATAGTTTTACTTTAAAGGATAAAGGAAATATAATTATTAGAGCTTATTTTATAGATAATCAAGGAAATATAGTTGATAATATAAAGTCAATAATAGTTAATGAATCAGATAGCAATTATTTGATATTAGCAAACTTTGATAAAGATATTTATAAACCAAAGGATAAAATGAAATTAAAAATAAGTACTGTTTTAAATGGAAAAGAAGAAGATAGTAAAGTTTTAGTTGATATAGTAGATGAAGCTGTATTATATTTAGCTAATAAAACTCCTGAATTACTTAAATTATATTTATCTTTGGTAGATGAACTATTAACTCCTAAATATGAGGTTCATAATTATAAAGATTTAATTATAAAAAATCAAAATGATATTCTAAATTATGCATTACTTAAAGATTATAATAATTTAATTAAGGAAAATTTTGGATCTGAGAATAAAGTAGTTAATAGTATTGAAATTAAATATGAAAAGACTCTAAAAAATGCTCAGATAATTTATCAAAAGGCTTATAATTATTATACCCAATATAAAACTATTCCTAATATATTGGATTTAGATAAAAGTAATGCTTATGATGGATGGAATAGATTATTCAAATTAGTTTTAAAAAATGGAGTTATTAAAGTTATTAGTTCTGGACCTGATGGAAAATTTGATACTAAGGATGATATTATATATCCTTATTATTATAAACGAAAAGAAAGAATTTTTTTTGATGATGTTAGAAAGTTACCAGGTATTATGTTTGAAAAATCTCTTTCTAAACTTTCTGTTAGTAATTTAAAACCAGAATTTAAAAAAGATAATTTAGATAGTAATTTTTCTATAAGGGAATATTTCCCTGAAACCTTTTATTCAAATATTATTGATTCTAATAAAGATTTAGTTTTAACTTTACCTGATAGTATTACTAATTGGAAAGTTAGTTTATTAGCAGTTAATAAAGAAGGTAATATTGCTAATAAAGTTTTAGATCTTAAAGTTTTTCAAGAATTCTTTATTGATGTTAATTTACCTTTGTTTTTGACTAAAAATGACGAAGTTTCTATTCCCGTTATTGTTTATAATTATACTAATAAACTACTTAAAGTTAATTTAAAAATAAAAAAAGAGGATTGGTTTGAATTATTGGATGATGATCAAAAAAGTATAGAGATAAATAAAAATGAAGTAAAGAAGGTTTATTTTAAGATAAAAGTTGTTAAAGTAGGAAAGAATTATATAACTATTTTTGCTTCTTCTGCTAATTTTAAAGATGCTATAAAGAAGGAGTGTAATATAGTACCTGAGGGTATATTTACTAAAGATTCAAAGAGTTTTAGTGGTAATAATTCTTTTAGTTTTAGTATAGAAGGTGAGGGTAAGGGAGCTTATTTGGTTGTTTATCCTGTTTTATTTAGTCAAGTTTTGAGTGGGTTAGATAATTTATTACAGATGCCTTATGGTTGTTTTGAACAAACTAGTTCTGTTAATTATCCGAATGTTTTAATTTTAAAATATTTAAATATAAAAAATATAATAAACCCATCTATAAGAATGAAAGCTAATTATTATATATCAATTGGATATCAGAGGTTATTGACTTTTGAGGTAGAAGGTGGTGGGTTTTCTTGGTTTGGGGATAAACCTGCTAATAAAGTTTTAACTGCTTTTGGACTAAAAGAATTTAAAGATATGAAAGATGTTATTTTTGTAGATAAAGATTTAATAGAAAGAACAAAGATATTTTTATTAGATAATCAATTAGCTGATGGTTCTTGGGATCCCGATATAAATTACTTACATCAGGAAACCTGGCAAAATATCCAACAATCCAAATTAACTACTACTGCTTATATTCTTGATGCTTTATTAGAAAACGATAAAGATATCATTAATAATAAAAAAATCAATTTAGCCTTTAATTACCTAATTAAAAATACTCAAAATCTAAAGGATATAGATAATTATACTTTAAGCTTTATTTTTAGTTCGTTTGTTAATTATTTAAGTAATTTAAGTGATTATAGTAAAATAGAAAATAGTTTTATAGATAACTTTTTAAGGATTAAAAAAGAAATATTAAGTAGATTAAAGGGAAATGATGATGGATTATATTTAGAGGGGCCTAAAGTTAGTTTATTTTATGGGGATTATAACACTTCTTCTATAGAAACTACTGCTAATGTTTGTATCTCCTTTACTAAATTATCTAAAATTAATTTAGCAAAAATTAGAGATAATAACGAAATAGAGATAGCTTATAAGATAATAAAATATTTGATAAAGAATAAATCAGATAGTGGTTTATGGTATTCTACTCAACCTACGATTATGTCTTTAAAAGCTATATACTTATTTGATTTATTATCTACTATTTCTAATACTAATAAAAGAGCTACTTTAGTGATTAATGAAAAAGAAAAAATTAATATAGAATTTTCAAAGGATGACTTAGCTTATAAAATAATTGATATTACTGATTACCTTAAAGATGGGCAAAATACTATAAAAATTAATGGTGATAATTTATTTTATGATTTAGTTTATTATCAATATATTAAAGAACCTATTTTAGTATATAACAATCAAAAATTATTAGATATAAATGTAAGTTATGACAGAACAAAAGTAAAGGAAAATGATAAAATAAAGGTTAATGTAAAAATAATTAATTTATCTAAGAGAGTACTAAATATGGTAGTAGTTGATTTAGGGATTCCCCCAGGATTTAGTGTTATTACTGATAACTTAGATAATCTTAAAAAATCTGGTTTTATAAATAATTATGAATTAACTTATAACCAAATTATAGTTTATTTTGATAAAATAGAGAAAGATATAGAATTCAGTTATGAAATAAGAGCTAATTATCCATTAAAAGTAAATACAGGAAACTATAAAGTCTATGAATACTATAATCCTTCTAATAAAATCCAAAAACAAGGAAATATTTTAATTGTTAATTGATTTTCATTAAAAATTCTTTAAATTAACAATTAAAATATTACTTGGAAATATAATTTTATCAGAAGCTAATACAAAAATAGATCAACTAAATGAAAATTTAACTGAAAAATAGAACAAGTAAATATAAATTTAAGCCAAAAAAAATAGATGATTTATATCATAAATTAAAAGCAAGGATAGATCAAATATATTAGATAATAAAGTAGAAGAAATAAAGAAGGAACTAGAAGGAAATATATAAAATAAAGGGAATATATAAAATATAAGAATAAAAGGATTAGATAATAAAGATAACTTGTTTTTTTAATATGAGGATAAAATGAATAATATTCAAAGAGAATACAATAACTTCATAATAAAGGATATATTACCTAAGTTAAATAAGATTATGGAAGATGAAGAAAATGAAGAATATAAGAAAAATATTGAATTCCAATTAAAAATAATAGAAATCATAAATCAGGCTACTAAAGAATATTATCAAAAAAATTCTTAAAACTAAATGATTTTTTTATAATTGCTATCAAAGTAGAGGCGTTATGGATTATAACGAATTAGCTATCTATTATAAGGAATTAAAGGAAAAAGCTAATAGATATAAAACAATTTTTTATTTAACAGTTTTTATTTCTATTTTAATTTTTATTTTTTTGATATGGTTATCTTTTTTGTATAGTTATGGATACTGTGTTTTATATTTTTTCATTTATCCCGTATTTTTATTATTATTATATGGTATATTAGAAAATAATTTTAATTCTTATTTAAAAAATGAGGCAGTAAATAATATTTTTAAGGAGCTAAAAAAAGAAGGTTGTTTAAATAAAATTTTTGAAGATTTTAATACAGATAACCAAGAGTTTAATGTAAAATATTATCCTGACTTTTATTCTAATGCTGGTATTTTTAACTTAAATCGTTCTTATACTGATAGAGATTACATAATAAAGTATTTTGATGAAATTTTTTATGTTATAAATCAGGCTTATAATGTTATTTTTGAAAAAATTTATTACTATAACATAAAAGATCAGATAGATAATGAATATGAACTATATGGTATAATAAAAAATACAAGTGATTTTATGATTCTGAAATTGAATAAAGAGGTGAAAATCTTAGATATTGAAATTCTTTTATATTATAAGAGTATTTATTGGAAAAACAGATATTTTAGGACAAAAGTTTTTGATGGAATAATTTTAGAATTTAACTTAAGTGTTCAAAATAATTTAGATATTTTTGTATTTTATGATAAAAATATAGAAGCTCATAAGGATTTGTATAACGACAAGGGTTATCATTTTTATAATGATTTTATATTAATTTATCCTGAAAGCTATAAAAATGACAAAGTAATACAGAATGTGGTAAGTAATTTAATAAATAGTTATTATGAGCAGAAGAAATTTTTTAATTCATTTTTTGTTTTACAAGGTAATAAATTATATAATTTTTTATCCTATGATGACTTAGGTATAAATCCCAAGGAGTATAATTTTTATAATCTTCCTGATTTTTTAGGAATTAATGAAAAAAAAATAAAAGAATTACATTTAAAATATAAAGAAAAAATTAAAAGAATATTGGATTTATTTAATTAGCTTTATTATTGCTCAATTATTTTTCCAATTTCTAACTTATTTAATAAATTATTTTGAGTAATATAGTTATTGAATGTCTCAATGAGATAATTAAAATCATTAATTAAAGGGTGTAAATTAATATTTTGGGTTTTATTTATAATAGCTCCTATAATAGCTTCTAATACATTAGCTCCAAAAGACCTATTATCTATATATATACTCAAAGTAATTATTTTTTTTACCTTTAATTCTTTAAGTTTTTTTATATCATTTTCAGTTAATGTATTTGTTATAATAATTTTCTCTTTAACTAAATCTCCTAATTTTTTTATATAATGAAAATCTCCACTTATTATATCTATTTTATCTATATATTTTGATATTATGTTATAGATAGTTTTATCTTTTTCTTCTTCCTGTTTTTTCCCAATTGGATAGAGTAAGTAAAATGGTAAATTAAGGACATCTTGTAATAAGATATTAGCAATATTTTTAAGCTCATTTAGATTTTGAATTATTTTATTAATTTTTAAGGCAAAAACTAAATCCCCTATTAAAACTTTAAAGTTATTATCTAAAAAAGTTTTTACAGCACTAAATCTATCTAAGGAACTAACTTGTAAAACTATTTGATTATTATTTATTATTTTTTGATCTATTAAATTTTGAATTATTTTTTTTTCAATAATATTTTTTATTATACTACCATCAAATATACTTTTTTTAGTTGATAGTTTAGCTAATTTAAAGGAATCTTTTATTATATATTTTTTATCTTCAATAAATAGAAATAAATCTGTACCACCTAAACCTATTGAATCTATATCACTATTTTGTAAATTTTTTATTAATTTCTTTAGAACATAATAATCTCCATCTACTCCAATTCTTGCTAAATATATGTCAAAATTATCAAATTTAAAACTACTGAATTTATTTCTTGTTGAACTACCTAAACTTAAGCTAACTACTTTTAATTTTTCCATCTAATTTTTGTATTTTTTAAATCTATAATTTTTTTTTAGCTTAGTTTTTTTCAATAAAATCTAGGATATTGTAAGCCATTTCAGAGATTATGTTATTTACAATATTTCTTGAAGTTTTATCTGAACCTGTAAAGTTTCCAAAATTAGTGAATATACTTAATATATAGTAGTTTTTGTTTTTTAATTCTTTTTCTATATCTTTAGATTTAAAAATAATGGCACTATCTAAGGATATTCCTTTTATATCTCCTGTTTTATTTGCTATATAATAATTATCTAAATACATGGGAATTTTTTCAGTGTATTGTTGATTTAACATTATATCTATTAATTTTAAAGTATTTTCTTGATTTAGTAGTTCAAAATTTGATATTTTATATAGTAAATAATTAATTTCAAAAGTAGTTGTGAAATTAACAGGGGGGGAAATCAAATCTACCATAAACTTCCTATTTATTGTAGTTTTTTCTAAATTTAAAGAATTTAGATAAGAATTTAAAATTTTAAAAGGATCTTCATTTTCAATTTGCTCTATTATATCTATTAAAATATTACTTGCCGTATTATCTGAAATAATTATACTTAAGGTAATTAAATCAAGTATTTTTATTTTTGATAAATTTAGATTTTTTATTATTCCAGCTCCTCCTACTTTATTAATGTTTTTTAGTTCTATTTCTTTATATATATTTAGTTTGTTTTCTTGATGAAGCTTAAAAATGTAGATAGCTAAGGGAATTTTTACTATGCTTGCTGCAGGAAAAGATTCATCTTCTTTTAGTCCTATATATTTTAATCCCCCCTTTTTAAAATAAAATAAACAATAACTAATTCTTATAGGTAGAGAATTAACTATTTTAGGAATGATTAAGTTTTTATTTATTTCTTCTTTATTTATTTCTATTTTTTTCATTTTTCTATATTTTATTTTTTTATATATATTTTTTTGCTCCTTTTTTAAAAGGATATTAGTAAAAAATAATTGAAATATACAAGAAGGGGTAAGGAGTGTGTATTTTATGATTTTATCATTGTATTTATAGTAGAATTATTTAAAAAAAGAAATAATATAATCAAAGGAAAGGAGTAGGATTTATGGATCCATTGATATTAGCACGTATTCATTTTGCTTTAGCTGCTACATTTCATTTTATATTTCCTCCTGCTACTATCGGCTTATCATTCTTAATCTTATTGTTTCAAACTCTTTATTTACTCAAAAAAGAAAAGATCTATGATGATATTTCTCATTTATTAACTAAATTATTAGCTATAATTTTTGTGATAGGCGCAGTTGCGGGATTTACTTTATCTTTTGCGTTTGGAATGTATTGGTCAAAGTTTTCGAAAATAGCGGGAGATTTATTTGGTATTACTCTTACTGCTGAAGGGGTTTTTGCTTTCTTCTTAGAAGGTGTTTTTCTTGGATTATTATTATTTGGGAAAAATAAGATCCCTAAGTTTATGTATTGGTTTTCTTCATTAATGGTATTTTTAGGAACTCATTTATCGGCGTTCTTTATATTAGCTACTAACAGTTGGATGCAAACACCTGCAGGGTATGAAATAATTAGAACCGCTACGGGAGAAATAGAAAAAGTGATAATAGTAGATTGGTTTAAAGCAGTGTTTAATCCATCTACATCAGCTAGAATGCTACATACAACAGTGGCTACCTGGATAACTGCTTCTTTAGTTACTTCCTCTATTGCTGCCTATTACTTGTTAAATAATAAAAATATTGAATTTGCTAAAAATATGTTAAGAATTAGCTTCTTAGTTTTTGCATTATCATCTTTAGCTCAATTTTTAACTGGACATGAGCAAGCTATGGTAGCATATCATTATCAGCCAGCTAAGGTTGCAGCTTTTGAAGCAATGTGGGATACCCAAAAAAGACCAGGAATGTCTATTATTGCCATAATTGATGAAAAGAATCAAAGAAATATCCTTAATATTGAAATACCATTGCTAAATGCTATATTGTTTGGAATAAAATTCTTTCCACCTAAATTTGATATTAATATAGAAATGAAGGGGCTTAAAGAGTTTGTTAAGAAATTAGATGATGGAACAGTTATTAAGGAACATCCACCTGTTGCCTGGGTATATTATACATATAGAATAATGATATACTTAGGCTCATTTTTTGGATTAATAGCTTTAATTGGCCTTTATTTATTATTTACAAATAAAATATTTAGTAATAATCTATTTTTAAGGGTTTTAATGTATAGCTGGCCATTACCATTTATAGCAAACACTGCGGGATGGTTTACTGCCGAAATAGGAAGACAACCTTATATCATCTATGGAGTCCTTAAAACTAAAGATGCTATTACTCCTAATCTAAATGCTGGTCCTATTTTATTTACCATTGTAGTCTTAGTATCTCTTTATATATTCTTGGCATATGTAGCTTTATACTTGATATTTAAAATAGTTAAAAATAATAATTTAATAAAAGAAGAAGCTAAAGTTAAAAGTGAAATACTTCCAGAGGCTTAGTTATTAATTTTTTAAAGTGGGAAAGGAGGATTTTTTATGGAGGGGTATTTAACTCAACATATATTGTATATAGTAATAGGGGTAGCGTTTTTTGCTTATAGTTTTTTATATGGTCCTATATTAGGAAGTGGTTCAATATTTCCTATTATTGCTAAGAATCATGAAGATAGGAAAACTATATTAAATTCGATAGCACCGTTTTGGGATGGTGCAGGGATTTGGTTAATTGCTGCTGCTGTTGTTATTTGGGGAGCTTTTCCTCAAGCTTATGCTACTATATTTAGTGGCTTTTTCTTAGCTCTATTTATTGTTTTAATTTCTATTATCATATCAGTTGCTGCTATTGAATTATATCATAAAGATGAAGTTAGGAGAAACTTTTGGGCTAATGCCTATTTTATTGGTAATCTTATTTCTTCTATTTTGTTTGGAGTAGCTTTAGGAAATGTTGTTTTAGGAATACCTATGGATAATCAATTCCATTTTACTGGATCATTTTTTGATTTACTTAGACCTTTTGCTTTATTTATGGGATTATTAAGTTTATTTATTTTAATTAATCATTCTATAGGTTATTTAATGATAAAAACAGAATGTGAGGCTACTACTAAAGCTAAAAACTTATTACCTATTACTAATTCTATTTTCCTTGTTTTATTTATAATATTTTCTATTTGGGCATTTTTTGTATTTAAAGACACAATGCTTAATACTGCTTTGTATTTAATTTTATCTGTAATTATTGTCCTATTAAGTTTAGCTATTTATAAATTTATTAATAGCACTTTTTGGATTACTACATTGCAATTACTTTTTAGCTGGGCTTTGATAGGTGTTATTATGTATCCTAATGTTGTTAGAGGATTAGAAAATAGTATTACTATATTTAATGCTAGTTCTTCTCCTGTAACTCAAAAAGCAATGATATTTATATTAGTTGTTGGATTACCATTTGTTATAGCTTATACTTATTATAGTTACTTCGTATTTAGGAATAAATTTACCCCTGAAGAAGATTTATATTAAAAATTTATATTTGTATTAAAAATTTATATTGGAATAAAATGGAATTTCATATTTATTAAGGGTTATATGTGTTTTTATTTATTTAATTTTCTTTTTTATTTATTTAATTTTCTTTGCCCGAGTTTTTAATTTGATGTAAAGTATAATCAAATGATTCTTTAAGAACATTTCTAACTTGCTTTGAAGTAATTAACCTTAGTAGGAAAATAAAACTTAATATAATATATGCTATACTTACTTGTAATCTTATATCAGGAATTATTAGTTGAGCAGTAAATAAGGTAAATAATAGAATTGCATCTATTATTTTGAGTTTCATATCTAGTATCATTACTAAAGCAAATAAGCTTTGAGCTACAGTTAATAATATTTCATGTTTTTGTAATTCATCTAAAATTAAAGGTTTTCCTGTTTTAGAATTTATTAATAATGAAATAAAATAAACTAATGGAATAAATCCGACTAATAAAGTCCATTGGTTTATTTTAGAAGATACTACGGTAGAGAAAGCGTCAGTGGCTAAAAGTTTATAAGCAAATATAATAACTACAATTATTTCTGGAAATTCTGAAGCAATAGGTGCTATCCATTGAACCATTAGAAATTTAGTAGTATTTGGATCAAACCCGAAATTAGTTGCTATTTTGCTACCTAATACTAATAGGCTTTCTCCAAAAGGCTCTGCACTTAATAAAAAACCTAACCCTGCAAATGAAAACATAAAAAATATCATAAATTTTTTTAACTTTTCTGGCAACTGTGAAATAATTAATGGTGGGCCTTCTAAATCTGGTTCTCTTTTACCCATTCTCGTTGCTGAATATATATATATCCCAAAAATTATAAACAATATTAAAGTATCTATTAAATTTAAATTTCCCTTAAAAGGTAATGTAAAAGAATATAAAGTAGATATCATTAAGAAAGTAATCTCTAAGATATTTGTTTTATCAAGTTGGATATAGTTAGGTAAGCTTGGAGATTTTTTGGATTTAGCTATTAAATATATAATTAAAATTAGGGGCCAAACTAAACCTATTAGCATCCTATTAGCACCTGTCATATTACTTATTGCATAATGCGTATATTCTTCTTTTACAGCTGCGGTATATGTAAAGTAAATATCTACAACATATTCAGGTAATACGTTTATTATTGCTAATAAAGCTAAAACAAAATTAGGGGGTAAGTATTCTTGTAATACTTCTGAGGCCCAGCTAACTATAAATGCGCAAGCTATTATTGTTATCCCTGTCATTATAGCACTTATTAAAGCATAATGCTCATAATCCCATTTAAATACTCCCACTAAAGTTAAGGATTTTATTATCATCCACGGTAATGAAACTAAAAACATCATTATTAATAAATTAGTATATTTTCTTTTAGATTCTTGTGATAATTTGTGTTCAGTTTGTTCTTCGGTATTTGTTAGCATTTTAATTTCCCCCTTTTTTATTGATTAACTTTTTTTATATTTTCTATTTATTGTCTTATGATATATTCTATTTTAGTTATATCTAAGGAATCTTTGTAATTATCAGGAAAACCAGGAGGTAAGTTAGAATTATCTAAATCACCTTCTTGTTCATTTTGTAATACATATGTTTGATTTATATTAGTATTTGAGATATCTATTGTTATGTTTTGAATAGCTCCTGTACCATAGTAATCTATGGGACTTTGTCCAAAATCATCTGACATTTGATTATATTCAAAATCTCTTAAAAACACTATTACTATGAAATTATATATGGTAGGGCTACCTATTATATTATCTGGAATAGGTATATTAAAATTTAGTATATTATCACTTCTATTAGAATTAGTATCACTAATAATGGATGACCATTCTTGAGGTGTGCTTGTATTGTGAGTAGGAAGATTAATACGGTTAAATCTCTTAAATCCATTTTCAAAAAAATATATATGACTCCATCTATCTATATTTAAATTATTAAAATCTTCATCAAATCTAAAACATAGGGCACAGTAAAAATTATAATTAAAATTTTGATTATTATAAGTATAGGAAAAACTAGATTGTATAGTATTTTTAAAGAAAACCCTGATAGTTAGTAATTTGTTAGTGATTGTTGGTGGATTAAGCATTGGTGTAGGGGTAGCACAAGAACTTAAAAACAAAATTATTATTATAATTATAATTACTATTGTAATTACTAACGTAATAAAATTACAATTTCTTTTAATCATCTTTTATTTTTTTAGATTTTTTTAGATTTTTGTTTTTTTTAGATTAATATTATTATTCTTTTTTTTATTATTTTTCCCTTGATAATTAAAATATCTAATATCTTAATAATTTTATTTTATATGGGGTTAAGATTTTTAAAAGATTTATATATTTTTTTAAAGATTGATATATTTAGGTTTTCTTTCTAATTCTGGGAGTATGAGGGTATTTTTTAATGGATTACAGAATTTTTATTTATTAATCATGTTTTCCTGTTTTTTATTATGAATTTGTGTGTTAGATATAACTTTTTCAGTATAAAATATTTTTTCAGAAGCAAAAAATATGGTAAGTTTTATAAGTTTTAAGAAGAAACTATTATAATGTATTCAAGCACACTTAGATTATCATAATTAACAGTATATTGTTTTTGATAGGATACTAATATTTAGGATTTTCTATAGGTTATTCTTCCTTTAGTTAGATCATAAATTGATAATTGAACTACTACTCTATCACCTACGGAAACTTTAATAAAATTAACTCTCATTTTTCCAGATAAGTGAGCTAAAACAATATGTCCATTATCTAATTTAACTCTAAACATACCATTAGGTAAGGCTTCAATAACTTCACCTTCCGTTTCTACAAAATCTTTTAAAACTTTTATATTTTGATCTTTTTTATTTTTTTTGTTATACATAATAAAAAAACGGGGACGACGGGACTTGAACCCGCGACCTTTGGCGTGACAGGCCAACGTTCTAACCGTGCTGAACTACGCCCCCAAAACTATTAAACCTATTATATTTATTCTATTTTTTTTCTCTTTCCCCTTCTTATTTTTTAATTTCTTTATTTTTTTTGCTTATAAAAAACAGTAAATAAATTAATTTATGTTTATTAAGAATTTTATTTAATTTTACTTAGGTAATGCTTCCGTTAAAAAAAATAAAAATTAAGATTTTTATTAAAAATGTAAAAAAAATGTAAAAAAATAAAAATTAAATCTTTATTTTTCAGATTTTTGTATATATAAGTAATAAAGAAAAAAAATTTAAAGTTGAATAAAGGAGCTAAAAAATGATTAACGTAAATAATATAAATTCCTTTAATAGTGATACTCAATATAATAGTGATACTCAAAGGGTAGGTAATAGTAATGTAAGAAGGGTAGGTAGTAGTAGTGGTAATAGTATAAGTAACAGAGCTGGTAGCAAGGAAACCAGTGAAGAAACTTATTATCACGGTAAAAGAACAAAAATAGAAGGAAATAGATATTATGATAAAGATGGAGATAAACAAAGAATATTATATAAAAGAGGAAATAGTTTTGCTTCTGTAGGAATTGGATCCAAAGCAGAAGAAGTTGAGAATGGAATTGGAGGAAAAGCAAAAGTATCAGCTAAGGGAACACTACAAACAGAGGTAGGTAATGGTAGTGGTATTAAAGTAGAAGGTGAAGCATATGTTGAAGGAGGAGTATGGGCAGAAGGTGAGGCTTCATTAGGATGTACAAGACGTGTTAGTAAGGAAGGAAATAATTATATAGTATATAAACAGGGGGTTTCAGCTAGTGCTGGAGCTGGAGTTTCAGCAGGGGTAAGAGGAGCTGTTAGTGTATATAATGGATATGACTCTATTACTGGAGATGTAGACGTTTCTAAAGGTATATCAGGAATGTCAGCTGGTATTGAAGCACAAAGGGGAGCAGCTTTAAATGCTAATAACTGGCTATTAGAATTTGGGGGAGCTTTTGGATTAGATATAGGAGACATTTTGCAATTTATTCCGGTTGCAGGTCCAATAGCTGAAATACTAGAGTTTGGATTTAGAATATCTTTATCAGGTAAAGTACAATTACATGAAGCAGCTAATCAATCTAAACAAGAAATAAAATCAGAAGCAGATAAGATATTTAATCAAGAATTAAATCAAATGCAACAACAAACACTAAACGACTTAAAACAAAATAATAAAGTAAGTAAAAGTGAAATACAAAATAAAGCTCAAGAAATAAAAAATAAAAGAAATGAATTATATAAAAAAGCTTTACTAAAAGCATGGAATTCCAAACAACATGTAGTAAAACAAAAATTGAAAACTGAAGCTAGAAATAGGATAACTAACATTCTACCTAAATTTGCTAGAGAATTTATAAATAATAAAATTGCTCCATTGATACATAGTTCATTAAGTTCAATTCCAGGAGTTGTTAGAAATGGAATTATAGCAGCATTAAAAACAAGCGGCCAAGTACAAAGTTTTATTGCTAATATGTTAATATTAGCTAATTTTATGGAACCAATTGAAAGAGTTATAAATGAAGTAAAAGTAACTGATTTCTTTAAAGATGTAAAATAATAAAAATAAAAATAAATAATAACATTAAATTATAGATCTTTAGAAAAACTTTAAATTTCATGCAGCATAAACTAAGCTACTAACTAAAAAAATAAGTTATATATCAACAAATTGATGTATCCTGAAATTTTATATCTTTATTATATAAATCTTTATAAAAGGAATTGATAATGGGTACTCTTCTTTCTTTTGTAAATGAGAATTCAGAAATTTTAAAGCCTATTGGTGTTTGATATCTTTTATATTCATTTACATAAATCCTTCTTATTATATCTAAATACAAATTCTTTGTTATATCAATATTTTCTTTTTTCAATTTATTTTTTATTTGTTTAAAGGAAAATTTTTTTTCTAAGTGGTAATATAAGATTTTATCAAGGATATGATAAGGTGGTATATCGTCTTCGTCTTTTTGGTTATCTCTTAATTCAGCAGAAGGTTCTTTAAGAATAATTTCTTTTGGAATTACATTATTAAAAGTTTTATTAATATAATTAGCTAAGGAATATACTTGGAATTTGTATAAATCTTTTAATGGGGCAATAGCTCCGATACTATCCCCATACAAAGTAAAATATCCAACACTAACCTCACTTTTATTAGAAGTAGTAACAACTAAAGAATTAGTTTTATTGGCATAATACATCAAAATAATAGCACGTATCCTTGATTGTAAATTCTCATCTGCTAAATCAAAATACTCATTAAACCTAAATTCTTTGATTAACAAATTCCTTAATTTAGAATAAAAATCATCTATATTAACAATAAAATAGTTTAAGTTTAGGTTTTTACATAGATTAATAGCATCTTTAATAGAAGACTCTTTATTAAATTTAGTAGGCATTATAATGGGAATAACATTATTAATAGAATGTTTTAATAAAACTAAACAAACAGCAGAATCAATACCACCACTAACTCCTATAACGGCACTATTAAAACTCGTATTTCTAAAATACTCCTTAATACCAAATATTAAAGCTTTATATATTAACTCGTCATTTTCTTTAATTATTTTGGTTTTTTCTTCTTTATAAGAATTTTCATTATCTTTAAAATTGATTTTATTTTTAAAATTAAGTTTAATGATCTGCTTTTTAAAACCTTTGTAGAATTTAAGATAATTATTTAAGCTTGATTTAAAAATCTTTTTTAGGATATTCCTATATGATTTTTTATTATCTATTTTTTTTTCAATATTTATAAAAGCTTTAGTGTTATGGAGATTATTAAGGTAATTGGATAAATCAAAATGAAAAATTTCTTCATTAAAAGGATCTAAGTTATAAACAATATTACCTAAGTTATCTACTATAAAGGAGTTTCCATCAAATAAAACATCATCATATAATCCCACAGTATTAACATATACAAAAAAAGCACTAATTTCTTTAGCTTTATTAATTAATAAATCGTATCGTTTTTTTTGTTTATTAATTTCAAAAGGTGAAGCATTTATAATTATAAAACCAAAAATATTATATTTATATTTTAGATAATAAACTGGTGAAAAATTATCCCAAATATCCTCACATATTAATAAACTTAAATTATAAACTTTTTTGTTATAATTGATTTTAAAAATAATAAAGGAATCCCCAGAAATAAAATATCTTTTTTCATCAAATACTCCATAGTTAGGTAAAATTATCTTATTGTAAATAAATATTTTATTTTTATAAAAAATAAATGCTGAATTATAGATTTTGTTATTTTTATAAAAAGGAGAACCTAAAATAAAAATCTTGTTTTTAAACCCTTTTTTTAGAATAATGTTTTTTAAATTATTAATTTTAAAGTTGATAATTTTTTTTAATTCACTAATTAATAATAGATCACTTGGTATATAGCCACTTAAGAATAACTCAGGGAATATAATTATATCAGAATTATGGAAATTATCTAAATTTTCTATGATTTTATTAAAATTAGATTCAATATTAGCATTTGAAAAAATAAATTGAGCTAAAGAGATTATCATAATTTTAATGAAAAGTAGAAAGTAGAGCCTTTATTTAGCTCACTTTCAACCCAGATTTTTCCGTTATGTAATTCTATTAATTTTTTAGTTATATAAAGTCCTAAGCCTTTACCTGATATCTTTTTTTGTTTACTAGCTTCTGTAGTTCTATAGTATTTATCAAATATCTTATTAATTTCATCAGGAGGTATTCCCATTCCTTGATCTGAGATTCCTACTATTATTTCTTTTTTTGTTTTTTTAACAGTAATGGTAATTTTACCACCTGCTGGGGAATATTTAACAGCATTAGATAGTAAGTTATGTAAAACTTGCTCGATTTTGTCTTTATCAGCATTAACTATAATACTAGCTTCTTCTGTAATTAACTCAAATTCATACCTAACATAACTTAACTCAAATATATTAACTACTTTTTTAATAACTTTAATTAAATCAAATTTGTTTAAATTAACTTTTAAAACATTACCTTCTAATTTTCTAAGATCCATTAAATTGTTAAGCATTCTGTTAATTCTATCTATTTCGGAATTAATAACTCTTAAATAGGAATCTCGTTGCTCATCTGTTATTTTATCTGAGTATCTAAGTAAGGCTGTAATATACCCTTTCATGGTAGTCAATGGAGTTTTAATATCGTGTGAAATAGAAGCAATAAAATCATCTTTCTCTTTTTCTATTTCCTTTTTTTCTGTTATATCTCTAATAACTAGTAAATAACCTATAATGTCATCATCGATAGTTATATAAGAAATGAAATATTCGATGTTTTTTATAGTGTTTCCTATTTCATAAGTAGTTTCTTTTTTGATAATTTTAGGAAATTCATTGCTATTAAAATAATTGTCAAGTAATTGATTAATTTGGGTTAAATCAGAATATAATAAAGAATTTCTATCTAATATTAAATCATCTATTTTATATCTATAGTTAATTTGATTATAATTATTAGAATTTATCTCTAAGATTTTAATAGCACTTTTGTTAATCAAGATGACATTTCGTTCTAAATCAAAAGCAATTATCCCTTCTTTCATTATTTCAAACATTTCTTCTAATATTTCTTTGTCTCTAATGTTAATATATCTTAAGAAGGCATTATTGTATATTATTGCGGGAATTTTACAAGCCAAATGTAGAATATCAGTATCTAATATGTTTAAATCCTGGGATAGAGATATAATAAAAACATATTTATACTCATAGTGATTATTAAAAATCTCATAACTGCCTATAGGTAATATAAGAATATTATTTATTTCTGGATTATCATAAAAGATCTTTTTTGTAAGTAAAGATAAAGAGTCATCAGATAATTTATTAAGACTTTTCCTATCAATTATAATATTACTTTTTTGAGATATATTTTCCAAATCTCTTAAAGAAATAGAAAAATTATTTAGAATTTTAAGATTTTGAGTATTTTCTAATAAATTATTATTTAATTTAAAATCTACATTAGAATTATCTCGTTTATAACTGTAGTAAATAAAGCTATATTTAAAACCTGTATTCTTAAAGATTAAATCAATAAATGAAAAAATGTCTTCAAAAATATTTAATTTTTTTTCAAATTTAGAAATATAGTTAAATAATTCAATTATAACTCCCTGAATTGCTCTGAATTTTATCAAAGATCTTTCATTTCTAAGTTTGTTTATAAATTTACCTATTTCATTAGATAGTGCTTTAAAAATATGGAATTCATTGCTGTTAAGTTCCTCTATTTTATTAATGGAATTTATTAAAATTGTACCTAAAATTTCGTTATTAAAGTAAATGGGAATGTTAATAATAGTATTAACTCTACCCTTTACAAGATTCTTTATTAAAGAATATTCAAAGGATGAAGAATTAATTAATTTAAATTCACTAAAAATTTCAAAATACTTTATAAAATCATCACTATTTGAAATATTATCTATAATTTCAATAATTTGATTCTTATAATGTTCGGAAATATTAAAGGTAATTAACTTATCTAATCTTTGAAGTACTTTATTCCATATAATAATTAAGGCAGAATTTATTTTGAAATCTGTTATATTGTCTAATTCTTCAAAGATTTTTATTAACTTTTGTTCTAATTCGTTGTAATTATTACATTCATCTATACTATTTAAAATAGTTTCTATAAATTGCTGAAATTCAAGTTTTAATTCTAAATCACTTAGTTTATTTTCGTAAATTCTTAAATTATCTTCTAATTTCTTTTTGTTTAAATATAAGTTCCTTAACTCCAATTTTAAGTTATTTATTTCACTGTAAATAGAATTAATATAATCTACTATGAATATAATAACTGATAAAACAGTTTTTAGTATAAAAATTTCATCATTAGCTATTTTAATATTTCTATTGATAAAAACTATATCTATTAAGTAAATTAAATTTTTGTTTTTAAAGTTAATTGAAAAAGTGTTATTAAAGATATTAAATAAATTGGTATCTACTTTTGTTAATTTATTATAAAAGTAATTTTTAAAAATATTTTGGTAATTAAAAATTAAGTTAGAATAGGTGGTAAAATTTGGATTAATTACAACATATTCAGAAAGAATTTCTTTTTTATCTAAATCAATATTTTTAAAAATAACGGCACTACTATTTAGTAATTCAAAGAATAATGAAGCAAAATTATTAAATACATTATCTAAACTAATATAATCTTTACTTAATAAATTGTTGATTACTTCAAAAAATTTGTAATAAATTACAAAATAAGCCTGATTCTTATATATTTCATATAATTCCAAGATTCTCTCTAATAAAAAAGAAGTATTATTATATTGATTTGTAGTATCAACGAATGAAAATAAGATGTTATTTTTTTTTAATTTTATTAATCTACAATAATAATTTCTAATTTTAGAATGTTTACATAAGAAGCTACTGTAAGGGGAATCCTTATAAAAAGCTGGACAAACCTTACTTAAATTACTCCAATTATCTATATAACAAGGTAAATTCCCATATTGTTTACCTTTCTCATTTAAGACAGCTAAATCTGCTATTTCATGCCCATTCTTTTTAAATACCTCCTTTATTAACTCTATAAACTCGTTAATATTATAATTACTATATTCTCTAAAATTTGTAAAGAATTGAGAAATTATAGAATAAAAAGTTTTTTTATAATTTTTATCATCAAATTCGCTAATTAACAAAACTAATTTATCTATGTATTTTTTTAATAAATTAATATCATAGTTGGTAATTTCTTTTTTTCTTTTAATAGTAATAGTTCCAAAGTTTTTATCTTTAAAAGAAATTGGCATAGCTAATAAAGTGTAATGCTCAACAGAGAAAGGAGTAGTTAATACTCTCGGATCTTTTGTAGAATCCCAAATAACTATTGGAATATTTTCCTCAAATGCTACTCTCTCTATACTATCTGAAACATATTTATGATAATTAACGCAATTGGAGTCCAAACCTAAATGTATAACACAAGTGATACTAAAATCATCAAACTCTAAAATATAAACTTCATCTGCTTCAAAAACTTCTTTTATCTCTTGTAATAAATTATAAAACTTTTCACTATAAAATTCACTACTTACTTTATTTACTATTTTGTTTATCATTAGAGTATTATAAAATAATTATAGATCAAGTTCTTCTATAGAGAATTGATTAGCGTTTTCTAATATAATTTTCTTTCTATTTTCAACTTCTATACCCATTAGTATATTTATGATATTATGAGCTTTTTCAGCATCTAATAATGAAACTTTTTTTAAAATCCTTGTTTTAGGATTCATAACTGTTTCCCATAGTTGATTAGGATTCATCTCCCCTAAGCCTTTAAACCTTTGGACTTTATAATTATTTGTATTTAAATTTTTTATAACTTTATTTAATTCTTTATCATTATATACATAAAGAGATTCATTAGTAGTAATAACTCTATAAAGAGGGGGTTGGGCTAAATAAACATGACCTTTATATATTAACTGTTTCATATACTTAAAAAAGAAAGCTAATAAAAGAGTTCTAATATGATAGCCATCGATGTCTGCATCAGTAGCTATTATTATCTTTGAATACCTCAGTTTAGAGATATCCAAATGTTTATCTTCGTAATCGATTCCGCAACCTAGGGCTGCTATTATACTCCTTATTTCATTATTTTGTAAGATTTTATCAATATTAGATTTTTCAACATTTATAATTTTACCTTTTAGTGGTAGAACTGCTTGAGTGTTTCTATCTCTACCAGCTTTAGCAGACCCTCCTGCACTGTCTCCTTCTACTATAAATAATTCCCGCTTCTCGAATTCTTTGGATATACAATCAGCTAATTTTCCCGCAACGGTATATAATAGTTCGCTCTTAGTTTTAGTTAATACTATTTGTTTAGCTCGTTTAGCTGCTTGACGAGCTTTATAACTTATTATCGCTTTATTTATTATTTTCTCTATTATCTCTTGCTTGGTATCAAATACCTTTTTTATTTCATTATAAATTATACTTTCTAATATTGGTTTTATTTCACTGTTAACCAATTTAGCTTTAGTTTGACCTTCAAATTGAGGATTAGGTACTTTTACTGAAATAACATATACCATTGAGTTCCTTATATCATCCCCAGTTAAATTTATATCTTTTTCTTTTAGTTTTTCTAAAAAGTAAGGTAAATAATTATTAACTACTTTGGTAAAAGCTTGTTTAAAAGTGCTTACATGAACTCCTCCATCTACTGTATTAATATTATTAGCAAAAGATTTAGCTAATTCTATTTCTGAATCAGTATGTACAAAAGAAGCTTCAATTATTAGATCTTGATTACTTCCTTTTATGTAAACAATTTCATAAATTTCTTGTAAGTTATTATGTTTTAGTATAGTTTTAACGAAATCTACAATGCCACCTGGATAATTTATAATTCTTTTAATATTTTTTCTTTCATCAATAAATTCAATAGTTATAAAAGGATTAAGAAAAGCTAATTCTTCTAATCTTTCAAGTATGTATTCATCATCAAATTCAGTAACCTTAAAAATCTCAGGATCAGGCTTGAATTTTATAATTGTACCTGTTTTATTGGTTTTTCCTTTCTTTATAACTGGAGTAATAGGTATTCCTTTTTGGTACTCTTGATAATAAATATAACCGTCTCTATGGACTTCTGCTTTTAAATAAGATGATAAAGCATTAACTACTGAAACACCTACTCCATGTAATCCGCCTGAGATTTTATAAACCTTATTTGAAAATTTAGCACCAGAATGTAGGGTAGTAAGTACTACTTCTAAAGCAGGTTTCCCTTCTGATTCTACTATATCAACAGGAATCCCCCTACCATTATCTTCTACTATACATTCTCCTTCTTTGGTAATAGTAACTTTGATATAATCACAATATCCTGCAACTGCTTCGTCTATACTATTATCTACTACCTCATTAATTAAATGATGTAGTCCTTTTTTATCTGTAGAACCAATATACATAGCTGGACGCTGTCTTACAGCATCCAAGCCCTTTAATACCTTTATATCTTTTCCTGTATAATTACTATTATCCTTATTTGTTTTTTTGTTTAATAATGTCATAAAGCTATTTATAATTTATATTTATCTTTTTTGGATTGAGTAGATCTTAGTTTTAAAATAGTACCAATGATAATCCCAATAATCATACCTAAAAATAATCCAATAATTGAAGTTATAATAATTCCTGCTACTAATGGTAAAAAATTACCAACTATTATCCCTATAATTAATCCAATGATACTAGAAATAACAACACTTATCCAGAATACTTTATCATCCATTTATAAATTACCCTTACTGTATTTGTTTTTATTAAAAATTTTGAAGGGATTTTTAGTTAGTAAGTAGTTCTTATTATTTATATTCTTTAAATTGTTATATAACCCTTTGTAAGTAGGTAAATTTTATGAAATAAAGGAACTATTAGCTAAAAAATTAAATTAATATTATGATGGATGATAAAACTCAAGATGATATAACAATAAAAATTTCAAAAGAATCTAACCAACAAACTGAAAATCTAATAAATCAAGATTTATTTTTTAATATAAAAGATCTAAAAAAAATTGGAAATTATGAAATAATAAATGAAATAGAAAGTGTTGGGGGACAAGCAGATTTATTCCTTGTTAAAGATATAAACAATAAAAAATTTGTTTTAAAACTATATAAGAAAAATGTAGAAATAAATGATTTAGCTATAAAAAAAGTAATAGAGCTATCTAAAAGATATCCTGAGTATTTTATAAATATTTATGAACTAAATTATGACCCAAATTTAAAAAGATATTATGAAATTCAAGAATATATTGATTATGGAAATTTAGAAGATTTTAATAAAAATATACTTTCTAAAGATCTTAATTATGAATTAGTAGATAAAATTATATATAAATTAAATGAAGGGTTAAATATATTACATTCAAATGGGATAATACATCGTGACCTTAAACCTACTAATATCTTAATAAGAAATATTAAAAAGTATAAAGATAAAATTATAGATATAGAAACTATAATTACTGATTTTAATGTATCTACTTTAATAGAAGCTAATATAACAAAAAAGATAACACAGGATATAAAAGGAACAATTAGTTATTTAGCTCCCGAAACATTTAGTAATATTATTGAAAAAGAATCAGATTATTGGGCTTTAGGAATAATCATTTATGAACTTTTAACTAATTCTAATCCTTTTGAAAATATTAATCTAAATTTAATAATATATACTTTATTAACTAAGGGAATAGAGATTCCTGATAATATACCCTTAAAATATAGAGTTTTACTTAAAGGATTATTGCAAACAAATCCTGATAAAAGATTTACTTATAATCAAGTTAAAGAGGTATTACAAGCAAAAAATGAAGCAGATCTAAAAAAAATAGTACAAAAATACTTTAACGAAAATTTAATACCCCAAAATCAATACCAGCAGATTATAAAATATAACAATAAAGAATACAATTCCTTAGAAACTTTATTAATTGAATTTATAAGAGATTATAACTCATTTTTAAATGGTTTAGCTTTTTTTAAAACTGAACAATTTCAATTATTACTTAACGATAATGATAAACAAATAATAAATAAAATTTATTCTTATGGTAATATTTCAGATGAAATAGCATTTAGTTTATTTTTAGATTATAAGCTTAATTTACCCTTTTATCTTTATAACATAAATATTAACTCGGAAAATATATTAACAATAATAGATAAATATTTAGAAAAAATAGAATTAAGACCAGAAGAATATAAAATATTAAATCTTTTAAATAACTTTTTTACCAAAAAACAAGATAACTTAGAAACATATTATAATATTTATCTAAATCTTACTAATAAACGGAATATAGAGCTCGAAACTCTTTTATCCAATCTAAATAGAATTAAATTACCCTTAAATAAAGACTTAAATAATGAAAGCATATTGAAATTTATATTTGTTTTAGGATTAACAAATAAGGAAAATTATATCATCCCCAACCAATTGAAAAATTTTAATATATTTAAGTATCATTTAATTTCTGATATTGATTTAATAGATAAATTTTTACAAAAACAAGAGTTGGAATATTTAAATAAAATTTATATACTTCCTTATGAAGTAAAAAATTTAGAAAATTACCCAATAAAAGATTATATTAAAATAGTTAATTGGTTAGATAAAAATAAAGATGATCTAATCTTAAGGAAAGACTTAAATATATCAAAAGAAATATATATAAAAGACTACGAAATATTAAGAAGAAAATTATTGCAACAAAAAATTAATCAGCGAAATACTTTTTCTAATACTCTATCTATAAGTCAATTAGAATTTAATAAATTAATTATATTAAATAGGTTATTGATGGAAAATAATTTAAGAGATAATGAGTTAATGTATTATATTAACAATTATCAATATTTAAATTATCAAATATTTAATAGCCTGTATGAAAGGAATATAAATAGATTGGTGGATATTTTATATTCAAAAAATAGAAGATTTAAAATTCCATCTAGTTTAATAGTTTTATTCTTTTTATCTATTTTTTCTTGTTTATTTTTAGGGATTGGGTTTTTAGTTTGTAGAAATCCTTATATGTTTCTTTATATGTTTGGGTGGAATTTTGAATATTTATATGCTTGTTTATTTGGTGGGATTTTTTTAGCTTTTTTAATTCCTATAATAATTGCTCCTTTTATAATAGGGGATTTATTTACTTTTAGAAATATAAGTAAAGAAAAAATAAGAGTGGAATTAGAAAAAAGGATTAATTTCGAAGCTCAAAGAATATTAAACTGAATCTATATAGTTAAATTATGAACACATTCTATATAGATAATTCTATTATTAAAAGGGAAGATAGTAGTAAGTGGGGGTAGTTTATACTGCTACAGTACTTTTATAAGCGTTTTTACCTTCAAATATTGCATCTGCTATTTTTGAAGTTAAGAATTGTACAGATTTTAGAGCATCATCGTTAGCGGGTATAGGTAAACTAACTATATCAGGATTACCATCAGTATCAACGATCCCGACAATTGGTATTCCTACTTTATTAGCTTCTGCTATTGCTATCTCTTCTCTTCTAACGTCTACAATTATTAAAACATCTGGAACTCTATAGATATTTCTTAGTCCTTCATATTGAGTTTGTAGATATTGTAATTCTTTGTAGTATTTTTTAGCAGTTTTTTTAGGTAATTGGTCTAAGATGCCTTCATTTGCCATTTTTTCAAGCTGTAACATATAATCTATTCTGCTTCTAATTATACTAAAATTAGTAAATAATCCACCGATCCATCTTTCTACAATGAAGTGAATATTAGCTCTTTTTGCTTCGTTTCTGATTATATCTCTTGTGTGCCTTTTAGTTCCAACTATTAAAAATTCTGCTCCATTTGCAGCTTGCTCCTTTAGATAATTATATGCCTTTTGCAACTGATTTAAAGTTTTTGCTAAATCTATTATGTAGATTCCCCCACGTTTAGTAAATATATATTTTTTCATATTTGGGTGCCATTTTTTAGTAGGATGACCAAAATGACAACCATTTTCTAATAAATCTTTTATAGTTGCTATCATATCTCCTTATATATTTTTATCAAAGTGGATATTTCTATTCCGCTTCCACTTAGCGGGCTTTACACCATTACTTTACTTTAAATGTTCTACATTTTTTTTTAAAATCCTATTTAAAATAGATTTTAACATAAAGGATTAACTTAAACAAACATTGAACTATATAATTAGCTATTAAATTATTATTTAATTTTTAAATTATTATTTTAAATTATTAAGGTGATGAAAATGATAACAAATACGCAAGATTTAAAAAAAATCTTAATAAATAAAGGTATAAAACCTTCTTATATTAGATTAAAAATATTGGAGTACTTGATAACAAAGGAAAACCATCCTACTGTAGATGAAATATATCAAGAACTAAAACAAATATTTCCTACTTTATCTAAAACCACTATCTATTTAAATTTGAACCTATTTGTTAAATACAATATAGTTAAATCTTTTAATATGGATAATAATGAACAAAGATTTGATTTTATTAAACAAGAACATATAAATTTCTTTTGTGAAAAATGTAAAAAAGTATATGATATTCCAGTAAATGAAATTAAAATTGAATACCAAAATAATGACCATATAATAAAAGAAACTGTTTTATATTTAAAAGGTATTTGTAAAGAATGCTTTCAATTCTCCTAACTTTCGATTCCTCCTTTCAATTACTCCTTTCAATTCCCCCAATGCGCTAAGCTAAACATTCATATTGTGGAGAGGTAAGCTAAACTTTCTAAGATTTCTTCTATTTTTTCAAAATTATCATTCTTTCAATTGCTTTTTTCAATTCCCCTATGGGTAAGCTAAACTTAACATATGAAGAAGCAGTAAGAAAAATAAAAGAAACTTTCAATTCCCCTATGGGTAAGCTAAACAAAGTTTTAAGATTACAATTAATTATTGTAGATAGTTCCTTTCAATTCCCCTATGGGTAAGCTAAACCTGATAAAAATGTTACAGTTTATATTTTATTTGGGATCTTTCAATTCCCCTATGGGTAAGCTAAACACCACTACATAATATAACACTAACCACAGAAAATATCTTTCAATTCCCCTATGGGTAAGCTAAACGCACAAAATTTGTTCCATCATAATATTTTAGTTTTTTACTTTCAATTCCCCTATGGGTAAGCTAAACATTCTGTTTTACTTCAAAGAAAAAAATTTTATCATTTAGTATTACTATTAAATCAGGTTTTCTACTTAATAGATTTCTTTTAATTATAGCTTTAGGAAAGTGTTTAAGGATATATGAAATGACATAGTATTCAAATCTTCTTCCTTTTTGATAACTTCCATATCCTTCCTTCCTTTTTCTTTTCTTTTCCTTCATATTTATCACTCCTCTAACCAAATAATATATGGTGTTCCAATCGTTAAGTTAAGTT
>Ga0080004_1109673_pt1 | contig 43579 bp, 41 predicted proteins | sample WasSprMetagenome_FD_69207 | JGI IMG/M metagenome (GOLD analysis project Ga0080004, IMG submission 69207) | Sulfidic aquatic microbial communities from Washburn Spring, Yellowstone National Park, USA - WS (SPADES assembly) (version 2) | ecosystem: Environmental > Aquatic > Thermal springs > Hot...
ACATCCACAGGACCCTCCTTGACCGCTGCGACCCTCAAGACCTTCTGCGGTTTGCGTTCTTCCCCCGACGCCTCAACCAGGGTGCCCTTGAAATCCTCACCCCCTTCCCCGAAAACCCCCATCGGGACCGGTGGCTTGAGGAGAACTTTCCGAAAACCGCAATCCACATGGCCCTCATCACTCCCTATGAGCTTGACTGGCTCCTCCACTTTTTCTTCAAGGAGCGCTTCCTCAAGAAGCCACCGCGGGGCTCTTCTTCCGTGCCCCGGAGGAGTCGGCCGCCCGGGTCCTCGTTCCCTGGCAGTGGGGGGTACTCTCAGGAATCCTCTTTGCGCTGCTTTTTGGGGTGTTCCTCGCCCCCCAGACCACCTTAAAGGTGCTCTTCGCCCTTGTCAACCTGGCCTTTTTCGCGCAGGTACTCTTCAAGCTCCTTGTGGGCCTTGCCGGGAGTTCCCGTGAGTCACTTGCAATCAGCAAGGAGGAACTCGAATCCCTCGACCCCCGCAAGCTCCCGGTGTACACGGTGCTCTTGCCGCTTCACCGGGAGCCCCCTGAGGTGATCGAACAGCTCACCAGCGCCATCCGTGCCTTAGACTACCCCCAGGAGAAGCTTGACATTCTTTTCCTCATCGAAGAGGATGACCCTGAAACCCTCAGGGCCTGTAAGGCTGCGCACCCTCCCTACAACGTCCGCTTTATCCTCATTCCCCGGGGTTTCCCCAAAACCAAACCGCGGGCCTGTAACTTCGGCCTGGCCTTCGCCCGGGGAGAGTACCTCACCATTTACGACGCCGAGGACATTCCCGAAAAAGACCAGCTGAAAAAGGCGGTTCTGGCCTTCCGGAAACTCCCCAAAGAGTACGTTTGCCTTCAGGCAGCGCTCAATTTCTACAACGCTACGCAAAACCTCCTCACCCGCCTCTTCACTCTCGAGTACTCCTTCTGGTTTGACTACCTCTTGCCTGGGCTTTCTCGCCTTCGCCTTCCCATTCCCCTTGGGGGGACCTCCAACCACTTCCGGGTAGAAGCGCTTCGAAAGCTCGGCGGATGGGACCCCTTCAACGTCACCGAAGACGCCGACTTAGGCATGCGGGCCCACTACCGGGGATACCGGGTGGGCATTCTCCCCTCCACCACCTTCGAGGAGGCCACAAGCCATTTGAAGAACTGGATTCGTCAGCGGTCCCGCTGGCTCAAGGGGTACCTCCAGACCTTCCTCGTGCACAACCGTCGCCCCCTCCACGTTCTGAAGACCTCTGGCTTCAGGGGGTGGCTTACGCTGCAGCTTTTCATCGGGGGAACACCCCTTGGGTATGCGGCCTCGGTGGTGCTCTGGGGGGTGTTTTTCGCCTGGCTCCTCAGTCGCGGGAAGCTCCTCGAGCCGTACTTCTCCGGCCCAATCCTCTGCATCGGCGCAATGAACCTTTTTGTGGGGAATTTCCTCGGGGTGTACTTCTCGATGTTCGCCGTGTTCCGGAGAAACCTCGACCATCTCCTCCCCTTTGCCCTCCTCAACCCCCTTTACTGGGCACTTGCCGGTATTGCCGCCTGGAAGGGCATCGGGCAGCTCCTCTCCCGACCCTTCTTCTGGGAAAAGACCGTCCACGGGATGTTCCGGAGGAAAGGCCCATGAGACGACCCTGGGCAGGTTTCATCGCCCTTTCTGGCACCACCACCGCCATCCTCCTTGCCCTCCAGCGCTTTGCCCAGGACACCTTCGCCCTGCAGAACTCTCCGGAGCTCCGTTTCTTTTCCCTCCGGATTCCCACCCTCCTTGCCCTCCCTGACCCCGCTCGGGGCATCATCACCACCACCCCGTGCCTTACCACGCTTTTCGCCTTCCTCTTTCGAGACTTCTTCCCCGTGGTGGCCGGAGGCCTCACCGTCTCTGGGGGGCTGTGCACCCTGAGAGGGCGAAAGTTCATCGCCTCAGTACTCCTCTTTTTCTCCCTGCCTTTCCTCGCCCTGGTTTTGTCATCTCCCGCCTTCACCATGGGTGCGCTCTTCCTGGCCTTCGGGTTCTCTGGACTCCAAAGGGCTGAAGACGACCACACCGCGCGTTTTCTGGGGAACCTTGCCTTCGGGCTTTCGGCACTCTGCCACCCCGTGGGTTTCTGGCTCCTTCCCATTTTCGCTCTCTGTACAGTACTGTCTGTTGAAGCGTCCTGGCTTCGGCGGGGAACGCACGTCATCCTCGCCCTCTCTCCCTTCCTGCTCTTTGGAGGGATGAGCCTCTTCTTCGGCTGGGTCTACGGGGGGTATCCGCTCCTCCCCTTCCTTGACCCTGCGCTGAGCCTTGGGGCTTTTCTTGCCCTCGAGAAACCCTCGTTTGCCCTTCAACCCTCTGAGGTGCTCCTTGCCGCTCCGTTCCTCGGGGTGCTCCTTTCCGGAGGGCTCTCCCAGGCGGTCTTTGCCCTGGGGATGCTCGGGGTAGCATTTCTCCGCCCGTACCTCTTCCCACCCTCAGGCGTTTCGGTACTCTTTGGGCTTGCGCTTCTTCTCTCAAAAAAGGACCGGCCAGGGGAATGGCTTGTCTTTCTTGCCTTCTTCCTTCTCGGTCTTGGGCTCTTCCTCGCCCGGTTCCCTTCCGGTTGAGGGAGGAAAAGGCAATGTGTTACAATAAGGTCGCCTATGGGGACAGCAGTTGCAGTGGCCAATCAGAAAGGCGGCGTGGGGAAGACGACAACCTGCGTGAACCTGGGGGCGTGTCTTGCCGAACGGGGAGAGCAGGTGCTCATTGTGGACATCGACCCTCAGGGGAACGCCACAAGTGGCCTGGGCATTGAGCGGAGAACCCTCACCCAGTGCGTGTACGACCTCCTCATAAACGGCGTGGAAGCAGGAGAGCTCCTCAAGGAGACTGAAGTCCAGGGCCTCTGGCTTCTGCCTGCCACGATCCGCCTGGCAGGAGGAGAGGTGGAACTCGCCACCCTGCCCAACCGGGAGACTCGTCTCAAGGAAGGACTCAAACACCTTGTGCCGAGCTTTGACTGGATTCTCGTGGACTGTCCCCCTTCTCTGGGATTGCTCACCATCAACGCCCTGACTTTTGCCCATGCCGTTCTTGTCCCCATCCAGTGCGAGTACTATGCCCTTGAGGGGCTGGGACAGCTCATGACCACCATCACCATGGTCCGGAGCGCCCTAAACCCTCGCCTTGAGCTTCTGGGAGTACTCCTCACGATGTTCGACCCCCGCACCAATCTCTCCCAGCAGGTGGTGGACGAGGTGCGAAGGGTCTTCCAAGAAAAGGTCTTTCGCTCCATTATCCCCCGGAGTGTCCGCCTGAGCGAAGCCCCAAGCTACGGGAAACCCATCACGCTCTATGAAGGAACCTCAAAGGGGGCTCAGGCGTACCGGGAACTCGCCGAGGAGGTTCTGGAGAGGGTCCATGACAAAGCGCGGTCTTGGTAAGGGGCTTGAGGCACTCATCCCGGGAGCTGGGCTTTTTGGGAACCGCACCATCCAGGAAGTCGACATCGAAAAACTCCACAAAAGCGACCTCCAGCCCCGCACCCATATGGACGAGGAACGCCTCGAGGAACTCGCCGAGTCCATCCGCCAGCACGGGATCCTCCAGCCGATTCTCGTGCGCAAAAGCCCCGAGGGCTTTGAGATCATCGCCGGAGAACGACGCTGGAGAGCAGCCAAAAGGGCAGGGCTCAAGACCGTCCCGGTGATCGTCGAAGAGGTTGATGAAGAGAAAAAACTCGAGCTTGCCCTTGTCGAAAACCTCCAGCGGGAAGACCTCAACCCCATAGAGCTTGCCCGGGGAATCAAAAGGCTCATGGAGCGCTTCGGGCTCACCCAGGAAGAAGTCGCCGAACGCCTGGGGAAAAAGCGTCCCACGGTGGCCAACATCCTCCGGCTCCTCGAGCTCCCCGAGGATATCCAGAAGCTCGTGGAAGAGGGTACCCTCTCTCCGGGGCACGCCAGAGCTCTCCTTGGGCTTCCCGAAAAAGAGCAGCGAGCCCTTCTTGAGGAAATCCTTGGCCGGTCGCTCTCTGTGCGGGACACCGAGCAACTCACCCGCCAGAGAAAAGCACGGGAAACACGACCTGCAGACCTCCCCCAAAGCGAAGAAAGGCACATCGAAAACCTCCTCACCCACTACCTCGGTACCCGGGTCCGGGTGGGGAAAGGGAAGATCACCATCGAATACCGTGATTTCGATGATCTCAAAAGGCTTTATACGCTCATCGCGCGGGCAGAATAAGGAGGGGTAAGGATGAAGCGTCACCTCACGGTATTCTGGATCAGTCCCCTGCGGGGGCAGATGCGGCGTCTGCACCTGCGGTGGCAGACGCTCCTTCTTGGATTCGTCATCCTCTGTGTGGGCATTGGCCTTGGCATCGGGGGCGTCCTCTGGTACCAGTCCCGGATGAAGCGGGAACTCTTCACCACCATGGCGAGAATCGAGGAAATGCGGAAAAATCTCCTTGTGCTTGAGGCTCAGAAAAAAGAACAGGAAGCGAGACTCGAACACCTCACAAAAGAAGCGGAAAACGTCCTCAACGAGCTCAACAACCTCCGGGAACTCGAACAGAGGGTGCGGGAACTCATGGAAAAGAGCCTTCAGTCCCAGCTCAAAAGGCTTGGGGTGACCCTGTCGCTTTCAACGAGCGAAGTACAGACCTGTATTCCCCTGCACCGTTTCCTTGCGGGGCTCTTCCTTGCCCCCCAGGAGGGCGCAGGAGGACCGGAACTCGCCGCTTTCATTCCTCTCCCGCAGGCTCTCCTTCCACCGGTTACCCCTCAGGACCTCACCACCCATGCGCTTGAAGATACCCTTATCTGGCTTCGAGGGGAGATTCTTTTGCGGCGAAAGGCCTTTGAGGAAATCCTGGATCTTGCGCAGAAGAAAGACCGGGTTCTCGAGGTCGTTCCCTCCCGCTGGCCCACCTGGGGAAGAGTCTCCTCGAACTACGGCTGGCGGCGGGACCCCTTCACCGGCTGCCGGGCCTGGCATACCGGCGTGGACATTGCCGCCCCACCAGGGCGAAGCGTTGTGGCCGCGGCCGAAGGCCGGGTGGTTTTCACAGGGTGGAACGGCAATTACGGGAAGTGCATCATTATCCGCCACGACTTTGGATTTGAGACGGTCTACGGGCACCTCTCAAAAATCCTTGTGAACGTCGGCGACCGGGTGAAGAAGGCGCAGAAAATTGGAGAAGTTGGGAATACTGGCCGGAGCACCGGCCCACACCTTCACTATGAGGTTCGCCGCTACGGCAAGGTCGTAAATCCCTGGCCCCATCTCCCCTGAGGGGAACAGGCGCTTTTCCATAGAGGTATTGGAATGAAAAAGACACTCGCGAAGGAGGCGAAAGGGAATGCGGAAGTTCATTGTCCTCTGCCTTGTCGCTGTGCTCATTTCCGGAAGCGTCGCTTTCGCTGCAGTGGAGAAGGTGAAGGTCAGAAAGATTGACATCTTGAAGGTTCAGAACATCCCCGAAGTTCGGGTGGAACTCGAGGTCCAGGGAAGCGGCACCATCTTCGTCCAGGCCTCAACCGACTACGACAAGTACACCTACGTCACCGAGCCTGTGACCTTGGAGATTTCCTCGCCCCAGCCCTTCTTCGTCCTCCGCTTCACCAAGGGGGACTTCCGCCGGGTGAACCTCCTTGAGAACCTCAACGAGGAAATCCCCGAATTTGCCGAAGGGAAAAACGTCGTGGTGTACGTGTACGAGGCAAAGTACACCTCTTCGGAGGGGCAGCCTGAGGACATCAAGCAGGATATTGCCAAGTATGGGTACGCCCTGCGAGGGGTTCTTGCCAAGGGGACAAAGGAAATCCAGCTTACCAAGAAATGAGGAGAAACGTCATGAACCAGCTCTACCGGGAAATCGCCGAACAACCTGAGGTCTTCCGTCGTGTTGCTACAACCTACGTGAACGAGGAAACCTTTGTGTCCTGGTATGAGGACCATCCGGGAACCATCTACCTCACGGGGATGGGAGGTTCCCTCTTCGCCGCCTATCCCGCCTACCTCTACCTCCTCTCCCGGGGGTTCCCGGTGGTGTACATCGACGCTTCAGAGCTCCTCCACTATGGCCTTCAGGGAATACGGGACGTCGATACCCTTGTGCTTCTGTCCCAGTCGGGAGAGTCCTACGAGGTCCTTGAGATCCTCAACCGCCTGCCCTCCCGTCCGAAGACTTTGGCCTTCACCGCTTCACCAAAGAGCACTCTTGCCCGAAGGGTTACAAAGGCCATCGACATCTTAAGTGGCACAGAATACGCCGTCACCGCCACGAAAACCCATACCGCAACGCTCGTTACCCTGAACCTCTGGGCCATGGCCCAGGGAAGAGATAAAGAGGCCTTCCTCCACGCTTCTTTAGACCTTGAGCTCCTTGCGGAAGAGGCCGAACGTCTCATCGAAACCTCCCCTGAGTGGACCAAGAAAATACTCAAAAGCCTCGAATTTGCCCAGGGAGCGGAAACCAAGGTCCTCATCGCCCGGGGCCCAGCCCTGAGCTCAGCCTGGCACGGGTGTCTCCTCATGTACGAGTGCGCCAAGGAGACGTTCCTGAGTTTCTCCGGGGGACAATTCCGCCACGGCCCCCTGGAGCTTGCCGTAAAGACCATGTTCGCTATCGCGCTTGCCCTTCCTGGAAAGACCCAGGAACTTGTGGTGCGTCTTGCGGAGGAGCTTGCCGAGCGGGGTGTGGGGGTACTCCTTGTGGGCGCAACGCTTGAAGAGCGGTACAACCTCAAGGTCCTTCCTCTGCACTTCCCGAACGAATACTTCGCCCCCGCACTCTCGGTCATTCCCATTATGCTTCTCGCCTACACCATGGCCGAAGAAAAGGGGATAGAGCCGGGGAAGGCTTTTCTCATCCAGAAAACGACTCTGAGGGAGTAGCCATGCCGAAGGTCTTTGTGGTGGGGAACGTGAGCCTTGACCTTGTCCTTGGGGGCATCCCCGACTACCCCGCCTGGGGGACGGAAGTGCTCATCCCCGGGTACGTCATGCGCCCCGGGGGAGCGGCAAGCAACGCTTCCCTTGCGCTTGCGGCTTTGGGGGTCCCAACCTTCATCGTGGCCACAGTGGGAACGGATTCTCTCGGAGGAGAAATCCGGGACCATTTCGCAAAAAGAGGCATCAGGGTGGACTTCCTTCACCTTTGCCCTACAAGGCAAACGGCCATCTCCGTGGGGGTGACGAACGCCCGGACCAAAGAGCGGAGCTTCCTCACGGACCTCGGAGCTCAGGAATGCCTGTCACGAGAGCACCTGGAGGCGATATCTCCCCTCCTTGAGGAGAGAGACTTCCTGCTTCTTTGCGGGTACTTCCTCTCACCGGGGCTCAGGATCCCGGAGGTAAGAAACGTCCTTTCGGGTTTCGGCCAGCGGGGTGTTACGATGCTCTTTGATACAGGCTGGCCCACCGAGGGCTGGACCGAAGATGTGCGGGAGGAAATCCGGACGCTCCTTCCTCTCTTTGACTACTTCCTCCCCAACGAAAAGGAGCTCGAAGGTGCCGGAGGAAAAGGCGTTGTGCTCCTTCCCCGTAAGGGGACCATCGTCAAGCAGGGCGAGAAAGGATGCACCGCCTACACCCGGGACGGGGTATTCTCTGCGGCTACCCTCCCTGTTGCTGTGACCGATACCGTGGGTGCAGGGGATTACTTCAACGCTGGCTTCATCTTCGGGCTCCTTGAGGGTTATCCTCTCCCCCTTGCCCTGCGTTGCGCAACCACCGTGGCTGCCCTCAACATCTCCACATCCCCTGAGAGGGACAGCCTGGCAACAAGAAACGCCCTCGTCACCGTGCTTTTTCCGGGAGGGGTGCCCCAGTGAACCTTTCCCTTCCCAGGGATGTTACCCCGGGTGTGCGGCTTACTGCCTGGCGCATTGTGGAGTTCACCTTTAAAGCACTGGAGGAGCAGGACAAAGGAGGGTTTGACGTGTACCCGGAAATCCGGGTGTCGAAAAACCCCCAGGGACAACATGAGGGTCGTCTCACCTTGACTATGAACTTCTTTGGAGAAGGGCAGCAGGGTTTTGCCGTCCACCTTGTGGCGGAAGGGACATTCGTGGGAGAGGGCCTTGAGGCAGAGAAATTCGCCACCGTCTGCCGTACCCAGGGGGCGGCACTCCTTGTGCATCCCCTGCGCCAGTTCGTTCAGGAGTTCTTAAGCCGGGTGTACTCCTGATGTTCTCTCGCCTGCCCTTCCGCCACACCCGCCGCCTCCGCCGGATCCTCACCACCTTCTCCCGTTACGGTTTCCCGTTCCTCTCTAAAAGATTCCCTCTCCTGGATCGCCTGGGCCCCCTGGTCTCCCGGGAAGCCCTGAAGCATCCACCTCAGGAGAACCTCCGCCGGATTTTCGAGGAACTCGGGCCCACCTTCATCAAAATCGGCCAGATTCTGAGCACCCGCTTTGATCTTCTCCCTGAGGAGTACTGCCGGGAACTCCGCAAACTCCAGGACCAGGCACCTCCTGTCGAGTTTCCTGATATTCGCAGGGTGCTTGAGGAGGAGTTCCGAGCTCCTTTAGAAAAGGTCTTCCGCTTTTTTGACCCTGAACCTCTTGCCTCGGCCTCTATCGCCCAGGTCCACCGGGCGGAACTCCCTGACGGGACCCGGGTGGCGGTAAAAGTGCAGAAACCAAAAACGGAGCAAACCATCCTTGAGGACCTCGAAATCCTTGAGAGCCTTCTCCACCTTGCTGACCGCATGCATGTTCTCGAGGAAGGTATTCCGGTGGAGGAACTCTTCCTGGAGTTCCGCAAACACCTCTTGCGGGAGATTGATTTCCTCGCCGAAGCCCAGAACATGCGCCGGTTCCGGGAGAACTTCGCCCACTTCCCCGGTGTGACCATCCCCCGCGTTTTTCCCTCCTACTGCACCAGAAGAGTCCTCGTGAGCGAACTCATCGAGGGTATTCCCCTCACGCACCTTGACACTGTAGCTCTGCAGGAAGAAGACCGAAAAGCTTTCGCCGAACGGGGGGTGGAGGCCATCCTCAAGATGATTTTCGAGGACGGATTCTTCCACGCCGACCCTCATCCAGGGAACATTCTCCTTCGCCTCCCCGAGCGGGATCTCGTTTTCCTGGACTTTGGGACCGTGGGGGTGGTGGACCGAAAGACAAGAGCAACCATGGCGCGATTGCTCCTTGCCCTCCTTGAGAAGGACACCGAACGGGTGGTGGAACTCCTTGAGGAGGAACTCCTCCTTGCCCCTCTCCCCTCGCCCCTTGCCCTGCGCCTGGACCTGAGTGAGGTCCTTGAGCGGTACATCGCCCTGAACCTCAAGGAGATTCGCTTAGAGAGCGTGGTGCACGAGTTCTTCTACCTGGCGAGGAAACACCGTCTCCGTTTCCCCTCGCACCTTGCCATCCTCCTGCGTGCCCTGGTGGTGGCAGAGGGGACAGGGCTTCTCCTTGATCCCACCTTCAACGTCTTTCCTCAACTTGAGGGGGCTCTTCGGCGCTTCTTCCTTGAGTCCATGCACCCAGAAGAGGTCCTGAGGCGCCTTGAGGAGTACGTCCTCGACTGGAAAGAGCTCCTTGAAAACCTCCCCCACCGATTGGACCAGCTCCTCACCCATGCGCTCTCGGGGAGAATCCGTCTCCAGGCGGAAAGTCAGGATTTCAGAGAGATGAACCGGCGTCTTGAGCGCATGAGCACCCGCCTTTCCCTGAGCGTGATTTTGGGCTCGCTCCTTGTGGGGTCCTCCCTCATCTACACCAACTACCCCTATTCAAGGGTTTTAGGGATTCTCGGCATCCTCGGGTTTGCCGCCGCCGCTTTTCTGGGAGCTCTCCTCGTTGCCGAGATGCTGAGCCACAGGTAACAGCGCCCCATGGAAAGAAGAAGAGTACGGCTGGTCAAAGCGGGAAGGAAAAGAAAAGGACCCATTCTCTACTGGATGCAGCGAGAACAAAGAGTCCAAGAGAACTGGGCACTGTACTTTGCCCTTGTGCTTGCAAAAGAAAGCGATGTTCCGCTTTGCGTTTGCTTCAACCTTGTGCCTGATTTCCTCGGGGCTCTGTCCCGGGCGTACCGCTTCATGCTTGAGGGCCTGCGGGAGGTTGAGGGGGAACTCGCCGAGCTCCGCATCCCCTTTGTGCTCCTTCGGGGCAAGCCGAAAGAAACCATCCCGGGTCTTGTCCGTGACCTTGAAGCTTCAGGTATCGTTATGGACTTCAACCCTCTGAAAATTGTGCGAGCCTGGAAAAGAGAAGTTTTGCAACACCTCACAGCCACCGTGTTCGAGGTCGATGCGAGGAACGTCGTTCCCGTCTGGGTGACCTCGCCGGTAAAAGAGTACGGGGCCTTCACCATCCGCCGGAAAATCCACCGCCACCTCCCAGAATTCCTGAAAGAATTTCCGAAGCTTGGGAAACAGCCTTTCCGGGGGATTACCTTCCGGGCCTGCGACTGGGAGCGGCTTTTCCTCGAGCTCTTCCCCGAAAAACCAAAGCTCCCCTGCACCCCTGGATATGCCGCAGGAATGCGCGCTCTCCAGGAGTTCCTCAAAGAACGCCTCCCCCACTACGCCGAAAAACGAAACGACCCAGCAGTCCCTGCCACCTCCCTCCTCTCCCCTTACCTCCACTTCGGACAGATTTCGGCTCAAAAGGTGGCGCTTGAAGTGCTGAGGTTTCGAGAACAATACCCAGAGAGCGTGGACGCCTTCCTCGAACAGCTCATCGTGCGCCGGGAGCTTGCCGAGAATTTCTGCACTTACGAGGAACACTACGACACTCCTTTGGGGTTCCCCCGCTGGGCTCAGGAGACCCTCAAAGCCCACAGGACCGACAACCGACCGTATCTTTACACCCTCAAAGAGCTTGAGCACGCAAAAACCCACGACCCCCTCTGGAACGCCGCCCAGAGGGAGCTCCTTTTTGCAGGGAAAATCCACAATTACACGCGGATGTACTGGGCAAAGAAAATCCTCGAGTGGTCGGAAAACGAAGAAGAGGCGCTCCGGCGGGCCATTGACCTCAATGACCGGTACGCCCTTGACGGGCGGGACCCAAACGGGTACACCGGGATTGCCTGGGCCATAGGGGGCGTGCACGATCGACCCTTCCCGGAGCGGGAAATCTTCGGCAAAATCCGCCCCATGACCCTTGCACAGTGTGCCCGGAAGTTCAGCGTGGAGAAGTACATCGCACGGGTCGAGGAGTTCTCTAAGGATTCCTGAGCTTCACCGCCGTTCCGTAGGCGATGATTTCTGCCGCCCCAGTCATGACCATGCTTGTCGCCAAGCGAACCCCCAAAACGGCATCGGCCCCGAGTTTCCTCGCTTCTTCCACCATCCGCTCAAGGGCAATCCTCCGCGCTGCTGAAAGCATCTCGGTGTACTCTTTGACCTCTCCACCCACCAGGGTCCGCAAAGCGGCCATGATGTCCTTGCCGAGCCAGCGGGCACGAATGGTGCTTCCACAGACCACCCCAAGCACTTCCCGGACCTCTTTCCCAGGAATGGACTCAAGAGTCGAGAGGAGCATCTTCCCACCTCCTTCGTGCACTCTGGGGGTATTATACCTTTTTGGGCTGCACGGAAGACCAGAAGGCAAGGTAAACTCAAGCGGTGGAACACCAGGCACCTTCCTGAAAACGGCTCAAAGGACAGCAAAGAACCGGGCAAGGCTTTGTTCAAGCAATCCCGCAAAGCGGAGTTTCCTCAGGACGCAAGAGGGGAAGCACCGCAAAACTCTGGCGGAGGGGGTGGGACTCGAACCCACATTGCCCGTCGAGGGCGTACCGGTTTTCAAGACCGGCTCCTTAGCCAGTTCGGACACCCCTCCCCGGGGAAAATTATACTGGCTCTTCTATACTCTCGCAACCCACTGTATGGATCCACATCATGTGGGACACCCGGAAAGTCCATCGTCTTGAAGTTCCTCCCAGATTCCAGTACGATCATCCTCTCTTACGCACCTCCTCAGCCTGCCTCCTGTTCTGTCACCCTGAGAAACGGGATTCCCCGTGACCCCAGCAAAGGGCGCAGAAAGGAAACTTTGCCCTCTGGGGAACCTGGTTTTGAATATGGAACATTCTGAGTTGTCTCGAAGCCGCGAAGCGGCGAGGAATCCCTGAGACTGCTTCGCCAGGCGAACAAACGAGGCTCGCAGTGACGAAAAAGGTGCGAGACGATGACCTCGCAGTGAGCTTTTTGTGTGTCATTGCGAGGGGCAAAGCCCCGAAGCAATCTCATCATTGAGATTGCTTAGCAAACGGAAAGACGAGCTCGCAATGACCTGCCTGAAGGACGGGACTGCTTAGAAGACGACACGACGACCTCGCAGGGACACAATGAAGGTCATTGCGAGCGAAACGAAGCAATCCCTGAGCTGACACTCTCCTGTTGGGGCAAAAAGGTGAGACTGCTTCGGAGACGAATATACGACCTCGCAGTGACACGGCAGGGGTCACTGCGAGGAGCGAAGCGACGAAGCAGTCTCATGAGATTGCTTCGCCAGACGAAAAAGCGAGGCTCGCAATGACCAAGAAAAGGGCGAAAAAGCGAGGCTCGCAATGACCGAGGAAAGGGCGAAACGACGAGTTCGTAGTGACCCTTTTTGTGTGTCGTTGCGAGGGGCAAAGCCCCGAAGCAATCCCGCAGTGACCCCCTCCTTTGTCTTTGCGAGGAGCAAAGCAACGAAGCAGCCTTATACCCTGGGAAAAGGAGATACGACCTTACAGCATGCGAGGAATCTCAGCGATATCGGGAAGGCTCTTAACCACAAGGGGAAGCACTATTCCGTGCTTTTTGATAGACAAGAAGAAGCTCCCGAATCCCTTCTTCAAGAGAAATCGCAGGAGTCCATCCGGCTTTTTTGAGCTTGGTAACATCAAGACCAAGGATTTTTGGTTTTCGCCCCGGTGAGGGGGGAAAGGTCCGAAGTGCCGGGACCCCAAGACCGAGCTTTCTGCAAAGCTCTTGATAGAGGCCAGCCAGAGAAAGAACACTGAGCGGGCTTCCACTCCCGACGTTGTAGACATCATTCCAGCAATGGTTCCTTGCTGGGTGGAGGAAGAACTCGATGGAAGCAACGGCATCCCGGATATGAAGAAGGTCCACCACATCCTCTCCGTTATGGTACACCGGAAGAAAAACGCCACCGACAGCGTAACGAGCGAACCGGTGAGGTAATTCTTCCTCACGTATAAAAGTCCCAGAACCGTAAAGCTTCGAGAAGCGAAGAATGAGGAACTGCATACCCCTTTGCTGGGTTTCTCGCACCAAGAGTTCGCCGCGGTACTTTGTCCGACCGTACACAGTGTCGGGACGTGGCGCACAGTCCTCACGGTAAGGGTAAGGGTCTTTTGCTCCGTATACGGCCTGGCTGGAGCAGTAGAGTATCCGCTTCACCCCAGATTGCAGCGCGGCTTCAAGGAGTTTTCTCGTACCAGAGACGTTGACCCGCTCTGCCTCGTCGGGATGGCTTTCACAGAATTCTATTCCTCGCACTGCCGCCGCGTGGACGACGATATCCGCATCCTCAAGATATGCCCCGTACGTTGCAGGGTCATTCAGGTCACCCACAACGTACTGCACCATCGTTCCCTCTGGAAGAATCCCCCTGAGAAATGACAGCTTTTCATGGGTACGCACAAGACAGACGACCTTCGCAATGTCAGGACTTCGCGACAGTGCAAGGAGAAGGTTACTCCCCAGGTACCCACTTGCGCCGGTCAGAAACACCTTCATACATCCAGTTCCCTTCTTTTACCAAGGGTTTCTATCGACTCCCGGCTGACTATGCATTCATCGACGAACCGGAGCGCAACCTTCGTCGTATCAGGACGAAGTAAGGACTGAATCGTGTTGGGTTCTTCTCCTTCAAGGTAGCGAATGATCGCCTCACATTCACGGAATCCAAGAAGCGCTCTGACTGCTGTTATGCCGGTGAATCGGGGATTCACCTCAAAGGCAACAAAGCCTCGCCGGGTAATCTTCCCCTGAATATTCAGGGGACCAAAAAGGCCGAGGTCGCAGAAGGCCTCGGCAATCCTCAGGGCGACATGCTCTACTTCGGGAATGCTCCGCGGTTCCACTCTCATCGGTGTGCCGCTTTTGAGGACATTCTCGCTTACGAATATTCCCAGAGTCTCTCCACGCAGGCCTTTGAGAACCTGAATGGATATCTCGTGTTCTTGCCGAAGTTCCCAGGAAGCGAAAACATCCTGTGGAGTGACTCGCTCTTTACCCCACTGCACCGGGATAAGGTACTCCTGGAACATGTATCGCCTGACGTTGTGCAGAGTGCGAATGTCTTCGCGCGAGAACAGCACCCTTACTCCCGAGGAGCTTGAACCATCAAGGGGCTTCGCGATAATAGGAAATCCTTGCCTTTCGATCAGCACTTCAAGGGAGTCGTAAAGAACGGTTTCGGCAAAAGGCAGGCTTTGCTCTTTGAAGAACTCGTAAGTTCTCAGTTTATCCCGACACACCTGGACGCAGGGCTCGTCAGATACAATGACCTGGCAACCAAGGCTGCAAAGGAGGTCCTTCTTCATCCTCGCCAAAGACAAGAGTTCCGGGTCGGACCCTGGAAAGAGATACGTTATGTGTTCTCTTGAGCAAATCTCAAATATCCTCGTCCTGTATTCCTCTTCCTCAGCCCGGGGAACAAGGTAAGCTCTATCGCAGAGGGAGAATCCAGCGCTGAAGGGATGAACATCGGTCCCCACAAGGAAAAGGTCAAGGCCCGATAATCGCAGGGCTTTTAGGATAGCCTGCCCAACACCTCCACCAACTGCGGTAACAAGAAATCGCCGTTTCCGTGGCTTACTCATGAGCGTCTGTTTTTCTATTATTGTACAAGTTGCCAAACAGGTGTCAACGCTGAATTGGAGGGGACAGCATCAACCCGTGAGAGCATCTTTCCTCAGGTTATGGACCGGTCCCTCACCACATCAGGGCTGACGGTGTGTTCCTGATTTTGAGGGAGGACGTCCTTCTCGGCTTTCTGGCAGGAGAACTCAATCCTTCTTTTTCCCAAGGCCAATCTGGTCATCGAGGAAGCACTGGCCTTTGGAACTCTTTGAGGATCTACCGGAGTGCATCCACAGGATCTCAGCTCTAAGGCGTGCTGGTGGTTTTGTCAGCAGGGCCTCCTCTAGACCCTTAATGGTGAAAAGTGGCAAGACAACCCCAGGACCTGCAAGACTATCCTATCACCAGCTCCTACACACCCTCTCTTTCAGGTTCCCGGGTAGACATGCCATCAGGGCGATACGTGGGAACAAGGGCCCGAAGAGCCTGCCGAATAGAATCGCTATCGTAGCTTTGAGCAGCCGCAAAAAGCTGTGCAATACCCCTTTCGAGTTCCTCATCAGATGGGACAGGCGTCCGAGCAATGAAGATTTTCTCATGGCGGGAGGTCTCAACCCTCTCCTCAGCGCTCAGGATTTCTTCAAAAAGCTTCTCCCCCGGACGAATCCCAACGTACTCGATTTGTATATCCTTGTCAGGATCAAAACCCGAAAGGCGAATAAGGTCTCTGGCCAGATCAACAATCCGGACCGGCTCTCCCATATCAAGGACATAAACCACCCCATTCTCCCCTAAGCCTGCAGCCTGGAGGACAAGCTGGACCGCCTCAGGAATGGTCATGAAGTACCGTTTCATATCGGGGTGGGTTACCGGTATCGGTTTCCCCTGCTGAATCAATTTCTGGAAAAGAGGAACTACGCTCCCCCGACTTCCAAGGACGTTTCCAAAACGCACTGAGACAAAAATCTGACCAGGGCGAGCCTTTCGGGCCGCCTGATGTACAAGGTACTCCGCCACTCTCTTCGTGGCCCCCATGACCGAAACAGGGTTCACGGCTTTATCGGTGGAAATATTGACAAACCTCTCAACCTCATACTCAAGAGCGAGATCCACAAGGTTCTTCGTTCCAAGCACGTTGTTGAAGACCGCCTCGCTCGGGTTCAGCTCTGCAAGGGGAACGTGCTTGTGAGCTGCAGCATGGAATACAACCTGTGGCCTGTACTGGCAAAACACGTGTTGAAGTCTGGGGTAATCCCTTATGTCTCCCAGGATAATGCGGTATCGCGCATCAGGACATCTCAGCTTCAACTCCGTTTCGGTCTCAAACAGGCTGTTTTCGCCGTGCCCCAGAAGAAGAATCTCTTTGGGTGAAAATCGAGCGACCTGGAAAACAATCTCCTGACCTATAGACCCTCCGGCCCCGGTAACAAGAACAGTTCGACCCTTCAGGTAATTTTTGACTTCTTCCAGGTTCAGGCGAGCCGGCTCACGGCGGAGAAGGTCTTCAAGGCTCACGTCACGGATGCGGGTAATGGAGACCCTTCCCGAGAGAATCTCGTAGATCCCGGGAACGATCCGACAATGTACTCCTGCCTCCCTTGCCAGTTCCACCACTTTCCGCACAACTTCTCCAGGAGCCGACGGAATCGCAATCAGTACCTCATCAATACGGTTTTCGTGCACCACCCGAGAGAGGTCATCCAGCCCACCAAGAACCGGAACGCCAACAAGGGTATGACGCTGTTTCGCCTTGTCATCATCCAGAAACCCTACCGGCACAAGCCCTGCCTCTGGATGGCGTAGCATCTCCCGCACGATCATGGTGCCAGCCTCTCCGGCACCGACAACAAGCACTCTTTTCCTTCCCTGAACCTTCTCTGCTCTCAGACGTTCATAGAGAAGGCGAGCCCCAAACCGCATACCCCCAAGAAGAAAGGTGGCAAGAAGGGCGTCGATAATAGGAATACTTCTGGGAACAGAATAAGAGTGCGGAAGGAGCACATAGACGGTAAGCAGAAAGATTCCAGCCGCCCCTAAAACGGTGCATCTTACGACCATTAGAAGGTCCCGTACCCCAGCCCTGGACCAATACTGCCGGGGTAAGCCGAAAGCCCAGATTAAGAAGGCCTTAAAGGGCGTACTCAGAACGAAATAGGCGATCATTCCCGGAAGATAACGCGGAGGGATACCTTCAAGACGCAGGAAGAGCGCCAGAGGAACAGTGACCGTCCAGGCAATGACATCCAGAATGAATTTCGACCAGAAGGCCCTCACGATCCCACCTGAGAGCTCACGGAGTACACCGGGAAACAGCCTCCATCAGGGCTTCCACAACCATCCGCACTTCGGACTCCGACATCCGGCCATGGAAGGGAAGGGCTATGGTGCGGCCGGCTACGGACTCAGTAACCGGCAACAACCCCTCACGAGTTCCCAAAGATTTCCGAATGTACGGCTGCAAATGCACCGGGGGGAAATAGCCCCTGGTAGGAATCCCCTTTTCAGCCAAAACCTGCATCACCCTGTCCCGGTGCAGCCCTTGAGAGAGGGTCACCACATACACAAACCAGCTCATGCGCACATACGGCAGAACTACCGGAAGACGCACTCCTTCAACACCCTGAAGGCAGGATGAGTACATTTGGGCCACCTTTTCCCGGTTAGCCAGAAGCACTTCAATCCGCCGTAGCTGAGAAATCCCCAAAGCCGCAGACATCTCGGTCATTCGGTAGTTATAGCCAAGGTACTCGTGTTCAAGCCACTCTGCGGTCGCTCTGCGCCCCTGGTTGCGCAAGCTCCGGCACAAAGAGGCTATGCCAGGGTCGTTCGTGACAATCACCCCACCTTCTCCAGTAGTCACCTGCTTATTCGGATAAAAGGCAAAGGCAGCAGCATCACCAAATTGGCCAATCTTTTTCCCCTTGTATTCAGCACCAATGGCTTCACAGGCGTCATCAATAACCCTCAGGCTGTGACGCTCTGCAACATCCAGGATTTCATCCCAATCGGCAGGGTGACCGAAGACATCGACGACCATGATGGCCCTGGTACGGGGCGTGATTTTCCGCTCCAGGTCTTCAGTGTCAAGATTGTAGGTATCAGGTCGAATATCCACGAAAACCGGTATTGCCCTCTCGTAGAGCAGTGCGTTGACCGTTGCCACAAAGGTGAAAGAAGGAACGAGCACCTCATCCCCCGGTCCAATGCCCAGAGCCTTCACAATGAGGTGGAGCGCTGCCGTTCCCGAACTCACGGCCACGGCATGCTTTACCCCGATGTAGCCGGCAACAAGCTCTTCGAACTCCTCAATCCTGGGCCCCAGGGAAAGCCGCCCAGAACGGACAACCTCTGCTACTGCCTGGACATCCTCTTCGGTGATATCCGGGGAGGACATGGCTATCCGTTCACGCATCAACCGCATCCTCCAGAGGAAAGCAGAGGCCTCGCCGGTACCCCGGCTGCAGTGATGGAAGGAGGCAAGTCTCGAATAACCACCCCTCCCGCTCCCACAACGGTCCAGGACCCCACCCTTATACCAGGCACCACTACCGAACCTATGCCCAAAAACGCTCCCTCCTCAACAACCACTGAACCGGCGAGGTGCACTCCCGGCGCAAGGTGTACGAAATCCTCCACAACACAATCATGGTCCACCGTAGCTCCAGTGTTTACGATAACATGAGACCCAAGGCGAGCACAAGGCTGTACCACCGCACCGGCGAAAATTACCGTGCCTGGACCAAGCGTCGCCGAAGGATGAACGTAAGCCCTGGAGTGTACAACACACAACCATTCCCAACCTGCAAGCTCTTGAGCGAGTCTCTTCCGAAGCCGGTTGTCCCCTATCCCTATGACTCCGGCCTGAGGAGACATGGCCTTCGCATCGGCAATTGTGCCAATAACCCTTACTCCAAAGAGAACCAAGCCCTGCTTCCCAGGGTCGTCATCAAAGAATCCGTCAACCCTGATACCAGCATCGAGTAAGGTACTCAGAACTACCTTTGCATGTCCTCCAGCACCGATGATGTAGACTCCCATGCCTTCCCTCCCTGGAACTTCGGCATCGTCGCAAATCCAGGGTGGGAAACCCCCTCACGCTTCAGTACTGCAAGAACGGTAAGGAAAAGAATCTTCATATCCAGCAGAAAGCTCACATTGTCGACATACCAGACATCAAGCCGGAATTTCTCCTCCCAGTCAAGGAGATTGCGGCCATAAACGGCTGCCAGCCCGGTCACACCGGGTTTCACCTCATGGCGACGGGCCTGTTCTGGAGTGTACAGGGGCAAGTACTCCACAAGGAGTGGACGCGGGCCCACGAGGCTCATGTCTCCCTTAAGCACGTTCCAGAGTTCTGGAATTTCATCAAGGCTCAAGCAACGGAGGAACCTCCCTACCCTTGTCAAGCGTTCCTCGTCGGGCAGGAGATTACCCTTTTCATCCCTGAGGTCAAGCATGGTGCGAAACTTGTACATGACAAAGGGTTTCCCATGAAGGCCAGCGCGTTCCTGGCGGAAAATGACAGGAGAACCCATGGTGCAATATACGACCAGAGCTACGGCAAAAGCCACAGGGGAAAGGATAACCAGGGCCAGCGTAGCCAGAACGATGTCTACAACCCTTTTCCCGAAGCTCCGGTACCATCCGTTACCCACTTTGTAGCACCCAAAGGTATTCTACTACAGGTTCCGGTAACTGATGAAGAAATGCTACTTAGAACCAGACCTCAACGAGTCTTTGGGCTTCTCTTAAGACCTCAGGAGAAGAAAAAGGATCCTGGCAGGAGCAGATGGCTCCCTCCACAAGGTCCACAAAGGCCTCCGGAGGGAGGAAATGGGGAATATCCCGGATGTAGACCGCCTGAGGATAGAGCCTGTGGGCCGCCTCATAAATGAGGACCTGTGCGGTGGTGTAGGCGGTGATTTCCCCAAGGTCGTTGAGGGCACCCTTTTGGAGAGGATAGAATCCTCCCGCAAGCTGTACGTTCTTCCACCTGACGTAGACAAGGCAGGAAGACCCGGAAAAGGAAGGAATGGAGAACTTTCCGTTCTCGCCGAGGAAACCCTGGAAGACCTCTCCCCTTTCGTTGTACGCAAGAACCACCCCTTCTCCGGGAGAGACTGCCTCGCAGGAAGGGAGCACCACCCTCCCCTCCACACCACATCTCCCCGGAGTCCCAAAAGACGGACCCTGGAGACACCCACCAAGGAAAGGCACAAAGAGAAGCACAAGCACCGCGACCCTCATACCAGAAAGATTACTCAGGACAAAAGGAATTTTCCATAGGAAAAAGGGACTATTTTGAGAGGGGAGAGGGCCCAGGCGATTTCCTATGACCCGTTCCTCTGAGGCTGCCCTGCCTGCAACGACTTTCACCGTGTCCTTGCGAGCTCGCCGTTTCGCCTTTTTCCCTGGTCCCTGCGAGGTCGTCTTTTCGCTTCCGAAGCAGTCCCGTCCTTCAGGCTGGTCGTTGCGAGCTCGTCTTTCCGTTTGCGAAGCAGTCTCAACGACGAGATTGCTTCGGGCCTTCGGCCCTCGCAATGACTGGGGAAAAGTCACTGCGAGGTCGTTGTTTCGCCCTTTTTCTTTGTCACTGCAAGCCTCGTTTGTTCGTCCCCCATTTGTCACTGCGAGGTCGTAGTACCGTCTCCGAAGCAGTCTCAGAGATTCCTCGCCGCTTTGCGGCTCGGAATGACTGATGAGGATTGTCACTGCGAGGTCGTCGTTTCGTTTCCGAAGCAGTCTCAAAAACTCTTGTCCAGGGGCAGGATTGCTTCGCTTCGCTCGCAGTGACACATAAAGGTAGTCATTGCGAGCTCGTTTCTTCGTTTGCGAAGCAATCCCAAAGCCGGATTGTCTCGAAAGCTTTGTCCCCCTCAAGAGAGAAACCCCGGAGATGAGAGGCACATCCCCACGGTAGTACAAAGGAGCCCAGGTGACAGAAGATCCTGCAGCACGGCGGGTCAGTCCGTAAGGAGTAACCGGACTTTCTGCAGGACTTCCGCAATGACCTCCTTCGGCAACGAAGCGATGTACTCTGCTTCCCGTGCCTGCCAGTCGAGGCTCTTAATCTGATCAGAGAGGATGACCCCGTGAACCGGAAGATCAGGCGGAAGGACAACCTCAAAAGGATAACCTTTACGTTTTGAAGTCACCGGGCAAAACAGGGCCAGACCCACTTTCTCGTTGTACGCCCGGGGGGAGAGCACCACAGCCGGTCGTCGCCCGGACTGTTCGTGCCCACTCTGGGGAGTAAACTGCAACCAGACAAGATCACCCCTCTCCGGGACGTACCGTTTTCCCCCTACCATGCCTCCCGTCCCCAGGGCTTCCCGGTGTCAACTTCCTGGTGGAGATTTTCAGGGGTGACTTCGGCAAGAAGCGTCTCCAGAGTAGAGACTTTCTTTACGAGAAGCTTCCCCTCCCAGAGTTCGAAATCGACCTCGGTCCCCTCGGCAAGGCCAAGGCGTTCGGCGAAAACCTTAGGGATGCGAATTCCAAGGCTGTTCCCCCATTTCCTGACGCGCACCATATGCGTCCTCCTCACGTGGGATATACTAAGTATATCCTGATGACTGCCGCCTTGCAATCCGGTGCAGGGCGCTGGAAAAGCAATTTTGGTTTTCCAGCGCCCTGCTCTGTTCCCAGATTCTCCTGGTGACGAAGCAGGGAAAAAGGCCCCACCGTATAGCTCGGTTTGCTCTGGGTTTGCCTCCACAACGATCTCCCCAGCACACTGCTGTGAACCTTGTCTGCTCCTTGAGAGAGCAATTCTGAGACTGCATCGCTTACAGTAATCCCTCAACCTGTCACTGCAAGGTCGTCGTTTTGTCCTTTATCTTTGTCACTGCGAGGTTGTCGTTTCGTTTCCGAAGCAGTCTCAACCACCAGATTGCTTCGGGCCTTCGGCCCTCGCAATGACTGGGGAAAAGTCACTGCGAGGTCGTTGCTTCGCCCTTTTTCTTTGTCACTGCGAGCCTCATCTGTTCGTCCCCCATTTGTCACTGCGAGCCTCGTTTGTTCGTTTGGCGAAGCAGTCTCACTTTTCGCCCTTTAGGTAGTCATTGCGAGCTCGTCTTTTCGTTCGCGAAGCAATTTCTTCCTCCACCCTGTGGGAGTACGGGATTGCTTCGGGGCTTTGCCCCTCGCAATGACCGACAAAAAGAGTCACCGCGAGGTCGTTGTTTTTGCCTCCGAAGCAGTCTCAAAAACCCTTACCCAGGAGTACGAGGTTGCTTCGCTTCGCTCGCAACAACGGAGAAAACGTCCGTCGGGTTGCCTCGGGCCTTCGGCCCTCGCAATGATGGGAGAGGGAGTCACTGCAGGGTCGTAGTATCGTCTCCGAAGCAGTCCCACTTTCTCCACCCAGTCATTGCGAGCCTCGTTTTTTCGTTTGGCGAAGCAATCTCAAAAGCCCTCCAGAAACACGGGACTGCTTCGTCGCTTCGCTCCTCGCAGTGATAGAAGAAAGAGAGGGTCACTGCGAGGTCGTTGTTTCGCTTCCGAAGCAGTCTCTTCCCTCAAAGAAAACGAGGTCTCCCGCCACCCCACAACCCGAGGCAAAGGGAACCACTGCATGACGGACAAGGGCATCCCTGCAACGCCTGAAGGAAAAAGCCCGGGCAAGATACGTCCTCACGGTGCAAGAACCACCACCAGGTCGCACCGCTTCAAGCCCAGGGTAACCCCCGCAGGAAGAACTCACAGGCGGGGATAACCTTCACGGTGATGTCACCGTCCAGTTTAAACTCCCCCCGCTCATCAAAGGAGAGGACGTACCCCTCCTTGAGCCCCAGAGCCCGGCAGGCTTCTCTGAGACCTGCAAGTTCCCTCTTTGTGACTTCCTCGTTCCCCAGAGAGAAGCACACCTGGATAGCGACTTTCCCATCGAGGATGAAGTCGCACTCTTTCTGCTCCTTGAAGCACACAAGCTCCCGGGAGGACCTCAGGAGTTCCAGGAAAACGGCGTTCTCCAGGAGGACCCCCGCACTTTCCCGAAGAAAGCGTATCCCTCGCAAAAGTCCAGTATCGATGAGGTAGACCTTCTTCTCCGCAAGCTCGGATTTCACTAAAGACCGGTAGTGCTTCCGGAGGAGCTTCACGAAGTAGGCGCTTTCGGCAAAATCAAGATACGCATAGAAGGTATCCTTACCTACTTTGATGCCCTGGGACCTGAGTTCATTGTAGATTTTGTGCACCGAAAGGAACTTCCCGGAGTTCTCCGCCATCCGCTTCAGGAAGTACTTGAGCACCAGAGTGTCCCGGACCTGGTACCGCTCGGCGATATCCCGGTAGAGCATCACCTCAAAGTACTCCTGCAGGGTCCGTATTTTCAGCTCCTCTTTGAGCAGGACCACCTCCGGAAACCCTCCAAATTCCAGGTACTCCCGGAAAAGCTGTATCACCCTGGCTCTTCTTAGGGAACTGTAGAAGTCCCGTTCCGGGTCAAAATCAAACCCCTTAAACCGCAAGAATTCCCTGAAACTTAAGGGCAGAAGCTCGTAGTTGACGGTCCTCCCTCGGAGCGCTGTGGCAATCTCCCGGGAGAGGAGCCTCGAGTTTGAACCGGTGATGAAGACGTTCCGGCTCATGCTGTCGTAGAGACGGCGCACGAACCTTTCCCATCCGGTGACGTTCTGGACCTCGTCGAGGAAAAAGTAGCAACCTTCCAGGTCGAGGTCCGGGTAGAGCTCCCGGTAGGCCTGAAGGATGAGGTCGAGTGAGTGGACGTCGAGGTCCATCCGCTCGTCCTCGAAGTTCAGGTAGAGCACCCGCCGCACGTCAACACCCCTTCTTTGAAGGTCCCTGACATGCTGGAAGAAGAGATAGGTCTTCCCCACCCTCCTCGGCCCCACCACGGAGACGATTTTCCCAGACTCAAAGGGTAGCTTCAGGTCTCGCTCTATGAGGTCCGGCAGTTTCCCGGTATGGAACTCGTAGATGATGGACTTCAGGGTATCTTTCATCATGACAGGGAAATTCTACCCCAAAATCTTCCTTCCATCAAGGAAAAAATTTCCAGGAAACACGAGACTGCTTCGCTTCGCTCGCAGTGACAACAAAGGGGTACAGTGGCAACAAAGGGATGCAGTGACAACAAAGGGGTGCAGTGGCAAAAAGAACACAGCAGCGGAAAAGGACTCGCGGTGACCTCTCTTTTGTCACTGCGAGGTCGTCGTTTCGCTTCCGAAGCAGTCTCACGTACGGGACAATCCCCATACCTCATGACCCGTCCTGCACTCTCTCCCGTGTAAAGAGGACAATGCCAGTCCTTAAGGCCTCTTTCGCCAGAGGGGTGTGGAGTTCATCCCTGGTGTACAGGAAGACGTCCACTGGAAAGTCAAGCCGGATTCTGGTCAGCCAATCTCCGATGCGCTCGAGGAATGGTTTGTCGCTCCGCGCAAGGACAATGAGAAGGTCGGCATCGCTTCCCGGCAGCGCCCGCCCCTGAGCCAGAGAACCGAAAAGCACAATTTGCTCAACTTCTGGGCTTTCTTCTCCCAGGCGCTGTGCCTCCCTCCTCAGAGCCTCAAGGAGTTCTCTCTCCTCCAGCCAGAAGACCTTCACAGAACCCGAGGATTCTTCGCGCACAAAGGATGGCATGGTGTGCCTCCTTTTCGGTGAAGTACTCCATGGGGCTACCCTCACTGAAACCGTTGGGGTACCGGGATGGGATATAGAAGCGGTCAAGGGTCCGGGCACATTCCAGGAGTTCCTCATCGACTGTCACTTTCTTCCCCAGGATCTTCAGGAGCTCGCTCAGGGAATGACCGAGGACGATCGCGTGCATCTTCTGGAAAACGGCCTTTAGGGCTTTCTCGGCGCTTTGCTGCGCAGCAAAGCAGGCCCACTCGTAGAAGCCCTCTTGCGCCATCGCCTCGGCCACTTCGCAGTCCCGCTTTGCCTGCCTCCACCAGTCGGCACTCCGCTCAGGCATGAGGAGTTCTCCTTACCAAAAACCTCCTGATTTTTTCCGTATCCCAGATCTTCTTGCTCCTGCCGCTTTGATTATATCACCTCACCCGGCCTACCTGAGTCCTTCCCTGAATCAGAGAGGAAGCATTGACCGGCCCCAGTCTCCATGGTGATAAACCGAGAGACACCTCTCAGAACTATGTACCGCTTCCGGGACAATCACAAAGCCAGACTGCCTTGAACTCTCGGCCTCCACAAGGACTACTTCTCATCACTGCGAGACCATCTTTTCATCCTTTTTCTTCTGTCATGCCAGGTCGTAGTTTTGCCTCCGAAGCAGTCTCAAAAGGCACCCCAGAACTACGAGGTTGCTTCGGGGCTGCGCCCCTCGCAACGACGAACAAGGGGTCCCTGCGAGCTCGTCTTTTCGTCCTTTCCTCGGTCATTGCGAGCCTCGCTTTTTTCGTTTGGCGAAGCAGTCTTGTCTTCTTTGGTTCTGAGACTGCTTCGCTTCGCTCGCAATGACGCGCACGAAGAGTCACTGCGAGGTCGTCGTTTCGCACCTTTTTCGTCACTGCGAGCCTCGTTTGTTCGTTTGGCGAAGCAATCTCGTGAGACTGCTTCGTCGCTTCGCTCCTCGCAAAGATAAAAGGAAAGGACCTCGCAAAAAAGAAGGGCCGCAAGCCTGTTATTTCACCCGCGAAGCGGTCCCAATGGACTACCTCGCGTACAGTGGTGAACAGGACATCCCCACGGGGCCATACTCCTACTTGCAAAGCAGCCTCAAAGTCGGATTGCTTCACCCTCTGCCCCTTTCAGGACAAACGAAAAGCCCTTTACCAAGATTAAAAATCCTTTCGCAAAGGACAACCCCTGAAAGTCACCACAAAGCCGTGGTTTCATCGCCAGGCAGTTTCATCCTCCAGAGAAGGAGTCCTTTACTGTTTTGCAGACCAAAAACAACAGAAACGCCACAGGAAAACATTCGCTCAGGTCTCTGTCACGCTCTCGAGGTCCGCGATAATCTTTTCGATGGTCCTCTTGAGAAGGGGAACGTGTTTTGTGCAGGTATTGAACACTGCCTCAGCATCAATATCGAAGTAGTGATGGGTTAAGAAATCCCTCATGCCTTTTGCCCCTTTCCAGTCCACTTCCGGATACCGTTTGAGGAGTTCTCCTTTGGTCATTCTATCGACCTGCTTCAGGGCCTCCCCTATGGCTATAAGCTGCATACAGATGCTGTCGAGCTTTTCAACTCCGGTATCGTTCCTCAGGAAATCCTCTGCCGAATGGAAGGGTTGCATTCTCTGGAGAATTTGCTCCGTGGACCAGAGGATTCTGCGGAAAAGTTCAAGGAGTAGCTTGCGGTCATACGTAGAGGGCTTCATCTTCTATTCTCTGCCTGAGGAGCTGATTCATGTGCTTTCTCAGCCTGACCACGTCGACCTTTTTCCCCAGAGCTTCCTCAAGCTTCTCCTTCAACCTGGCAAGAGCAAAAAGGTCCGGACTTTCCATCTCGACCACGATGTCGATATCGCTCTCCTCATCGCCTTCTCCACGGGCAAAGCTTCCGAAAAGCCCGATTTTTCGAATCTGGAATTCCCTTGCCAGCTCTTCCCTATGAGCTCTGAGAAAACCAAGAATGTCCTCTCTTTTCACCAGCACCACCCCTTTCTATTATACCGGGAATAACCCCCCAGGGCTCGGGGAATCCGATCCCCTCTGACTTTTGCGCCAGAAGCTCTTCGCAGCATCCTGAACACCATCTGTTGCTTCACTTGCGGCGACTGTGCCCTGGCAAGCACCATCAACGACCATTTCCACGCCCTCCGGCCAAGATGCAGGACTCCCACACTGGCGCTGAAATTACACCATCTGCGGACATGTGCATTGCCCTGGTACCTTGCGGCCTTCTCAGTACCGGGCTATTCTGAAGCAAGACCGTACTTTTGCTTTTCCCCTGCTACTGCAAGCCTCGCTTTTGTTCCCTTTTTTGTCACTGCAAGCCCCGTTTTTCACCCTCCTTCTCTGTCACCGCAAGCTCGTAGTTTCGCTTGCGAAGCAATCTCAGAGATTCCTCGCCGCTTTGCGGTTCGGAATGACTGAAGAAAAAGGGCTCGGAGTGACCGAAAAAGGAGTCACTGCGAGGTCGTAGTACCGTCTCCGAAGCAGTCTCGTCCTTCAGGCAGGTCATTGCGAGCTCGTCTTTCCGTTTGCAAAGCAATCTCAATGACGGGATTGCTTCGGGGCTTCGCCCCTTGCAATGACGCACAAGAAGAGTCCCTACGAGCTCGTGGTTTCGCTTGCGAAGCAGTCTCCCCGGAAAACACAGGTCACCTCAAAGGAAGGGAAAACCCCGTGAGCGGTGCCCCTAAAGCAAGAGAACCTCGGGGACCTTACCCCCGGAGAATTTCCGGGAAAAGGAGGGGAACTCCAGGGCGATGATGCTTCCTTCTTTGCTATAGTCAATCACTATCCCCGGCTCCTCAACGTACTCGCTGTAGGCCACCTGCTCCTCGGAAAACCGTATCTCGAGAAGGTCGCCTTCCTTATCGTACAGAATCCTGATCATGCCCTTCCCTCGCTTTACGAAGCCTCCGGTCAAAGAAAGCGCTCACCAGCACGAATACCCCTTCTTCCTCCCATCTCCCAAGAACCCGCAGGAATCTCCCCTCGAATTCCCGAACGTAATGGATGAGCCCGGGGTCGTTTCTGTCCTGCAGGATGAGCTCCGGCTCAAGGACGACAAGGCGTATCAGTTCCAGGGGTATATCCCGTTGCGAAAGCTTCTCCCGAGCATGAATGGTGAGCCGAATTTCCATCTCTCCCACAGCCCCATTATACTATATAACGCTTCCTCGAGGTTTCCGGTACCCTGCACCCCACTTCCTGTCACCATGGGTTGTCTTCCTCGTGTTCCCCCCGACAATGCAAGGCCGCCGTTTCTCTCCTCAACTGCAAAGCTGCAGTTTCGTCCCTTTTCTTCGTCACCGTTGCAAGGTCGTATTTTCGTCTCCGAAGCAGTCTCTTTCCTTTCCCTCACCCTGTGGAAGTACGAGAATGCCTCGCCTGCAGTGACAGAAGGGGTCACTTCGAAGTCGTGACTTTGCTCCTTTCCTCATTTCTCCCGGACACAGGAAGGACTTCGAAGCACCAGTATCCGGAGAAAGGTCAGTAAAGAAAAACCCCCACAGGAAGGCCGGGTGAGAAAGGCGCCCCTCCCCAACGTGTTACCGCGACTTTACCAAGCAGAGCTCAGGAAAAACCGAAACGGCCTCTCTGGATTATCAGTCCAGGAAGTAACTCTGGTAATCCGTTAGAGAAATCCCGGCTTCACGCAGGATTTTCCTCAAAAGACCTATCCCCAGAGTCTCACCCTTGTGAACGGGAACAACCACCATCTTCCCGACGGCGTTCTTCAAAACGTGGTGGCTCCCCTTCACCCTCACCACAGCGAAACCTCCATCCTGCAGGAACCGCAGGAGCTCTTCACCGGAAACCCTCGGAAACCTGGGGCTCACACCTTCACCTTCTGCACACCCACAAACTCGATAGGCGTTTCCGTCTCCTCTTCTCCCAGCGCCTCGAGGTAGGCTGCTATAGCTTCCCTGGTTCGTTCCATGAGCTCATCGAGAGTCCTCCCCTGGGAGTGGCAGCCGGGTAACTCCACCACCGTAGACACAAACCAGCCGTCTTCGTCTTTCTCGATAACCACCGTGAACTCCCTCATGCCCCATCTCCTCTTTTTCGCTACTCAAATCGGTTATAGTCTACCACAGCTACCACCAGAGAGGTTCCCCACCCTGGACTGACCTTAGGAGCCTTGCCCTGAAGTTCCCCTGGGGAAGAGCAAGCCTTTACGTCACCCTGCATGTACTTCCGGGTTTTTCCGGGAAAACGGGATTGCTTCGCTTTGCTCGCAACAACGGAGAAAACGTCCATCGAGTTGCTTCGGGCCTTCGGCCCTCGCAATGACCAACAAAAAGCGTCACTGCGAGCTCGTAGTTTCGCCCTTTTTCTTTGTCACTGCGAGCCTCGTTTGTTCGCCTGGCGAAGCAGTCTCTGAGATTCCTCGCCGCTTCGCGGCTCGGAATGACCAAAGAAGAAGGGTTCGGAGTGACTGAAGAAGGAATCACTGCGAGCTCGTAGTTTCGCTTGCGAAGCAGTCTCTCTTTTCAACGAGTCCAGAAGCGCAAAAAGAAACCCCAAAGCAATCGTGGCGCCCACGCTCCTTGCTTCCTCTCTTTTCCACCCACCGACTCAACACAGGTACGGGAGATTTTGGGGTAGCCCCAAACACGAAGGAAAACCCTCAGTCACTTTCCTTTGTCCTTCTCCCGGACCCAGGGGCCTATAGCTCCCCAAAGGTTTTTCACCAGGCACTCAACCAGAATCAAGCTTTACCTTCACAAACCCGGCGCTCTATAGCCTCCCTGTGGGGTATTCCCTCAGCAAAGCTTCTGGGGTACCGAAAGAAGGCATGGCGGTGATGCCGATAATTCTGCCAAATGCGAGCCTTTTCATGCCATACAGGGGTGGGCTCAGCCCACCCCTGTATTACACCTTCACGCCTGCGATTAAGCAGAAGCGCTGTTAGCTGCTCGTTACATTCACCCAGTACACTTTCTCCGGACAGCTCGAATCGTCAAGGTTTTTGAGGGTGATTTTTACTTTGTAGTTACCAGAGGGAGGATTAGTGCCTCCTCCGATACCGCTATCAATCTTTAAGTCTTCGATGCTGAAGTTATAACCGTTTGCAGTTTTTGCATCAGTCTTATTCTGGGCTTGGTCTCCTTTGTACAACTCTGCCTTCACATTAATCCTATTTTTGCATACGTTGTCGTCAACCCAGCCGTCAAGGAGAACTTTCCATTTTTCACCTTCCCTATGCCATACAGCTTTTATTGGATGCTGGTCGGTATTGATGAGCTTGAAGTAGCAGCAGCACTCGCCACCCAGTGTTATGGTCTGCGGGGTGGCTGGAGAAGAAGTCGTACATGCATTTCTGACCTCAACCAGCACTTCATAGATGCTACTCTTACATTCTCTAATATCTGCAAACGTGTGAGAAGTTTCTGTTACCCAATCGGAAGAAATCCACTCCTGTGATTTCTCCTTGCGGTAAGAGTAACGATACTCAAGAGTTGGGCTTCCACTGGCCTGGACATTGGTTATCTCAATCGTGCAGGTCTTGCAAGGTGTTGGGGGAGGTGTTGAGGGTTTTTTACAGGTGCTACAGGTACTCTGAAAATCAGTGCTAAGCGTCGCTGGACAGCTACAAGAAGCAGTAACATTAAAACCAGTTATGGTAGCTGGAACGCATACTGTTCCGCCACCGCCGCCGCTTCCACCTGTGTAGGTGTTCGTAATCGTCCAATCGCCATACCAGTTACCACTACCCGTAATGACGGTAATACCACCAGGATACTGGGGTGACCAGCCTTCGGGCACAGGATCCTCGATGATAGTGTAGGTACCTTCTCCTAAGAAAAACTTCGCCTCTCCAGCACCGGTGATTGTGAAAGTACCCACTTCACGCTCATCCTTCATTACTTTAAAAGAGAAAGAGGGTGGGTTCCCGTTGCTGTAACCCTCAAGCTTTTTCCTCAGGATGAAAGCGTAGAGGTTGGCGCTATCGGTATCGCTCACTGTAGTGTCGCCATACTTCCCAGAGGCCGTAGCGGTGTTGGTGACAACTTGCGTAGGCCCTTCCCAAGTTGGAGTGCATTCTACATCGAACCTCCAAACGCCGCCTGGTGCTAATGTGCCGGTATATTCTTTGCTGACTCCACCACAATTGTCATCCACACGTACATTGGTTAGAGGAACGTTACCGGTGTTGGTGACGGTAATGTGATATTCTGCCGTTTCCCCGGCAGGAACAAAATCTGGTCCGGTTTTCTCAATCTTGATAGCAGGCTGAGGTGTAACCGGCACGGTATCCTCCTCTGGGGCATAAACCGTTACCGAGTTTCCGTTGGTGATGGAAACCACAGCCTTGTTCCGGTACTTAACGCCTGGCTCAAAGGTGAGATTGGTGAAGGAATAACCGAAGGTTGCGCTTCCTCCGGCTGGGATCTGCGAAGTCACTGAAATAGGGTTGGGAGAGCCTACATCCACCCACGTGGTGCCGTTCCACTTCTGCAGCTGGTCCTCAATGGTGAGACCGGTGGTAGCGACAGTGCCGGTATTTTTGACCGTAATCGTTCCGCTGACCGAGTCCGAAGTGAAAGTAGCGGTCTTGGAAGCAGTGATGGTGGTAGTTGTAGCTGGTGCGGTCCCACCGCCGCCACCTCCAGCCGGTGCTCCACCACCACCTACCACTGCTCCACCTCCACCCGGGGCGCCGAAGTAGGCCGCGGCGATGCGTCTTGCCCACCGGAGGACAGAACCGTCTTTCTGGGCGTCCTCACACCGGGCAAGGACTCTTCTCACCGCCTCAACAAACTCGGGGTACCTCGTGAGGTCGAAGTTCGGGATATCGCTGCACTTCACAAGGCCCGGATAGAGCTGCTTCGCCACCTCATAAACAATGATCTGCGCCGTAGTGTAGTAGTTGGCCTCACCAGCGTCGTTGGTCTTTCCACTTTCCACGATGATACCCTTCTTCACCCGGGCAGTTCCTCCGGGAACATCGGCGTAAAGGACGTAACAGGAATCGCTGGCGCCGCTGACCTCGTAGTTGCCGCAATCATCAGTCTGCGTCTCGAGGACCTGTCCCCCCTCCCCCTCAAGACGGACCTTCGCCTGCGGGGCCGGGACGTTGCCCTCAGAGACCTGGGGGCTGGCGCAGGAAAGGGTGTAACAGTTGTTCCCCGGCATCGCCACCTTACCACGGATTCCGGTCACTCCAGGAGCACCGAACTGGGCTCCCGGTAGGCAACCCACCACAAGGAGCAGAACCACAAGACCCACAGCACCAAGGGACAATAGTATAACCTTCTTCATCCAGAAACCTCCTTTTGGATTTTTCTGCCTCCAGACTACTCTGGGAACAACCGGGAGAGAATAGGCCATTTTTCCTATTTTCTGGGAAGGGAAGGACTATTTTATCCCGGGTGCTGGCAGGGGCTCATAGGCCCTGCGGTTGAGTAAGCAAAAAGAAGACCCAGAGGGGATGTACTGCAGGCAAAACCTCTCAGTGCAACCTACGACACGAGTCCCGGAACCTGGCCAGAAGCCTCCCGGAGGGTCCGGTAGAAATCCTGAACGTCCCGGCCCTTGACGAGGTAGGCGTAGGCACCCCGGCGCAGGGCTTCCTCCTCGTACTCTTCGTACATGCTGAGCATCACCACCGGGATGGCAAGCTCCTTTTTGAGCTTTTCCAGAAGTTCAAGCCCGTCTTCGTTGTTCAGGCGGACGTCAAGGACCACCACATCGGGGTTGAGCTTCTTGAGGCGGGAAAGAACTCCCCGGCTCCCTGTACTTTTCCCCACCACCCGGAGATCCGGCTGGCTGTTGATGAGGAACTCAAGGCTCTCAAGGAGGAAACGATTATCGTCGATCAAAAAGACCCGGACTTCTCTGCGCCCCACAGCAATACCTCCTTTGCTTCACACAGCATACCCCTTTCCCCCCTTTCCTGCTATAGGCAGGAAGGCCTATTTGTATGGCCCCTTGGTCCTATTTTGCCTCCTCCAGGAACCCCTCACGGAGGGCTAAAAAGATGACTTCCTGGCGGTCGGAAAGACCGAGTTTCTGGAGGATGTTGCTCACGTGGTTTTTGACGGTCTTCTCGCTGATGAAGAGGAGCTTTCCAATCTCCCGGTTGCTCTTCCCCTGGGCGATGAGCCGCACCACTTCCTGTTCCCGGGGAGAGAGTTTCTCCCGGATGGTCGACCTCCCCTGGGGGACCGCCCGCTTGACCAGATGGTGAATCCTGGAGTAGACGAGGTCGCTCAGGAGAACCTCGCCCGAGAGACAGGCCCGGATGCTGCGCAAAAGCCGCTCCGGCGAATCCTGCTTGAGGACGTATCCCCGGGCTCCCTCAAGAATCGCCTGGACGACAACCTTTTCATCCTCCTCCACCGTGAGCATGAGAAAGACCGTCCCCTTTTTGGCCTCACGGAGCTTCCGGAGAAGCTCAAGCCCGTTCCCCCCGGGGATGTTGAAGTCAAGGAGCACCAGGTCCACTTCAATGGGGAGAATTTTCGCCACCGCCTCCTCGAAGCTGTGGGCAAGCGCCACGACCTCAAAATCCCCTTCGGCTTCAAGGAGCTTCTTGAGCCCGGCCGCAAAAATGGGGTGGTCGTCCACCAGGGCCACCCGCCACTTCGTCATCCCTGCTCCACCTCTTCCAGGGGAATGAGGGCCTCAACCTTCGTCCCCTTTCCGGGTGAGGAACTGATCCGCAACCGCCCCCGTACGGTCCGAAGCCGCAGACGCAGGTTCATAAGGCCGAAATGCCCCTCACCGACTTCCCCCCGAGCAAAGCCCACCCCGTCGTCCTCCACAAGGAGGCGGAGTTTCGCCCCCTGCAGCGCCTCAAGCACCACCCGCACCTTCTTTGCCCGGGCATGTTTGGCGACGTTCGAGAGGGCCTCCTGGAGCACTGCCACCACCGTCCTGTACACCCGGAAGGCCAGAAGACCCGAAGGGAGGGCAAGGCTCTTCTCCACCGCAATTCCCGGGGGCAGGAAGCTCTCGATCACCTCCTCGACCTTCCGCCCGAGCTCAAGAGGGGACACCGGCCTTCCCTTGAGCTCCGAGAGGATGAAACGGGATTCCTCGATGGCAATGGTGTTGAGGTTCCGGACTTTCTCAAGAAGCTCCCGGGCAAGTTGCCGGTCTTTCCCCACTTCCTGGCTCAAAAAATGGAGGTAAATCTGCTCCGAGGCGAGAATCTGCGCCAGGCCATCGTGCAGCTCCCGGGCCAGGCGGCTCCGCTCTGCCTCCCGGGTGAGTTTCTTGGTCTCCTCAAGGAGGCGCAGGTTCTCAAGGCAGGACTCTGCAAGAGCCGAAACCACAGAAAGAAGGAGGAAATCAAGGATATCTAAGGTGTCGTCACAGAAGGCAAAAAGCACGTAGTGCCTGGCTTTCTGCACTGCGAAAGGTAGAGCAAGGAGGGACCGGCTCTGGAACTCCAGGAAACGGGGTACTCTTTCCTCAAAAAGAAACGCCACCCTTTCCTGAAGGGGAGACAGAGCTCTCCAGGTGAGCTCCTTCGGCCAGCCCAGGGTAAAGACCCGCCACGACCTCCGGGGCGAAAAGCGGAAAATCGCCACCTGGGAGGCCCCGGTGAGGACCCGCACCGCATCGGAGAGCTTCGCAAAAGCCTCATTCTCTGAGGAAGCACAGGGCACCCGGCGGGCAAAAAGGGAGACAATCTCAGAAAGGGCGAGGATTCTCCGCTCATGCTGGCGCCGCAGGAGGTTCTCTGCAAGGAGAAGGCCGATGCTTTCCGCCAGCGCCGAAAGCCGGGGGAGCTCCTCACGGGGGAAGGAGGGAAGAAGCGCGTTGAGGTTGAGGACCCCGATGACGTTTCGGGCACTGTCGAAGACCGGAAGGGATACCGAGGCGTGTTTTCTCACCTGGCGGCGGTCGGGATACGGGGAACTGGCGTCGATCACGATGGGTTCCCGGCGCTCAAAGACCAGTGCAGAGATACTCCCCTCTTCGTTCCCCACCCGCATCCCCAGGTACTCCCTGCGGATGCCTCGCCCGGCGGCAAGGTAAAGCTCACCCTTTCTGTCCCGAAGAATCAACGACCCGCTCTCTGCCTGGGCGACCTCTAAAGCCAGGTCGAGGATGTGGTCGAGAACCTTTTGTTCTTCTTCGGAAAGGACATACTCGGGAATACCCATCCCCCCTGGGGAGATTATACCACCTGTGCTTTTCTTTGAAAGATGTACTCTCCCCTGTGGACCATTGTGAAACTAATCTCCCACGCGGCACTACAGACCATAGGGATTCCGTCGGGGAAAGTAACCCTGTGAGACTGCTTCGCCCGCAACGGCCTCTTTGTGGGCCATTGCAAACTCGCTGTTTCGTTTGCGAAACAATCTTCTTGGGGCTTTCTTGTCGCTTCACAGTTCGGAATAACCGGCAAAAGGTGTCACCGCGAGGTCGATTTTTGCTTCCAAGCGATCCCATAGGCTCATTCGCTCCGCTTGCAGCGACTCCCCATCCTGTCACCGCAAGCTCGTCGTCTCTTCTGCGAAGTAGTCGCGCTTTTCTTGGTCATTGCGAGCCTCGCTTTTTCGTCTGGCGAAGCAATCTCGCTTTCCGTCCCCAAGGCTGGTCATTGCGAGCTCGTTGTCTCGTTTGCGAAGCAATCTCAATGACGGGATTGCTTCGGGGCTTCGCCCCTCGCAATGACGCACAAGAAGGTGTCCCTGCGAGGTCGTAGTTTCGCCTCCGAAGCAGTCTCAAAAACTCTTGTCCAGGAACAGGATTGCTTCGCTTCGCTCGCAACGACGGAGAAAACGTCCGTCGGATTGCTTCGGGCCTTTGGCCCTCGCAATGACGAACAAAAAGGGTCATTGCGAGCCTCGTTTTTTTCGTTTGGCGAAGCAATCTCGTGAGACTGCTTCGTCGCTTCGCTCCTCGCAGTGACAAAAAAGAGGTCCTCGCAGTGACAAAAGAGGGGGGTCCTTGCAGTGACACAACATGAGATTCCTCGCAGGAACAGAAAAGAGCTTGCGGCGACTTCCTGGCATGTCACTGCGAGGTCGTCGTGTCGTCCTTTTCCTCGTCACTGCGAGGTCGTATATTCGTTTCCGAAGCAGTCTTGCTTTTCACAGTATTGAGACTGCTTCGCTTCGCTCGCAGCGGCAAAAGAGGGGGCTGCTTCGTCGCTCCGCTCCTCGCAGTGACAAAAAAGAGGTCCTCGCAGTGACCCCTGCCGTGTCACTGCGAGGTCGTATATTCGTCTCCGAAGCAGTCTCACCTTTTTGCCCCAGCAAGAGAGTGTCAGCTCAGGGATTGCTTCGCTTCGCTTTCAATGACTGACAAAAAGTGTCACTGCAAGTTCGCCGTTTTGCTTCCGAAGCAGTCTTGCCGTCAGAAGAGCACGACACTTCCCGTCCTTCACAGCCCGGAAAGACAAAAAGGAGATGCAGGAACTCGACTCTGCTTCATCTAACTTCCTACAAAGCCCCGGGTTATCCCTCTTCCGGCGCAGGGAACTGTGGTATGATACCCTCAGGAGGTGGAAACGTGCCGGCAAAACCGAAGAAATCCGGGGGTTTTCCGGGGAAAACGAAAAAGGCGCAGCAGGCTCCTTCTCTGCTCCCTTTTCTTGAAAACGTCGTTTTCTGGTTCCTCTTCGCCCTGGTTCTCCTTGCCCCTTACTACCGGGGGCTCTATTTTCGCCTTGAGCGCTATCCCTTCTTCCTCTTCATCTGCGGTGCGGGGATTTTCCTGAGCCTTGTCCGCCTCTACTTCCGCACCCCTTTCGTCCTTCCCAAGGGCCTCACCCTTGTCTTTGCTCTCTTTGTCCTCCTTTACGGGGTGAACGTCGTCTTTGCTGCCGACCGAGGTCTCTCCTACCAGGAGTTCGTCAACTGGGGAGTGTACTGTCTCTTCTTCCTCCTTGTTGCTTCCCTGAAGACTCCTCTACCCCAGGCCGTCTTTTTGCTTTTCGGGGGAAATGCCGTCCTCATCGCCCTCCTTGGGCTCTTCCAGGCCTTTGGGTGGATTCCTCCCTACACCTATATTCTCGGCATGCCCCTCCAGGGGATGTTTGAGGGAGGGAGGCTCCATGCCACCTTCCAGTACCCCAACACCGCCTCGGCCTACCTTGGCGCAGGGTACCTCGCCCTCCTTGGAGTCACCCTCGAAGAAAGGAAAACCGAAGGGTTGAACTTCCTGGCGTCTTTCCTGGCTTTCCTTGCTCTGGCAGGAACCTTCTTCACCTATTCCCGGGGAGGGCTCCTCCTGCTCGCTCTGATGCTCCTTTTCCTCCTCCTCTTTTTCCCGCAGAAACTCCGTGCAGGACTTTTTTCCGGAATCCTTGCCACCGTCCTCCCCTTTGTCATCCTCCTTCCCTTTTTGGAGCGCTTCCTCCGGGCGCTTCAGCCCCTTCCTTTTTGGGGCACCCTCCTTGTGGGAGCTTTCGCCTCGGCATCCTTTCGGGGCCTCCTTGAGCCTTTAGAGCGAAGGCTCAAGGAGTGGCCAGAGCAGAAGTTCCTCACCTTCATCGGCGTCCTCTTTGCCGCCGTGGCTTCCCTCTTTGCCCTTGCCGTCCATTTCGGGCTTGTGGGTGGTGGGGCCACAAGGCTCCTTGATGTGAGCCTCCGCACCCGCAACGTCTGGGAGCGGCTCATCTTCTACCGTGACGGTCTCAAAATTTTCGCCCTGCGTCCTTTCAGTGGCTGGGGCGGGGGAGGATGGGAGGCCCTGTACTTTTCGGTCCGGTCCTTCCCCTATTTCACAAGGAGCACCCATAACTTCTACCTCCAGGTCCTCATCGAGGGAGGACTTGTGGGGATAACCCTTCTTGTGCTTCTCCTCTTTTTCCTCTTCCGGGCGAGTAGCGGCGCTTTCCACCAGAGCCCCACGCCCTGGGTGGGGATGCTCTTTGGGATTCTCGTCTTTAGCTTTCTGCACGGATTTGTGGATGTCGACTTCAACCTCGGTGCATATCAGCTCGGGGTGTGGTTTCTGGCGGGGTGCCTGGTGCAGAACTTCTTAGAGGAAAGGAAAAAGAGGGTCGTTCTTTCTCCCCTTCTCCCCGGCATGGTGTGCCTGCTCTTCTTCGTCCTGAGCTTTCTCCTCATACCTTCAGAGCACCTCAAAACATTGGGCGACTCTTTCGCCCAGGACAAAAAGTGGGACGAGGCCGTCTCTTTCCTCAAGGGAGCCTCCCGCTTTGAGCCCTGGAACCCGGAAATCCACTATGCTCTGAGCCAGGCCCTGCGGCAGAAATTCCTCCTCAAGCGCCAGGAGGCTCTCCGCCAGTGGGCCATTGAAGAAGGGGAGAAAGCTCTGCGCCTTGCCCCGAGGAACGCTGCCATTCTCGAACACGTGGGCATTCTCTACGCCGAGCGGGGAGACTTCGAGCGGGCACTTCCTCTCCTCAAAAAAGCTGTGGAATCCAATCCTTTCGAGCTCAGCCACTACCTGAACCTTGCCTGGGTCTGCCACTACGCCGGGAAGTATTTCCTGGAAAAGGACGAAAGAGAAAAAGCCGTCTTCTTCCTCAAAGAGGGCGTTGCGGTGGAGGAACTCCTCAAAAAGGCTGAGGGGCGCTCTTTAGCACCGCTGAAGTGGGATACCGGGGAAATCGAAAAACTCCTCGAAGAAATGAAAACCTTGAAAGGGAAGTAGAAAGGTTTCCTGGCGCTCGCCCACCACAAAAGGCGGAATGGTCGCCACAGCGCTTCTTCCCTCTGTGGTACAATAGAGGAAACTCGCCCAAGAAGGAGGAATCGTCTATGCACCGAAGCGCCTTGTTCCTTGCCCTCATCCTGGGACTTGTGGCCCTTTTTGCGCTTTCTGGATGCTGGTGGTTCGAGGGTCTTTTCCCTTCCCCTTCGCCATCTCCTTCGCCGTCCCCATCACCCTCACCCCTTCCCGCAAATACCGATATGGACAGGAAGGACTTCACTTTACCCCTTGTGGGAGGCGGTACCCTGACTCTTTCCTCCTTAAAGGGGAAGCCGGTGCTCCTGGTCTTTTTCTCTCCGAACTGCCCCCACTGCAAGGAAGAGGTCCCAGCCCTCAACGCCGTGTACAATAAGTACAAGGACACTCATGACCTTGTGGTCCTTGGGGCGGGGTACGGCTCGGAGGCGAGCATCGAGTACTTCGTCGAGCAAAATCGGGTGCAGTATCCCGTGGTCTCCTTCACCGACCGAGCTATCCTTGAAATGTATGGGGTGAGCTACGTCCCCCACAACATTTTCTTCAACCGCGAGGGGAACATCGTGAGGACTTCTGTCGGTTCTCTTTCCCTGTCCACTCTGGAAAACTACCTTGCGGGAATTCTCTGAGAAAGAAGACCACAGGCCAGGGAACCCCTGGCCTGTGGTCAATGCTCTTCACACAGCCAATCAAGAAACTCGTCCCACTGGGTGTCCCGCGCAAAAGCGAGACTATAGTAGTCGGGAGCACCGAAACTTGGACACGAATCGGCGTAGTACGGGAGATGTATCGAGAGCCCCTTGGCCCCGAGGTAGCGTCCTGAAGCCCGGTTGTAGATTACGGTACTTTTCAGTTTCGTCTGAACCTTTGTCAGAGCAGACTTTAACTCACGGTCTTTCAAGTCACGATCATTCCATTTCTTGAGCAGTCGAACAAAATTCTCGATATCCGCGTAACCAAGTTCTTCGTCAACATAAGGCGAATCCGGAGAAACAGCTCGATCACTCAGGGCTGGGAAGTCTTTGCCCGAACGGAGGAACCATTGTGCCAGTCCACTGATGGCCTGGGCCAGGGCACCAATACGGGAAAGACGTATGACCGAAAGCGTGACGCTTCCTCCCCCGTAGTAAGCAAAGTAGCTTCTCACAATCTCCTGAGCCAGGGCTGTGGGGCTCATGGTGGGGCTTTGGGCAAGTCGGCGGAAGAGGCGTTTGTAGTCCCACCCATCCGCTGGCTCTGAAGCCTGGGAAGCCACGAGAATGTCTCCATAGTTCCTGATTTCATAGGCTACTTCCACCATAGCCATAAGGCAAGCATCCATTCCAATAAGGTTGAACCGAACACCTCCCGCCTGAAGTGCAGAAGCAAGCTCGGGCAAAGTGAGGTAATCTCCACCCGCCGACGCGTCCCAGCAAACACCCTTTACAGGATTCCTCCATCCCGCTCCGTGGTTCCAGAGAATGAGGGCATACCTCCTCGCAGGATATCTTTCCCGCACAAACTGGATAAATGCCGCCAGAGTTCCTCCATCTCCAGTATTCAAGTTGGTTGTACCACTCCAGATATCCAAAACCTTCCCTTCCTGTAGAGAACAATACCTGGTTTCCCCTCCTCCATCAAAGAGCACAACCACGTTGACCTTGCTCTTTGCTCCTATCCCCGAATCCCTCATTTCTTGGAGATCCTGGAGAGCCCAGCGATAAAGATCGTTATCTGCCGCCATGTACACCATAACGGTCCATGCCGCAGATCCCGAAGCCTTAACATCCCCTTCGAGAGCCTCTTCGGTACCCTCAAAGTCCCCTTCTTCCTCTTCAGAAGGTGGTGGGGGGATGTTCTCCAGACAACCACTCACCACAAACACCACCATGAGCAAGAATACCAAAAATCCCATCCGGGACATAACCTTTTTAGGCATCTTGCTTCCCTCCAGACCGCTTCTGAAAAGAAGCGCTTGCTGCCTTACCACCAGGTACAAGAAAACCCCGGGAGAAAACCCCCGGGGTTCACCAGATTTCTCAATCGCTCAATCACAACGGACAACCGGCTGGCGGAGTTGGTCCTGGTTCGCAAACCGTGGTACAGCAGGCTTCGCCCTCGATATCCTCACAGCAGCGGTTCCCGAGTTCATCGTAGACAGCGCACCATCTGCTCAGCTTCCACTTTACCCGATCAGCAGTAGTAGCATATTTATTAACCCTTTCTACTCCCTGATCCTCCAGAACCGCCCTGTAAGCATCGGCAGAGTCCTCATCACAAATGAGACCGTAACCAAAGCTTCCTTCCAGGTCACCTTCTGCTACTGTTGCCGTAATGGTGATCTTCTTCCCATCGTTGCTGAGCTCAATCTTATCAACGGTAATCTCTACATCATCGGCCGGGGCTTCGTCGTCAGTAGTGTCCCCATCGTATCTTGTCGCGTTCACTACTGTAAATTCCCAGTAATCCGGGTTCGTAATACACTCCTCGTCCCCAGCGATGGGTTCGTCAAAGGTGATGACGATTTCGATTTCATCTTCTCCATCACCAGTGTATGGATTGTAAAGATTCCGCACCACGGTGCTCACGGGCTGAGGGCAGCGGGTATCGGGAGTAGGCGTCGGCTGCGGCGTTGGGCTTGGGCTTGGGGTTGGGGTTTCTGCCGGACGACAGCCGACCATGGCGAAGACTGCAACGGCAAAAGCTGCGATAGCAAGCAACCACACGTACTTCTTCATGCGACACAACCTCCTTTACCTTGGGGTTTCTTCCTGTGCCTTCCGTGCGGGCTTTCCGCTGTTTCGCCCACAGGGTGCAGCCACTCCATCCTCTTGAGATAGAGCCGGGGAGATTTGCCCTACCCTTGACCCTCTCGACCTCAGGGCAAGAGGGGAACGCCACACGGCACAGCTCAATTATATACTACGAAGGGGGCAAAAGAAAGTTTCGCCCCGGAATTCCTTTTCAGGGGTTTTCCGGAGGTGGCGGGAGAGGCCCGGTCCCCTCCACCACCGCCACATCGATTGCCCCCACACAGCTACCGCTGTAGCTCCAGTCGCCCCAGGAAGGGGGAGCGCTTTGTTTGTCGAGCAAGCACACCTGAACGCGCCCGGGTGTTGAGCCCGTGGATAACCGCAGAATAATTTGGCTCGAATTACCGGGAATAGACAGGATATTCAGACGCCAGACAAGGAGGAAGTCGCTACCAGTTATAGGCTCGCTACTATTCGGATACACGAACTCCAAGCCCACATGAGGATTGTCAAAACCAAGGTGCATCACATCGTTTCCAGGGGTAAACATTATATTTTCCCCTTCAAGGTGCACAACAAGGTATACCTCAGAGAGAGCAAGCGGGTTGTAGAGGGTGTAAGGAATGAACACACTGCCTATTGAAGGGTTAAATTCTGCCTGACTGTCTGTGGTCCCGAAGTAGGGCCTGGAAACGTCGGGAATACCCGTTGTTCCGGCAAGACGCACATAAGCCTTCGATGCAGCAAGGATGTTTTCTCGGGGGAGATTCCGCAAGCTGTCCAGGCTCGTCAGGTTGTTGACCTTAACAAGGTATACCTCGACCTCATATTGCCCCAAAGGAGCAGAATTTGCAAAGGCCAGGAAAAACCCGTGCATGGAACTCCCCTGAAGGGCCATACCGGCAAGACCTTCTCCACAGCCGTAATACCCTATCCACCTGCTCTCGCCATCGGTGCCAAGATAGCGAATGTCATCCCGGTACTTCTGGAGTGCGCTAGGGGTGTTTGTACTCAGGATGTCATCCAGCGCTTCGGCAGCGTCGAAATAGCCTTCCTGGCCGGAAAAGAAGGGGATAATACCCACATTCCCTTCCTGGATCACCCCTCGAGGCGGCTTAATCGCAAAGAGGAGCCCAAAACTGGTATTTGCTTCGTCTCCCACTACCTGGACTATAACACTTGCTACGACCATGTCCTGGTTCGAAATCCCCCCGAAATCGTCAACAAAAACCTGTATTTCGGGGCTGCCAACCTGCGAGGTGAGCTCCACCTGCTTCACCACCTTTGCCAGAGCCCGGCCCCGAAAGCTCAAGAGGAGCTCGCCTTCGTTGTCAATACCACCCACATCCACGAGGTAAAACGTCAGAGTGTATTGTCCAGGGGGTAAGCTATTGGCAAAAGCCAGACCCACGTTGGCGCCAAAGCTCGTACCAACCGTGATTCCCTTAAGTCCTCCCCCAAAACCACAGTACCCGATCCACCTGCCATTCTCTACACCGAGAAACGCAAATCCAAAGGAACCAACGGGGAGAAAACTTCTTTCCCCAAGACTTCCAGGACCACTCGCCTCAAGGACCACCACGAAAGACTTTCCCCAGAGAAGGGGATCACCCTGAGGGTTATGCACCCTGACGTCCAGGTTAACTGCTCGCGCAGAAGTGTAGACCTTTGCAGGAGTCGTCACGTCAAAAGAGAACCTGCTCCCGTACTGGGGCTGTATCGCAGGGGTAAAGGTCGTCTGAGGAATGGTCACGATGTTAGCCGCAAGCCGTGTAACATTGCTGTCCTTAAGGGGGTCAGCTCCTCTCTGCTGAGCTTTCCTGATTTCTTCTACGAGTTTTGCAAACTCCTCTTTTTGTGCCAGGGAATTCAATTCTTCCTCGGTAAAAGTCTCGCCTTTCTGCACCTTCATAAAAGCCACAGCGGCAAGAGCCGTACTCTCGAAGTCGGTATTGCCAACGTTTTTGCGTTCTCCCTCCGCAATCCTTGCAACCGGCGCGTAGACTGTGATCGACCGGCTCTCCACCTTGACCAGGTACGGACCACCTGAAGGAGTGACAATCCGGTATATACCCTCTTTCGTCGTCCTGCCAGAAGCGATGACCTCTTCAGTCACCATTGAAAGAACGTACACACTCGCATCTGCAAGCGGGACGAAATTCGAATCCTTGAGCGCCTGTTCCCCGGGGAGAACCGCTCTTCCCTCGATGACACCGTGACCCTTTGGGGGAAGCGGGCTCAGGCCTTGGAAACATCCCGAAAGCAACACTACAAGACAAAGCACCACGAGAACCGGGAAGAATCTCAAGTGCATACCTTTCTGCCCCCTCTCTGCAAGCGTTGGGAAAATAGCGCTTTTTAGAGGGATACCATAGATTCCGGACGAGTTCAAGGGTTTCGAAGTTCTTTTACCGCTGCAAAAAACGAGATATATCTGATGGTGTTACCGAGTAGAAGCAGAAAGGTTGAGACAGGCGTGCATAAGCCATGAGAGCGGCAAGGCTATATATCAGATCGCAAAATTTCTCTTTCACCAGAGCGTGGGACTGTTTCGGGGCTCCGCCCCTCGCAGTGACAAAAGGGAGGGACTGCTTCCGGCTGTGCTCCTCGCAGTGACCCCCAGCAGGTCATCGTATATTACACCCGTAGTCAATCACTTCTTCACTGTGTTAACGTACTGAGGTAGAAGACGAAGTGGAGGAAGGACGTGAGCATCGGGGTCGTGGTCTTAAGAAGACCGCTCAGCTTGCTGTCCCCCACCTTCCCCTCTCCCAAGGCTTGGGAGATGGAGGCGGAAGAGCCTGCATGGTGCACGATGAGAGCCTGAGAGGGGGAGGATACAGGAAGACGAAGAGAAAGGAGGAGAGTACCGGTG